>Ga0065711_1035806_pt1 | contig 21813 bp, 17 predicted proteins | sample Hoacrofraction12_FD_59098 | JGI IMG/M metagenome (GOLD analysis project Ga0065711, IMG submission 59098) | Hoatzin crop microbial communities from Cojedes, Venezuela - Epithelial fraction 12 v2 (version 2) | ecosystem: Host-associated > Birds > Digestive system > Esophagus > Crop | place... | reverse complement strand
CTTTTTTTTTTTTTTTTTTTTTTTCCAGAAGAAATCACCAGTTTAGGACTCTGATAAAACCATCAAGAAAGCCAACTCCTAAAGCATTCGCCCCGCAGATTTTAATTTCGCTTCCTTCCTCTCTCCTTCAAACCTTCCCTCAATGGCTCCCATTACATGAGATCACAGAATTCCCAATGAGGCTTTCATGACCATGTTCCAAGATCAGCATTTTTGCTCCAAGCGTGACACAGTTGGACCTAGCATTGAACTTTGTGGGGCCTGGCAGGACTGAGCACATGGTCGGTCTCCTCTCCCTCACTGGTGCTCTGCCTGATGTCTGCAGGTTGTACATAGTCTTTTACATTTCAGATTCAGGTAGGTGCATAGAGGTGGGAGTTCATTCACTGAAAATGTCTGGCAATACCCAGCTGTTTTTCTTGTCATTAAATCTAAAGCAGAGATATGAAACCTCAAAGAATCTAGATCAAGGATAGGCTCATCTTTCAAAAGCCCTTGCTACTATCTATGATATGGCCATGATGGAGAGAGATGTCCTGGGTCTGGGATGTCCTCTGCTGCAGACCCTTACTGAAGGCCATGTATTGGTCTGCACAGATGTCTTCCAACTATGGGACTCCCTGCTTGCATTCAAGGTTTATGCCTAGACATAACCTAAGAGGTTCTCTTGACTCTCCAGGTGCAAAGGTGACCTGCATCAGCTGAAGATTAGGAGGTAGTATTTCTTTTTATATGTGTCAATAGGACATAAGGTCAGTGCTGCAGGGCCTCATGAGAAATTTGTCTTTTCTGTCCCCCACCGAACTATTGGCCAGGTGCTGCCGAGAGGGAGGGCTTCACACACCTCTGCACACCAAGCACAGACCACTGCTGGAGGCATGGTACCTGACCGGATGGATCGCTTGTCCCATCTGCTATGGCAAACTATACCTGTGTATGCAGAAGGAAACTGGCAGTAAAAACTGCCCAGGGAGTGCTTTTTCTTTTCATCTTATATGTATCCACGTAGCATTCATATACCTTTTTGAGGCTGACTTCGCAGGCTCTGCACACCCTCGACCTTCACTGATCTGAGAGGCTGCCCTATGCATGCAGCTCTTCCCCAAGTCTGTGGGTAGGTGATGGCAGCTGTACGCAAGGATTGAGCAATGTATCTGAATACCTAACAGTTTACTTCATTGGCCAAAATGCACATCAACAAAATACTTTAAAAAAAGATTGTTTACCGGTTTTCAAGAATGTCTCTCCTTACCCAACATTGAACTTTTTTCATTTTATTATATTTTGTTCCCCTTTCATTAGAATCAAGAAGGTTCCTGCATGACACCCTTGTCTCTAAATTGGATCTGATGAATGGACCACACAGTGGATAAGGAATTGGCTGGATGGTTGCACTCAAAGCGTTGTGGTCAATGACTCAATGTCAAAGTGGAGACCAGTGATGACTGGCGCTCCTCAGGGGTCGGTATTGGGACTGGCACTGTTTAACATCTTTGTTGGTGACATGGACAGTGGAATTGAGTGCATCTTCAGCAAGTTTGCCAATGACACCAAGCTGTGTAGTGTGGTCAACATGCTGGAGGGAAAAGATGCCATCCAGACAAACTCAGACAGGCTTGAAAGGTGAGCCTATGCAAACTTCATGAAGTTCACCAAGGCAAAGTGCAAGGTCCTGCACATGGGTTGGGGCAATCCCAAGCACAAATACAGACTCGGCAGAGAATGGTTTGAGAGCAGCCCTGAGCAAAAGGACTTGGAGGTGCTGGTTGATAAGAAGCTCAATATGACCTGGCAGTGTGCACTCACACCCTGAAAGGTCAGCAGTATCCTGGGCTGCATCAAAAACAGCATGGCCAGCAGATAGAGGGAGCAGATTCTGCCCCTCTGCTCTGCTCTGGTGAGACCCTACCTGGAGTCCTGCATCCAGCTCTGGAGCCCTCAGCACAGGAAAGACATGGACCTGTTGGAGAGGGTCCAGAGGAGGGCCACCAGAATGACCAGAGGGCTGGAACACCTCTTCTGTGAGGAAAGGCTTAGAGAGTTGTTCAGCCTGAGAAGAGAAGGCTCTGGGGAGACCTTATAGCAGCCTTCCAGTACTTGAAGGGGCCTACAAAAAAAGCCAAGAGGGATTTTTTACAAGGGCAAGTAGTGATGGCACAAGAGATAATGGCTTTCAACTGAAAGAGGGTAGATTTATATTAGATATAAGAAAGAAATTCTTCAGCATGAGGGTGCTGAGGCACTAGCACAGGCTGCCTAGAGAAGCTGTGTCTGCCACCTCCCTGGAAGTGTTCAAGGCCATGTTGGATGGGGCTTTGAGAAATCTCTTCTAGTGGAAGGTGTCCCTGTCCATGACAAGAGGGTGGTAACTACGTAATCTTTAAAGTCCCTTTCAGCCCAAACCATTCTATGATTCTATGGTTAGTAATGGAAACACAGAAAAAGCAGAAGCAAGAGATTTGTGTTAAAAATGTGTCATCAGTAAAATAGAAGTTTTACATTTTCACTCGAGTCCATTGATTGTGGTATCTTATTTTTTGATAGGAGAATGCATATATTTCCATTCAATTCTTAGCTACTTCTTTCTTTCCAATGAATAAACAATTTGACCAAAATCCTTCCTCACTGGTAATCCAGAATAGTAACTTCTGTTATGTCTACAAAGAAAACTAAACATTGACCTCAAGAACTTGCAGATTTAGCGACTTGCTTTTGAAAGGGTAGGATCCATTTGGGGAAATTTACATGTTTATGACAAGGCATACCTCCATCTGAGATAATCACCCTCAGTTTTCTTCTGTAGTCAACAGGGATATGGTCTGCAAAGTCAAGGGCACAAGTCTCATCCTAAGATAGATTTCTACTTTCAGCCAAATGACACTTCCCCTAAAAAAAGCACTTCTGTCTCCGTGTTCTGTGTTGCAAGTCTTCACTGACTTTCTTAGATGGAAGGATCTACATTTTAATGAGATGTCTTAGACCTGGATAAATTTAGGGAATATTAAACCTACTCAACCAGTTAAAAAGTGAGTTCCTTCTTTAAAGCTGTTCGGGACACTAACAGGATTACGTAGAACCTAACAGGGCTATGGTTTCCCTAAAGCTGGCTGTGCAACAACACATGGAAATACATGCTTCTAATTTCAGATTGAATGCCTATAGGCAGAGGCACCAAATGTGCACAACAGTGCACAATTTATCTGCAAGTGTGAATATTCACTCTGTAGAGGAAATGCTATTAGCTGTATCCTTTCTCTCCTAAACCTTTCCTCTTTTTCTTAATATCATCAAGACCTTAAAATGCATTAGAAGTGAGATATAAACAGCTCCCCTTCCCCCACCACCCACACTTACATAAGCACACATATTCTAAAGAGGTAAACTGTATCTATATCTGCAAAAGATAAAATCCACTTGAAAATGCAATCTGTAACCCTGTTCCAGCTTTTGCCTCCATCAGGTTGCAAGTGAAGACTTTCACACCAGTGGAGTGTAAATTGTGTTAATAAGTTCTGCTACAATATTTTTGAAAGTGTGAGCCAATAAAACATTATAACTGGAGATTAAATTATGTCCAGCCTCAACAGAACAGCAGTGACATCCTTTTGCTGGACCTGGGTTAGGGTAAGGTGTGTTTAAGCATCTCTCTGTACCTTCAGTGAGCTTAAGAAGGACGCTTCAGTCACAGTACCTTGGGGATAGATGTATCTTGCACCACAGCTGCTTAGAACTATCCAAGTTTTGGTGTTATCATGGGAGTAGTTGTCTTGCTATATGCATCTTTTCTCAATTGCATGGTATTGATTGATGGTGTAACAAAGTTTTTGAGTGATAGCTCAACAATGGAATAGCTCCAGACTCCCCCTCTCTCTTCCTCTGTCAGTGGAGGGGAAAATATCTTATCCTCAGCATTAATTAAACTCTGTGAAACCTGATCCTGCTGTGGAAGACCTGTGTGTATATTCAGAGTCTCTGACAACATCTTAAAGTCACTGATTGGCATTTACTAGGTAAATAAATAAGAGGATCAACTCAGCACTACTGTAGAGAGGTCAAGCAAAATCTTTGGTCTGTCTGTGAAATACATGGGCCAAGTCAACTGCTCTTGAAAACCACCAGAGCTGTACTGAAGCTTATTGATTTGTGTCATGAAAGGATGAGCTTCTGTAAAGGATTTGCAGCTGAGAAGAAGTCTGAACCAGAGAGTGACTACTATTGAGATAAGCAGAAGGACTTCTGTCTGGGGACCAGAAGGCTCTGGTTTATGCCTTGCTTTGGAAAATGTGGACTGATCCTTATGAGTCCTAGGTCTATTTTGTCCTCTGCATCTTTTTCTTTATGTGTTCTGCCTTCCTGTGGCAGTGTTTACCATGCACATGATGGTGTACAATGCTACATGCCTAAATCTGCTCTCAAGTCAGGCTTTCGGAGACTACTCTCAAATTGCCAGTTCTTGGTCTGTGTCATGGTGCTGCCTAAAGGTCTGCTTTGGTCTGTGTGGATTTTGCAGGGATGAGGATGGAGGTCTCAGGGCAACTGGAAGGAGGACTGCATATATGATTATATGAGGTTACCTCTGAGGTAAATTGGGCCAGAAAATGGGCTGAGGCAATGTCCCATGATCATCAAAAATCTGTTGTTATTAGCATGGTGTTGGCCACTACTCTTCTGAACCTCATCTAGGTATGGTTTGGGAGACTGCACAGGCCAGAAACCCAATCTGCAGTATAGGTATGGGCACCCTTTTTTCTGATGAAGGGGAGCGTAGCACTGTAAGTGTGAGCGTACAACAATTTGTCCTTAAGTACAGGGACTGCACCTACAATGATATGAATGCAGTTCCTGCCTACATTGATACGTATTATCTGGGGTCTCAAACTTACACTGTTGTATGGATGCACTATCCATATGAAAACATTGTAAATACAGAAGATATACCTCAGAACACTCACTATATTTTCCCTGATTTTTATATATTTTTGCTAAACTTCTACTGCTGGCCACTGCTTGAGAAAGGGTACTGGATTACCTTTCTCTTTGGTCAAGAGACACTATAACAACATTTATATCTTAAAATGTCCTTGTTGCTTTTAAGAACAAAACATTCCAGAGTTATTTCTTCTAACTGTCCCACCCCCATATATATGTTCCACTTTATCAGCCCATTCTAGCCACTGCATTTCTCCCCCTTGAAAATCAAGGGTGACTTTCAGCTCCCAGCATGATTGGAAAAAAAAGTCTGGCAGAGAATAAAGCAAAGATTTGCTTTTCCCTTCCAGAATCTGTGTGGGAGGATGAGATTGGCACAAGTTATTGGCCAAAATATCACTTAGAAGTGGCAAAGCTCTTCCTAGGACAGTCTCCTTCACATCCCACTTACAATAACAACAATAGCCTTGGTATCATTTTAGAAGAGAGAGCAGAGAAGGTGTGGGGGTGGGAAGGGCAAGAATTACAGCCCTTATATTAATCAGATAGAAAAGCTCTGTCTCCCACAATTCTTTCATTAGCTGGCGAGACAGGTGCCCTCCGACCTTCAGCATCACTTACTTCCTTGGTAACAACTATTGCTGCCAGATGATTCCTCTTCTAGACTTCATCCATATTCAAAGAGTTGTCACATCCAACTGATGTTAAGAAGCTAATCAAGTGGAATTTTCTTTTCTTTCTTTTATTGTTGCCCATTTTACTCCTTCTCTCAAGCTAGAAAGATCGTTTCCCACCACGCAGTCAAATTCTTTTGAATGCTGGGAACGGGCCAGATCCATGGGGAAAGGGAGACAACCCCTTTTCTGTTAACACATGAAGCCTCTTATGATTTTTCACTTTTTATATGTCAAGCGTATGACTGTTATGCATTCCCATTAACAGCATTTAACAATGACCAGCCGGGATTTTGACTAAGACAACTGTCACACCACACTTGCTATTTCAGGACAGGTTTAAAATTTCTCATCAAAACTTTTTTGAGATAGAAAATTAATTTTCCAGTGCTGTCTGAGTTTTGGAAGGATGTGACCTTATTAAAGCAGTTCATTTTACAACAGATAGAAGATGAGAGAAATCGACTAAAAATTACATTTTCCACAGAGAAACGTAATATTTTCACTGATGTTTTCATTTTGTTTGCTTTTTTCCCCACGCTAAGCCCATCAGCTATACTGTGCTTCTTTCCTGTGTTCAGAACCAGACTTTCAAATGTAGTTCGGAAGTAACTGGGAATAGCTTGTACAAGAAATGTTCTGTGCATTTAATGCATTTTCTGTGAAAATGGTTTCTAACAGAAATTTCATGGTCATCTCTTCTGACCATGTGCAAAGACTAAAGCAAGGTAATTTCAAACACTGAGGTTGAGAATGCTGAGTCTGAAACAGTAACCACATAAGACAACCTGACACTTACATCCTTGAAGAAAACAAAGAACCAGAAGAATAATGGAGATGCCATTCCTGCACTTTTCCATTCTGAGTTTTATAGATTTCCGATAATTTAAATATTCATCTAAGGAAAAATCTGAGGCCATTGAGTTCAGATACAGAGTGAATTTTCATATATGAGGAAAGGGGAATCAAAGTCAGAAATTTCTTCTCTAGAAAATATAGAGATTTATTTCAGTGAGAAACACCAAACCACCTGAAATACCTTATTTCCAACTTTTGGAAATGATGTATCATTAGACAGAGAGAATTCCTAAAGCTGGTCTCAGATTTTTCTGAAAAATATTTGTAAGCAACTGACCTAAAGAATCTCTAATAAAAAAGCGTCATCTACAAACAATATCCTTGTCACGATGCCACTGATTTGTACAATTCAGAGGAAATGCTGACGTCCTCCATTCAAGCACTAGTTTCAAGCTACTGAAAATGTTATTTTAAATCCCAACGGCATGTGTTTCTCTTCCATGATTTAATTCAAGGGGAATAAATGTGCAAACAAAGGAAAAAAGGAAGGCAAAGGCGCATTGGTATAAGACAAACATGACTCCCACGAATCTCCCTTATTTCCACCATCCACTGCCAGGTTTCTTGTTAGAATGTTCAATGCATAATTTATTCCTCATGTTTTCCCGTTCATCATCCTGTGAGTACAGATTCTTCCATCGGCATCCCTGGTGTCACTGCCATTCCTGTCACTGGTGCAAACTGAAGCTGGTTGCTGGGTTCACTTATATGAGTGTGCACTCTGTGGGACTGCTGCTGCAACTTCTTAGCAGTCTCTGTCTTCATGACACTATTTTTGGACCTCCCTCACACTCTTTCTTATCTAGCAATGTCTTGTCTCATGGAGACTGGAGAGCTAAGTTCATTAAAATGGAATTTGGTGGGTTATTGCACAAAATTACCTCTATTTACATCTGCTGCCTGTCACTTTCAATGCTCTATGCCTTTTATCACTTAATACTTCCACTACCTTTCCATGCCAACTTTCAGTGGGCAGCAGTTGTAAACCCAGGTTAGCATTGCTTTCTGCATGCACTCCTTCCTACAGAAGCCACCGTTAATGGGCTGCGTAAGCTCGTGTCTTGGCCAAGAAATATTTGTTCATTGGTAAGACAGAGCTACAGCTGGGCTGATATCCAGAAAAGCCAAGAATATCCATAAATTATTTTCCTAGGCTGAATTATAGTTCCTACGCTGTTATTAACTGTTTGGCTACTGCAAAATGTTTGTTGAGATCTTCTGGGAAGAAAAGAATAAAAATGAAATTAAGCTTGTGGTGGGAGTGAGCATTGAACCTGAATCTTTCGTATCTCGAATGGGCTGGCTGCAATATTTCAGCTAAAAGAGAAGTTGTGATTTTTTTCCGTGTGGAAGATGGATTAGCAGTGAGTCAATGAGTGACTGCATAACAAAATTAATGCCTATGAGACTTTCAGGAGGTGGAGACCTGTCTGAGACTCCAGCACCTTGAGTTAAAAGACCATACCTGATTCCTGGTTAGGCACATGGCAAACTGTGTTGTCTAGTGGCCAAGTCACAGCCTACAGAGCAGTGTGTTACTTGAGTCTCGTATACTTTCCTGGTTGTGCAGTATTGCCCCGGGTACTAGAAAATCTTGAAAGCCAACCCATTTTCCTATCTAAGATGCCACATCCATTAACTTCACCTCTGTTTACTCATGTGAGCAGTTCACCAGAGACATTGAAAGTATGAAGAGCAGCAGAGTGCGTTATTTCCACAGACCTCAGCAGGTACTGGCTAATGTCCCACCTCTGTAGAAGATCAGGCAATTACATTTTTCCTCTTGCTTGTTGTTATCATGACAACCAAACACCTAAGGAACTAGCACAGCAAAGCCAGGAAATCTGCCCCAGTAAAAATTAGCACATACCAACATGGGACAGCTCAGATCTGGATCAGAAACAATGGCTTTAAAGGTTTCCTTACTCACACTTTCCTCCTGGCCTTTCGTCAGTGAATTAGCATGGCATCAAAGAGTCTGCTACTCTGATCTCTGACCGTAAGCCTATTAAAATTGCATTGGAAGTTAACAATGAGGACGGAAAACAAAGATCAAATGAATAATGCATGAACAAAGCGCTTCAATTAGATATTGACGAAAATAATATAAATATATTAGGTAGCAAAATATCTTGAATTATAAATTAAATGGGGAAACCTTTTTTTTTCCCACTAGAAGGAAAAAATCAAAAGAAATAAAGAGATATGTAGTCTATGATCAGCTGGTGAGAATAAACTGAGGTTTTTATACTTCTTTGGTGTTCTTGCTTCATAATTTCATGTGTTTTTGCAAGATAACACTTAGGTCATGTGATTTCATCAACCAATCAAGCTGCCAGGCTCTTTCCTGACACTCAGTAATGAAGTGACATGGTAGGGTAGGACACAGCCACCTTATCTTTTTATAAATGCATTGAGTGGCATTTGGGATGCCTTCCTACCTTTCCAGTTCATTTGCATTACACAAGAACCCTCTAAATGTTAAAGCTTTCACTTGCAGCAAAAGTTTGACGTTTGCAACTGCATTCAAGGATATCTGTCTTGGAGTGGCATAAAAATAATGATGTGCAGTTGTGTGTGTGGGGACGGGGCTGCGTACGCGTGTGCGCAACAGCCAGCTGAGAGGCTCCAGAGCTGTCTCCAGCACCAAAGCAACGTGTGGCGTCCATCCGAGCTGACAGGCCTACCCAACCTGAAATCATCTGAGTGCAGTTTCTGAAATCGTTTGAAAGTGGAGTGTCAGGAAGATGTTTGCACGGCGGCTGACATCTCCTCCTGGCGTGGCTTAATGACATCCCTCCCTTGTCATAACTCTCCTCACGCTTCACAAATAATAACAGTGGTGGAAGAACTTGGCAAGATGGAGTTGGGGGCAGGAACAGGAACGTGGGGAAGGGCTGGGAGGCAGGAAAGTGCAAATCGCTGGAGACAAAACCACTTGAAAGGGCTTGAATCAGCCTCAATATCCGTACCTACGAGGATAGTGGGCGTTTCTGGCTTTCCATATCATTCTCCTGTCTTGTTAAATAAAGGATATGGATTTATCTGCCTTTGCCAATCAGGCCAATCTAGAGCATCAGGCAAGGATAAAATCCCTTAAGGTACAGAGGCCTGTCTACAAAAGTGCTAATGGTCTCTGTGTATTCATGATGATATGTTTGGTGGGTGCAAGGAGGGAGAGAGCAGCAAACATGCTATTGCCTGTTAGAGTTTCCTCCTACCTCCATTGGGCTTCTGGCTTTGGTGGGGCTGGTAGGTAGGTTTCATCTGGAGACAAATTAATATAAACACCACAATGCGAGAGCTGGGGGATCAAAGTGCTTGACCGAGTTGAGAGGTTTGAGCTTGTGGCTCATAAAACTGAGTCTGCCACCTTCCTGCTGGCTCATGCTGGGCAAGTTGCCCCATGCTTCTGTGCCTCAGTTTCCCCCGTGGTAAGGCTGAGACGAGAAGGCAGTGCTAGGACTGAGGAATGAAGATTAATCCCAGAGCAGACCAAACATATCAAGATGATGTGAAACGTTACAACTGTGTCACGTAGTGGATGAACATGGTCCTTTTAAAATGCCTCATGAGCACTGCATGCTCTCCATTAAATGCAATTATAGCCAGGAAAACAGATCAAGAGCTAACTGACAAAGTCTGTACTTATTTGATATTTTCTCAACTTTGAAGGAAAGATGCACATTTTCCAAGTGTTTGCTAATTAGTGTTGCCCACTTTTCAACGTAAGACTGGGAAACCAGACTTCTGGCTCTATTTTTGGCCAGGTTAGTGCATGCAGGAAAGGTGCTGCCTCTGGATTTCTGGCGGGGGATGCACCTTGCAGAAAAGGCAATATCACCCGCAAAGTCTGTGTGCTGCCAGGCAGAGGAAAGACTTGTTTCTGTCAAGAATGAAGACAGTGAGAGAGCCGAGGAGCTGGGGAAGCAGGTACGCTCCTTCCTGCATCTCCGGATGGCTGTCTCAGTTGTCTCTGCAGCTGTAAGAGGCAGTTTAGGAACGGAAAGTCTGCACCTACTGCTGAAAGAAACATGATTCTGTAGGTGCTCAGTGTCTGAGGATTTCAATGTGCAATAAAAAGATAATTTATAGTAATCATAACAGTCACAGGTGAAACCTTGAGGCTGCCTTTAGCAGTCTTTTGTGGGACAGAACGACCACATAAGCTGATGACAAGTTTGCTGTCTCAAGGACTGACTAAATGACAGAACTGCAGTCCAAGGACTATCTCAGTAATAATATGACAAAGGAAATGCAAAGACCCTCCTTGCTGTAGATAATATACCTGAGGAAACGCAATTGTACACCCAAATTCTGTCTTCTCCCCTCGCCACATATATTGCCACCTTTAGCATGCAGTGTAATAAGAATAGGTAGGTGTTTTTTTGCTTACTAACTTTGTCTAAAACAGTGATGACCGTGCTTTATAGAAAACATAGAAGTTTCTGACGCAATGCATTTGAGCACAGTAGAGATGCATTTTAACCATCATGTCCGGCTATGCAAGGGGTATCTGAAGCATACTTACAGCTCCCCACTGCCCCTTAGTCACATCCACACACCAGGTATGTGGAGAAATCTCCTAAGACCCTTTTTAAATGTCTTTCCAGCAGATGTACTGGGCTCCTGTGAGGATAGAGGGCATGTCCTGGAGGACAGGAGCCGTGTTCTTGCCTTTGGTAGTGATGACTGACACCGTGGTAACCTCTCAGGCTTGCATGTGCTCTGCCAGCCCTCTGGGAGTGTATTTACAAATTAAATGAAAGAGACAACAGATACTTTCACATTACTTCACAAGGAACTGAATGACAAGGTCAAGGAAGAGGAAAGGAAGAGAAGAGCTTTGTCAAGAGAAGTATGTACCTCAGTGTCCAGGATTATCTTAAATGGGCTCACAGCTATGGCACTGGTGGAGTCCCTGTGCACCAAGAAAGCCTGTCCTTTGGATGTCGTGATCAGCTAGCATCCTTTCTCTTGCTTCTCTTGGCTTTCCAGACAGAGGAGAAATGATCCCAGTGCATCTTCCTTGTCCAAAAGGACTTAGGTCTACCGCCATGCCATCATTCCCTAGCTCTGCACAGCAGATTGCCCTCTCCAAGGCTTAGCGTGGGCAGACATGCAACAAATAGAGATCAGCATTTGTCCCAGTCTACACACTGTTGTTCTGCGTTTCAGAGTTTGCAAGGAACACATGGGCATGCCCGTGAGCAAAGCTATGCACCAAGGTATCCTCTCTTCTCCTGGAGTAGGTGTCTGTGTTTGATGCTAGTGAAAATCACGTCCTCTGAAAACATGGGTGGTGGAAATGGCACCTGGCTGCTTTGCTGTGCCATGAACATGGTTCAGGTTTGAGGAGGTGTTTGTGAGAGTGATGGACAACTTGGAGAAGGCAACTGAATCCTGAAATTGCTGAGGGCTTAGATCAAAATCTGATGTAGTTAATAGAGTCTGCCCTTGTCCTCACTGAGCTTTAAAGTAATCTCTTTAGATGAGAATCTCTGGGACTCATTTTACCTAGCACCAAATATGTGAAAATTTGGACTACAGTCAAATTGAACCATGCTAGCTCTCTCTATTACGAACAGAAAGATCCAGGTTCCTCACTCCAGAGAGTGACTCCTGCCCCAGATATGGAGGTTTAACATGAACTTCATGCCAGAAATTTATTCAGGTTACTGGAGGAAAACTGCAGAAACCAGAACATCAGTGTGAGTCTAGCACAAGAAGATACCAGAATATTCAGGCATATCTTGAGGAGAGCTGAACAGACACAGTGCAGAAAGTCTGCTAAATTTGAAGTATTACTGTTAAGTATGAAATGAAATTTAGAAGTACGGCCTCTCGGGTGGAGATCCCCATGAATTTCTTACATTTTCTATGGCTTGGCTTCCTCAGACTTCTCCATGACACCAACTAATGTTTCCTCTGCTATTCACCACACAATAGTGATGGAAGGCTGGAGTTTAACTGTAGTTGCCAGTGGGCATTTAAGGTAAATACTGTACAACCCCCCGTATTTACCGAAGTGGCTGAGGATGGATAGGACATTGATCTTCACCAATGTTTCTAACAGAGAGGGTACTTAATTCCACTAGAGATATGTAAGATTAAACTCGTGATTTCAGTAGATAAGCATCAGGTGAGTTTTGATGGGAAATGCACTCTCTCTCTTTTTGTATTTGGTATGTATGGTTGATTTTTAGTATAAAATCCACATAACCAAAAGGGGTTTGCAAACAAAAATCCCCACATAATTCTTACAGATGAACCTATTGTGGATATATTTAAATCTGAAGTACTTTTGAAAGGCTTGTCCCTGATTTTTAACAGTGCTACACCCCCACCTATGTTCAAAGAAATCCTTGGAAACTGAAGAGTGCTTCACATACTCTGAAAATTTAGTCCAAAACATATATTGAAAAAAATAGGTACTTCCTTTTGAATCCTTTGTCCATAAGGGTACTTATTCCTGAGCATCATCCTTACACTTGTTTCACAAGTCTCTAATGACCTCAGAGCTGTCGGGATGTCTGTTCATGTTTGAGCTGAAAGGCAGAGAGAAAGGGAGGGGCTGTGAAGGGCAGTCAGTAGTGAAGACAACTTTTCAGCCTTCAAACTCCTGAGTTTTTCTTCCTTGAGAGGAAGGTGGGGGAGGGGCTATTCCCCAGCACAGGAACGAGCCCAGCTTAATGGAAGAGAATGGCTGCTCGTGAGCTCTTTGGATGCATATGGGTCTAGTGAGAGAGCTCCTACCACACGAAAGATCTGAGCTGGCGCTAATGAATTTCTTAGTGACTGATTATGGAATCGAAGCTCGTCGTTTGTCCTCAATGGCCCTCAGTGAAATTTCTGCATGTGTTAAAGAAGCAGCTCCTCTTTGTTGATAGAGATTAGGATTAAAACACACAAGGGGAGGTGGGGAAGAGGATAGAGCTCAAAGCTTCCACCTGTATCTTCTCATTTTTGGAGCTTAGTTTAATATAAACAGAAACATAAGCAGGTGGCTGGTTCAGAAATACTTTGCAGCATAGCAGCTGCTTAAAAGCTTCCAAATGTTCAAGATGTTTATGAACTGGGATCTATCTCTTGTCATTCTTCATCCTCCACACTCCCGCACACCTCCTCTAATTATGAAAAAAACCACCACTGAATAGCAAGTGCTTTCAGATGAAGCTGGGGGTCTGGATTTGTCTCCCCTTGCCTCCTGCTATGCTACTGAATCTAGTGATATGAGAAAGCAGTTTGGGCTGACACAGTCTGGGGTCTCCTCCTGTGCTGTCCGTGTGTATCTTGTGGCATTTTTTACATTTTAGGAGGTGATATAGAGGGGAAATGGAGCCAGTAGGAGTATATAACTCTAACGCTTCAAAGTATAAGAACTGCAGCACAACAGAAGACGCTAAAGCAGCTCTGCATCAGAGGCATTGCATGGAAATTAGAAGTACAGTTCATGTAGTGATGGTCTCTTCCCCTCATTCCCCCCTATTCAGAGGACACCACAGTCAATGTTCTGCATGGGCACACAGAGACACATCTACCAAAGATACCTCTCCTTGGTTTTTGAAATAACCTTGCTTGTCTGCAAGAGGACTTTGGGAAGCACTGACCGAGGAGTATTCTCTCTGCAGCCAGATCTGCTGCAGTCCAGGCATGGTGAAATTTGCGTGAGGGTTCAGTGAATCTGCTCTACACGCCAGGTGAGGGAGCAACACCTTCCACTATTGCACTTTACTGTATGAACTACTGAATATTCCTTTTCTCTTCTTTTACCCAGCCCCTGCCCTGCCACCTGTGAAATTTCTAAAACTTTTTTCATTTATAAGGAAGATTAAATAAACAAATAAATAAACCCCCAGAACTCAAAGATTTCTTATTAAAGTTCTGAACATATGCTACTTTCGAAAAAAAAAATTCTAAGTGAAATTGGCTGATAAAGTAAGAATCCCACAAAGGGCTGTTCTTCCAATCATCCGGTATTTCTTCTGTAATTTCCTCAGAGATTGTGGAATGATTTTCCAGATGTCTCTGTTCCTTCCAGGTGGCGTGTTCAACATGATTTGGAACAAGGCCAGTCTTACACTTCTTCCTATGCAAGGGAGATGATACTGGGCAAGGTACATACATGTAGATAATTCCATGATTTTGGAAACAAATAACATCTTTCCTTAAGAGTACAAGAAAAGCACAACTCAGAGAAATAGTGGTTTTCTTGCAAGGCTGACAAAATTGCCCTGTCTCAGAAAGGTATTTCATTTTCTGCTCAGTAAGAAAAAAAAAATGGGCAGCTTTTTCCATTGGATAGAGTTTGTTAAGGGCTCAGGAGGCAGCACAGTTTCCTACTGCCCTTAGATTTGCCTGACATGTTTACCCTCAAAACTACTTTGGTTCCCTCCCAAATGTTATACCTCCTTGCTTGCCCGGTTAAACATAGGCTAGCAGCAGAAGTGTGCAACCATGGAGGTAGGGCTGCAGGGAGTGGGGCTTTTTCTGGGGCAAGAAACCTAGAGCAAGTGATAATAGCAACAGTAAGTTTGGGCCAGTCTGTTGGAGCAGGCCAAAACCCATGCCATATTTTCTCCATATTCAGTATCTTGACATGTGGGGCAAAGAAATCTGTTAATATCTTTCCTGGAGGACCTTATCCTATAGTTGTTTTCTGCAGGGTGCACTGGTGTTTACAGGGGCTGCAGGTGTGCAGCTGTTAACAGGAACCTCCATCCGTCTCAGCACCTTCTTCACCTGCAAAAGGCTGGACATAGCTGACAACTAACGACGATTCCTCATGGAAAATTCTGATCTGCTTTTTACTCGACACACTTTTCACCCTGCAAATTTAACAGCTTCTCTGTAAATGAGAACCATCTTTGTTTCTGGTACCGGCTCACAGCTCTGCTCTGCGTTATCAGAGAGATTAAGCCAATCAGTACTATCAATGGCCCCTGACTCCCTGCAATGAATGGGTATGGCAGTGTAAATGCCACGGGCGCATATTAATACTTCTGATTTTTAAATGACAAGGAGGATCCTCACTGGGAGGACAGACAGAGCTGGACTTCAGCTGTGGCAGAGAAAGCTGAGCAGTGCCCTTGAGTGCCGTTTGCATTGTGCCTCCTCCCAGCACTGACGTCTTACTAGGGGCAATAGCTACCTGTTGGGTTTTAAGATGACATAAGATGACTTAAGAAGGGAAAGCATTTCCTCCTCTCCATATTGGCCCCTGTAATGTATTTAAATACCCCCAGCAGTACAGTACCGCAAGCTAAGTGTAAGTGATGGACTTTGGATCTACACTACTTCAGCTCTGCAGTTTGCTATTACAATTCCCTCAGTTCAGAATCCATGTACATGTTTTTGTCATTTTCACTCATGTTTTTCCAGTCGAAGCCCAGCCTTAACGGGCAAATCTTCCTAGAAAAGTGTCTAAATGTTGTTGAAGAGCTATTTCCCTTCCTCCAGAAAATAGGGGTGATTGTCAGTAAAGCTCCTTAACTTTGTGCTGTCAAAACCACCTTGATTTAATTGAAAACTTGTATCACCGGTGTAACACTTGTCATCTATCTGTAATGCCTGCCTAATCTATCTATCCAGAAATGTTCTGTAAGGCAGTAAGACTGCTACCTTCTGTGAATACAGGTAACTTTCAAAGAAAATCAGGAAAATTAGGAGTGGGATAAAATCCAGATGTTTCAAAAATTTTTCCCTTTTCTGAATTGGTGTTAAACGTGCAGTATTTTTGCAAAACTGCTCCTCCAAGAACAAAACTGAGGAACAAGAAAGAACTCTTTCTCAGCTTAGGCTCACTGAGACTTTCCATCTCCCTAATTATGTGAATACCAGAATGCTATGCAATGATTTTAACTGTTTACATATTTTACTCTTTTTATGGTAACCCTTTCTTCCCTGCAGCTTTGCCTGCATTTCACACATTTCTAGTACATTTCTAGTGCAACAGCCTTTGCTTTCTTCAACAACCAAAGCCATTTCAGACATAAATATGTATATTTTTTAATACAGAATCAAGAAATTTGCATAATTTCCACCTGATATCTCTTGACATTGGGAGACATGTTTCAAGCAACATTTTGTCTTGAAATGCTTTGTTTTTAACAATCAGCTTTTCCAAAAAATTGTGGGATCCATTTTCTCCAGATGAGGATATTTAAAAGTTAAATGTCTAAGCTGCTAATCCTAGGGCTCCTTTATTGTTAATTGGATATATAAACACCTCCTGAGGGCAATTCATCAGGCTTTGCTTACACACTTCTCTTTGGCTGCAATGAAAGGACCTCTGGAAGTGTCTGCTCTTCTGGAAAGCCTGACATGATCAACCCAGATTAGACGTCTGGCTTTTAGGACACCTAAATCTGGGAAGACGAGCCTTGCCCCAACAGAATTGGCAGAAAAGGCCCCCAAGCCCTACTACTGGCATACCTGTGATCCTCTCTGTGTCAGATCCCCTGGCATCTGCTAACTCCTGGACATTGTTCATCGACAAATAAGACCATGTCTTCATATCTGAAAGCAGTGGGGTGAAAACCATAGAATGTCACCTGCAGTGCATAACTTGCTTAGAAGTACAGCTCAAGGGCCAGACAGTTTGCAGACTCCTTTCTAACAAGTTATCAACAAACACTGGAAACAGACTGTATTTGTCTCTAAAAATCTCTTTTTCATTTGCACCTCAGGTTTATTTCCCCAGAGTTTGCAACAGCCGGGTTCTAATTTTGGATACGCGACTATCTTTTACTGAGTTGGTGACCAAGAACACAAGATTGACAATAAGTTTTTGGATGTGGGAATCAGCAACAAATTACTTTTTGAAAGTAATTTGAGCAACACTGAGTAGCTGATAGATTCAGGCCACTAACACTTTCGCCTGAATCAAGACAACCTCTGAAAGAAATACACCAGCCTCAAAGAAAAGAGCCTTCTTGTGTTGGAGCGATGACTGGGTCACTGAGAAAAGCAGTACTCTTTATAGATAGAAGAATATAAGAGAAAGGATAACAAGGGAGATTTTACGTGGTCTAGGGAGAAGAGTGTAGAGGGAAGTGCTGAACACTTGAGATATTCCAGCCTGTTGAGATCCTAACTGAAAACTAAATGGGAGTCCAGAAAGATGAGGGAAGAGAGCAGAACACTCATTCTGTTTGGCATCTTTGATCTCAGCTTAGCCAGTAGCGAGTCTGAAAATGACCTTGGGCTGGACGTCTCCAGCTGTGACTCTGGTGCAGATGGTTCCCCTTGCCATCAGCAGAGAAAGGACAGTAGCAACAATGGCTGATATTTCCACCCGCACACCTACTCCTCGAACCCCCCTCAGTCCTTGTGCCCCAAGATAACAATAAAATATGCTATTTACCTCCTTCTTCTGTAGAAAGGGAGGAGTGACCTTGTGAAAACAGACCCCTGAAGGAGGGGATCTCATGCTTTGAGGACTGAAAGGCCATTTTCTTGCCTACAAGAACCCTGCACTGACCTGATCCTGCTCTCAAGCAGAGGACTGATAACAACCCCTCCTGAGTAGTGTGAAGACAGACTGGCCAGCATGCGAGCTCTTTGGAAAGTGCTGCTGATCTTATGTACAGCTACCCAGCAGGAGAGGGCTGTCTCTCGGCAGGACCTCAGTGGCTACATCTACATTACTCTGAAAGGGCACCATCTGGAGCAGCAGGAAACATGGCATACTCCACCTCCTGCGGACTGCCTGCCTGTGGAGAGTTTGTTCGGTCCTGCCTGGTAGCACACTAACCCTCCAGGTATCCCTGGGCATGCGAGGTCTTCTGCAGTGTGAGCTGAGTATACTTGACAAACCTTAGGCCATTCTTGCAGCCTCATTATCTGCATAGGGGGTGATTTCCTGGTCTTGAGCTCTCTTGAGCTCTCCCTGAACAGCCAGTGTAGACATAAAACATGAAGTATTATTCAATTCCACCTGTTCACAAGCAGTTCTTCCCCTCTTTTGGACAAGGAAGCATTTTACATTTGTGTCCACCTGCCTGATTCTTCCCTCCTTCCCTGCACCCAACTATGCAAACTACATACAACATTAGAGCAGCAAAAGCTGATTTACCATAACAGATTAGAATGTGGGTACATTGCATAAAATATGCGGTTTGTGACAGAGGGAGCCATCCAGCCAATTTGATAGCTCTGGTCCCAGGGGATTAAAATATCTCCTTCATCTCGGCAGAGAGCCTGGATATGGAAAGAACCTGAATTTAAATTTACCTTTTGCTTTGGTGCCTTCAAAACACTGCTGCCTCTCTTGGGCAAAGCCAGACATAATCTTGGATTCAGCATTACCTCCCAGTACTGTTCAGTTTGTTATCTCTCCTTGTTCGTTTGTTCCATTTACTTGTTGTGTACCTCTGACATGAGGATAATCAAAATCTCCAGAGGAGGGGAGCATCCTCCCTGCTGTAATGAGTAGAGCTCTGCCTGCACCTTGATGCTCCTAGGCAGTTATCAGTCTCTTCTGGCCAACGGGTTCGTGGTTGTCCCCTAACCACAGCATCTGAACTCCTCCACTTCTTTAGCTAGCCACCTAGCTCACACTGAGCTCTGTCTTTCAAATAGCGAATGTTAGGTAAGGTAAACAAATCTCATCCTAACTGACTGGATTAAGGTAACTCAGGTAGTCTGTGATAGAATAAAACACAGAATTTACACCAGAGGCCAGTGTCTCCACCAGCCTCATATTCATGCCCTTACAGTGAAATACATCAAGGGCTACCAAACAGAAAGACACAGAATCACACAGAATCACAGAATCACAGAATGTTAGGGGTTGGAAGGGACCTCTGTGGGTTGTCCAGTTGAACCCCCTTGCCCAAGCAAGGTCTTCTACAGCAGGCTGCACAGGACCTCGTCCAAGCACGTCTTCAGTATCTCCAGAGAAGGAGAATCCACAACCTATGCTTCAGTTTGTGCCCGTCGCCCCTTGTCCTGCCACTGAGCACCACACCACCTTTGTCTCAGGGATCTTTTGAACTATGAACCATGGGAGATGGGATGAATATTTTAGGGAAGAATCACTGCCTGCTTGCCCTGATTTTATATTTTTTCTGAGGCATATACTCTTGGCCATAACCAAAAACAGGATGCTAGGCAAAACAGATGTTTGGGCTGCCCCAGCCTTGCCTTTCTTGTGTTCTCCCTATCTCAGACCTTGTATTAGTCACTTAGGGGCAGTTTTTCAGTGGCAACATTGATGCCAACTTCCTTGACCAAGGTCACATTGGAAGTCTGTAAAAGGTCTGAGAATTAGTTTCAAATTGCTCAAGTGAAATTTCCACAATTGGACAGTCCACCTCCTGATTCACGGCTGCTACAGCTAATTTCAACTGCAGACTATCAAATTTTTTCAGGAGCTGTCTCTGATCAGTTGATAATGTTGGTTTTTTATTTTTTAAAAAAATGGGGAACACATCAAATAAATTCAAACAGTAAATAAGCCTTCTGAAATGGACGTCTGCTCATGGATATTCAGTAAGCTGCAAAAGAATCAAAATCTGCTGGATAAATTATTCATTGCAAATTATTTGTTCATCTTGACAGTCACAAAATTATACAATCCATTAAAAAAAAGTCCAGCCACAGTATTTGACTCCAACCCTGTGCTACAGAGAAAACCCAACTAGGTTGGTATTTGAGATGAATAACACACCTGTGCCCCCACTGATGGGATCTGGGGGTGTCCAGCACCCACTAATTCAGCCTGTGAGGTGGAATACCATACAGGCAGCTGCTCATTGCCTCTAGGAGGGATGGCTTCGTTTGCTCTTAGGCGATCTGAGGATATTCCTCCGCATTCCTCCCCCTGTCCCAGCAGAAAATACAGGGTGTGGAGACCACCACTCTCACATATATCAAATGTTTTAAGGCACACAAATCCACTTCAGCTTTGTGCTGATGGGCTCTGTTCAAAGTGGGCTGTGTTGCAATGTTTCCTGCTTGAATGTATCTCTGGCCCTTTACACCACCTTAATTTGGGCACAGGAGGAAGACTGTTGTACATTACTGTCACCTCACAGTGCTCCTGTTTTATGGGTGGATCCTTGGGTTTGTTCCAGCAGACAAAATGGAGAGCAGTAGTGTGCTGCTCGACTTCCTCTTGTCTCTGTCCTTCTCTCTCAAATACACACCTGGGACCTTTCCCCTGCACAACACGATAAATCTGCCTCTAAACAAGGGAGGGGTATTGAGCTATTCTGATAACTCATGACTGGGCACACTCTTTGTGCTCACTTTGTGTTGCCAAATGTAGAGGGTTTGGATTCAGGTTGATAAGAACAGAGGACATGTCAGCTGTCACTTTGCTGCAATTCATCCTAATTCTTACAGCCCAAACCAAGGAAAATACCCTTTGTTTTCAAAATGAGAAATACAACAGACCCCTTATCAATATACAACAAAGTGTAACAGAGGAGCACACACTTCAGTGTGGTGAGTCCCATACCAGGCTCTTATATTCCATACAAATGCTAGAAGCTAATGGAGATGCCTTTGATTGCTTTTGCACACACAAACACACACACACTTTCACATACACATATACATGCCTGTATGGGTGTGTGTGCAAAGACCAGTGTGATCTGATTAGTATCAGAAAAGGTTGCAGACCTCAGAGACAAAAATACTCTGATAAAAAAGCAGAGAGAAAATAAGTACTTCTACTCTGTCCTGTCCAACGTCTTACATACTACATTTATTACTGTGGCATTCATTTCTGTTTTTTTCTTCTTTTTAAGGTTTGATCTGAGGCCAGGTTTTCTAATGAGTTTAGAGAGAGGATCAAAGGATGAGAATCACCATCTGCCTAAAGAAAACAATAGTATTTCTAATTGCATGATGGTATCTGGCAGAGAAGGCAGATTGTTGGGCTCCTTAGCTACATCATAGAAGAGAGAGAGGAAGAGCAATAGAGAAGGAAACCTTTTCTAACCAGATGCCAAAAAAACCTCTAGTCTTCCCTAACTCCTGCAATTTTTTTATTTTAGCAGCACAAAGAGGAAAAAGGCAAGTTGGGAAGGGAAGGGAAGGAAGGAAAAGAAAAGAGAAGAGAAAAGAGAAGAGAAAAGAAAAGAAAAGAAAAGAAAAGAAAAGAAAAGAAAAGAAAAGAAAAGAAAAGAAAAGAAAAGAAAAGAAAAGAAAAGAAAAGAAAAAAGAAAAAAGAAAAAAGAAAAGAAAGAAAAGAAAAGAAAAGAATAAAAAGAAAAAAGAAAAGAAAAGAAAAGAAAAGAAAAGAAAAGAAAAGAAAAGAAAAGAAAAGAAAAGAAAAGAAAAAAGAAAAGAAAAGAAAAGAAAAGAAAAGAAAAGAAAAGAAAAGAAAAGAAAAGAAAAGAAA
>Ga0065711_1005418_pt1 | contig 21813 bp, 26 predicted proteins | sample Hoacrofraction12_FD_59098 | JGI IMG/M metagenome (GOLD analysis project Ga0065711, IMG submission 59098) | Hoatzin crop microbial communities from Cojedes, Venezuela - Epithelial fraction 12 v2 (version 2) | ecosystem: Host-associated > Birds > Digestive system > Esophagus > Crop | place... | reverse complement strand
GACGCGGTGCTGTGCAGCCTGCTCTGGGTGACCCTGCTTGGGCAGGGGGTTGGGCTGGGTGACCCACAGAGGTCCCTGCCAACCCCGAACATTCTGTGATTCTGTGATTCAAATCAGGCTTCGGCACCTGTGAAATTTCTACCAGTTTTACATAGTCTCTTAGCATATTTGTTCAGTCAACTTTGTGAAGCTAACTTTAGAAGATTTAGTTCCTCGCCAGCATTCCTCGGCCTGGGTAGACAGTAGAGCTGTGATTTAGGCTCCTTAGAAGCATTTTCAATGCTGGTCATTAACTCCAGCACCGCAGTCTTTTGATACCTGGTGGAAGGAGCTGCTCTGCAGGGGAAGAGATCAGAGGGGTGGTTATGTACTCTGCAAGAGGGAGAAACGGTATTGGGTTTTTCCCCTCATTCTGTGTTGAGTAGCTCACACACTGAAGCATGAGGTTTGATTGCCCTTATCCAACCTATATGCAGTGACTGAGCATTTTATTAATAGTCATATTCTTATCTTCCTACAGTATAAATCTTACCTTGTAATCATTTTGCCCAGAGCTATAGCCAATTCTAAAGAATAGCATTTGCAGATAGTTAAGTGTATTCTGAACTGTTTGAGGGCTTTTTTTTCAAAACACTACTTCTATTTGGCTTTTTTTTTACCAGGTAATTTTGAATGCGGAAACCCTGAGAATCTAAAAAGCAAATGCATTTGGGTTAGTGAAGCGAGGGATCACGTGGTGGTAAGTAGGCTGTGAACAACTATTGTTATAACATAGTGCTTAGTCTCTTACAAGGCAATAAATAATAGATACTAAAGCAATTCGCCATCTGTTTTACTTCCTCATCCTGTTTTGATTCTTTCCCATATCTCTAGCTTCCCCTTTGGCCAGTCCTGTTCTTAGCAGTTCTTTTGGAAATAATATTCTCCTACATCTCTGATTCAGCCCCTGTAAATCTAACTTAACGGTTTGTTGTTTCACCATAGTCATCAGTCTTCTGAAACCAGAAATTTCCCTGGATTGAGGGCTGGGCAGAAGAAGGATTTTTCTATGCTCCAAAGTGTCAGAAGACAGACTGCTTTGATCTAGCATTTCATTTCTTTCATGGTAAACTGTCAGTAAGATTACATTGTATTTAGTGGTTAGTCTTAACAGCCTGGGATAGTGTTCTTTTACTGAGTGCTTCATGCATCATCTACTATAGTCAGAAGACTTTAGCCCAGACAGACCTTCAGATTTAGTTCTCCTTCCTCCAGTTTGCAGAATTATGATTAGAATTAACCTAGGGACAGACCGTATAGAATGAATTCTCCGACCACTGCAATGAAATAATGTTATTCAGTGTTTTAATGAATGGAGAACTAATCTTCGTATGGATTCTTTTGAACAGAATATAACTGGTAGTTCCCCACAGAAGTTTGAAGCTGCCCTGCACTGGATACTAAACAGTAACAAGGATTTAGGAATTTGGTGAGTGGAAGCCCACTGTGTCAAAGTTATGTTTCTCGGTGTTGGCTGATGTGTAATTTGACATCCTCTGTGGTGTGCCCTAAAAGCTCCCATACCTCTTTAGATTTCAGAAGATAACCTGGAATTGGCTTTGTCAGTGCATGCTGGGCAAGGTTCCAAATGAAAAGTAAAAATTGGCAGCAAAAATTGGCAACTGAGCTCATTCCTTGGGAGTCTGCTTCCCAGCCCTTGCGCTGGGGGACATTGCGTTCACGAACACGCTGTCGTGCAGATGAGGCGTAAATCTGAGGTCAGGGCTGCTTATGGTTATCAACAGTTAGGTTGTGCTTCCTGCAAGGTTTGGAAGCGGTGGTCCTGGTGTCCTGCCTACGGTCCTGTGACTGCAGCACGCTGCTTAAACTTGCCCATGTGGTCACTCCTGCCAAGATAGCTTTTCTTCAGTACAATTACTGGAGACAGAGCTTCAGTGCTGTGGGGAACCGCGGCCTTTGACCAAAGGGTTTGTTGGGCAGCAAAGCACCCTCTTCACTAGGTAACATCACCGCTGCTTTGGGATCCTTTGGAGCAAGTCCCAACAAGGAGGGGAGGAAAACGGATTGTTCAATGTATTTTTTCTTCAGTGTCAGTTGTCTTTCTGGCAGAACACACAGTACATGTTAAAATGAACAGTCTGACTGACTATGTAGTGTGTTGGTCAGTCATCAGCGTGGCTTTTTTCTCTTGGCTTTCTCAGCTAGCAGTCTCTTCAGTGCATGAGAAATAGCAGAAATACTCATTTTTTTCAGGTAAAAAATACAACATTCAGACCATAACCTAATGAAAGACTGTTATCCAGAGTCCACAGACATCATTATCTTCCTCTGGGAAGTGTGGGTTGACTCCAGTCTGTAGTCTAACATTTGTTTGCATTTTAACGTTGCTAAATGTATCTCTGATTAAATGAATTGTAACAGGAGTAATGCTGGAATTGGTGGGCATAGCTTGTATGAATTCCCACTACTCGATTTTCTCTAAAAAAATTTCTGCAGCTGCTGCTGTGATCTGAAGATCAGACAGTGTCTGCTGCTTTGATTATTGGTGTGTGGCAAATTCCCAGGACAGGACATAGTTTCCTTAGTGGCAGGTTTGGATTTATGGGCTGGGATCCAGAGTTTTCAAATTCATATTTTTATACAGGAGCACTGCTCATGTCAGGAGCCGTGTGATACAATATACTCCCAGTTTTTTTATTTTCATAATTAGCAACTCTGCCGGCTGTTCACCGAACGGATCCACTTTCACAAAGTCTGCGTAGCGTGCGGAATGAGTGTTCAGCGTGCTTCAGAACCTGCGGGTGGCATTTTTAGCAAATGCTACGTGATATTATTTTTCTAGGTGCTAGTCTGAGAGGCAGCACTGAAAATGAGCTCTGCACAGGGTGATTCTGCTGCATATTTCAAATGTTTTCATGGAATTTGGATTGTAAATAAGACAAGGGGGTGGGCAACAACTGTGTGCCTCCAGCTACCGTAGAATCGAGTAACCAAGTACAGGCTGTCAGCAGGTTGTGAGCTGTGCGCTAGTAAATTGAGAAAATGTCTTTGTCTAATAGGTTATTCATTGCAAACCTAGAATGAATTAGTAGCTTAAAAAGATAAAATCCCCTTTAGTCCAATTCCTCTGAATCTGATGGCTCTCGCCTGGATTACTTGATGCCTGTTGGCTAAGTGTATCTAATAAGGAAACCGCATCAGCGTAGATCTGTGTATAAAGAAGTGAGTGAAGAGCGTATCGGATAGCGCAGCAGGTGTGTAGAAGTGATTTTGCAGGAGGATGTGTTATCGATTTTGCCATGAATGCTTTCCGAGGGTGTGTCTGTTCTCACTGCAGATACAGTTGATGCGTTGTCGCTTTTCTAGCTAAACTGTTTATGCTCATCTGTACTGAGGAAAACAGCGCAACCTCCACGGACATTCGCAGTCTCCGTCAACTGCTCTCTCTGCAATTGCTGATGAGTGACTCAGTAAACATTTCCATTTCTCTGTGCTGGGAGGTGGGAATCCAATTTAAAGTTTAATCTTCTGCACGCTGAGAGGTGCTGTCAAAGAGTCTGCAGAGGGAGACTTCAGTTTACCAGTGGGAGTTCCAGCCCTGCTGCCTTTTCTAAAGCCATACCCATTCCTTGCTAAGCAGCCAGTCCCAAAATGTTCTGGAAAGAGGAGCTGCGAGGATGTTGGTGTATTTTCTGTGTGGTGTACAGAACGAGTTACTGCATGTGCAGTCTGTTTGTTCTCCCTGTCTTGATTAAAGACTGCAGTTGGAGTGTCTGCTCTCTTCAGTGAAGATTTTCTGCCTCTTCCCATCAGGTTGAAAGGCAGAGAGCTTTCGGAACCAGTTACCAAAGTGGAGGAAGTGTTCTGTCTCGAATCGGCCCATCCTCAGATGGGGCTTGGCTGCCGTTTCCGTCGGGCCGTGGTCACTGCCATTACGAACCTTTTCCTGTTTTTCTGGAGTAAGTCGTCGATGTCAGTAATCAGCTTCTCCCCTCGCTCGCTGTTGAGATGAACTTATGTGCGCACACACATGTTCTCCCAGACATATGAAATTACTATCAGAGGTGAAATAAATCTGCTGATGAGTTAATTTCTAATTAACCTTTGTTCTGGCAGCAGAGGGAGACCTGTAGACCTGCTCTTGAGCTGTGAGTGCTTAACATTTAATTTAAATCAGCAAGCTGATTAGCTCTCTGGGTATTCCTCAAGTACGCATTACTATGGTCTACAAAATAAGTTTGTTAACCTACCTAGAAGATTCATTTTTTCTTTCTTTTCTTGCATTAAGCTGCAAAGACTTCTAGCCTCTTTAATAATGACTTGTAGCATTTCAGTGTTAGAGGTTTTATTGGAATAGTCTGTCATGCCCCAGCTGAGACAGAGGTCTTACTGAGCGAGGTGATAACGAGAGATCAGTGTTGACTAGGGGAGTTTATAATCTAGCCAGACAAGGTGGGGGTGAAAGGCGATAGTTGTGTTTATTGTAGAGACTGAGATACTAAAGTTAGCTCATGTCGTAAGGGGGGCATTTGTCAATGCTAAAACCTTCAATATAGATCTCCTGAATTTCGGGCTGGCGCTGGAGCCCCAGGCTTTATTTCCTTATCAAGTAGCTATCTTCAGAGCAGTGGAGCTTGACAGTCTTCCTAAGTGATTATTGTGGGGGAGGCCTCTAGCAAAGAGATAGCTCTGGGACTTGGAGAATTGAAGCCCTGTGGTTGTGCTGAGGTTTCTGGTGGGGGGGGAAAGAACTCCATGATGAGGCCTTACGACCAGCTCTTTCCACATGCACGTGTGCTCTTCTGCTGCAGGGGTTGTCAGTACCAAGGTTTTTGTGGGGTGCCGCTGCACTGGTGATCAAAATGAATTGTTTGGATTCAGTTCCAAGCAGGCCTGGGTAGCAGGGAGTGAAAGCTGCCTCTGGGTCGAGGCAGTGTGAGAAATAAAACTGCTAGCATCCAGCAAGTACACGTCTGTCAGTTATTGAGTTGTGTTTGTTTTTATTCTTCTAGGTCTGATAACTCTTTGGGGGATCCTGATCTTCCTTAGGTATCGCTGGCGGAAGATGGAGGAAGAGGAACAAGCCATGTATGAAATGGTGAAGAAGATCATAGGTAGAATCCAGTAGCTCTATAAATGCACATAGCCCTGTTCTCCTCTCTGCAGTGTTGAGGTCTTTCACCGTTTTGTCTTCCTGCCCTCCAGCTGTTGTCCAGGACCACTATAAGGAATGGGAACGGAATTTGGAGCGTTACCCCTATGTTGGCATTTTCCACGTTCGGGACAGCCTGATCCCTCCTCAAAGCAGGTGAGCTGCATTTTATTCATTAAGGAGGGCTGTCAGCAGGATGTTACTCAGCTCAGCTAAAAAACGCAGTTACGGGGCAACAGACCATGAGCAGACAATTGATGGGAAACTGGACTGCGAGAAGAGTCTGTCTGGCCTTTCAGTTTGTAAAGGATTTTGACACAACTCAGGCTTTGTCTTAACCTGCTGCAGATTAATGTGACAGTCCCAGGGCCAATACTTTGTGCGGTCACACAGGTGTATTGTCATTGTTCTATCAGACAGTAATTGGATTTTGGTTTGCTTGAGCATGGAGCATCTGATTTTCTCTCCTTCAGCTAATGTGCGTAGGATGCTATCGTCTTTCTCAGCCATTGTAACTTATTCCCCAGACGGGTTCTGTGTTTTTCAGAACAAACCTTGCCATGAGTTGCATGGGGTATTGGGAGGCTCTTCTGAAGTGGGTTGTGTATGTTGCTGCCTGGAAAATTACTGGTTTGAGTTGGGCAGCTTGAAAGGGAGATACAGCCAGATGGCTGGTTTTGGTGCTTTTTCAAAAAGGAATTGTGGTCTGGTGTGGCCAGAGGGCTGCGGCCTGGGTCTCGGTGGTTTATGTGCCACTTGCTCCATCTCTGCAGGAGAGTTTCTTGTGTTTCGATTAAATGGAGCTGCTTTGTTCTCCTGATGGCACAGAACTCCACGTGCGCTGCAGAGTCTTAAGCATTCTCATTCTTTATCAGTTACAAAACCCCTTTCCCTGCTAGTGGTAATTTCAGCTGTTCTGAACCAATCTCTGTGTGTGTGGTGCTCAGAATTACTAGACACTGATACAAAACTGGGGTGAACTCCAGTTTGTCCTCCCTGGTCTGAGATCTCTCTGCAAGAGGGCAATTTGCTAATTGAGTCCCTTCGCAATACAAATTGAGCTCGAAATTCAGGGCGGTCATCGATTCCTGGTACTGACAGAGGGTCTCATCTTCCCTGCCCCAGGCAGGACCTGTGTTTTTATCTCCTGGCCTGAAATCGCTCCTAAACCAGAATTCTGGTTTAATCTTCTTTACTGTCTGCACAGGGAGCAGGAGGTGGTTAGCAGTAGCTTGATCAGCAGCCACAATTGCTGTAAGCAGGAAAGCACAGTGAGGGAATGATTCTAATTTATTTTCTTTTTCGTGCTGTTGCTTGCAGAAAAAAAATGAAGCGGGTCTGGGAGAGAGCTGTGGACTTTCTGGCTTCAAATGAGTCACGGATTCAGACAGAGTCCCACAGAGTAGCAGGAGAAGATATGCTAGTGTGGAGATGGACTCAGCCTTCGTATGTCTCGGATTCGGAGCACTGAAGAGGGGCAGAAGTTGAGCAACTGTTGATACAGACCTCTGCGAGGAGACAGTCCCATCTCTGGTGGTGGGGAAGAGCAGGTCACGGTCCTAATCTCCTAGGGTTGGGGATTGCACGTATCCATTTGCTCTTCTTTTTGAAAATCTTCACACACACAAATTCAGGGCAATAATGTTGGCTTGGAAGGAAGATGGGATAGAGCTGGTGGGCAGCTAGAATTGCACCAAAGTTAGCCTTCCAGCAGATATCTGGCTTCCACGGGCAAGCAAACCTAGAACAACTTTTTAAAAAGAAAAAAAAGCATACCTAATACAGAGGGATTTGGGATCTCTCTGACAGAGCATAGGTGTTTAATATTCGACCTCAGTTCTGCAAAGGCCAACTGGTGGCAACATCCATCAGGGAATGTGTTTAAAGAAGATTAACATTTCCCATGGAAACATTAGGGTAGCAGTTAAGATGCTTTTTGTTAGAATTTGTTTTTATCAGTACAAAGACGATGAAAGCACTTGCTGCTTCCTAACGAGGAAAATGTTTGTGTCAGCGTCACCTTTTAAAAATGGGGAAGAAGGGGAAAAGTCAGGTGAAGGTAGTTGTGGAGGGAGGGCAGTCTGACGTGCCTTGGTGGTGTGGGCTGGGCTGGATGGGGTGGAAGAGTGGTTGTAACCCTGTTAAACTTTTTTATTTTTAAGTCTGCAGTCTGTGCTTTATGATTTCTGGGGGGTGGGGGGGAATTTGGGTGGAAAATAAAGGATATAGAAACTTCCGAAAGCGCTTTCTTGTGGCTACAGCCAAAGGGCCTGCTTCATGGGCTATTAAAGAGCAGCTTTGGAAAGGCTTTTAGGGCTGAATGTACGTGTTTATCCTGGGCAGCTGCAATGCCTGTGCTGCGTGTCGGAGCAGAGGTGTACCGTGCGTGGAGTGTCAGTACAGGGGTTGCCAAGTCGGTGTTCCTGCAGCCTTGTGACAGGTACAAGGAGCAGCGATCAGTCCTCTGTGTGCACTGCAGGCATGGTTTTATGTATCTATAATCATTTGGTTACTTAAGTTTCTTTTTATGTCCAGCAAAGGAGTGTTTGTTTCAAAGAAAATAGCACCAGTGTGTGGCAGCTTAGGCTAGGCGTAGATACTGCTAATCTGCTCTTCCCGATATTGTAGGACAGCTGTCCAGCTCGCCCCTGAGACAGCAGGGACCAAATTCATTTCTGGCGTAAGCTGGAGAGAAGCCAGCATCGATTTGTACCTGTGTAACCTGTGGATGTTGTTCTTCTTAGCATCACGGGTACGGTGTGAATGCTTGTCTTCCTCTCTGACGCTGGATGCATGGAGAGCTTCCTCTCCAGGCTCTGGGTTGGCTTAGGACGGCTGCCTAAGCCCTGCTTCCCGCTTGGCAGGCCGGTGATGCCACGTCCGAGGTGGGTCCCTTGTGCCAGTCCCTGCTCACCTCCCGGTGCGAAGCCCACGCTTCCCCTCCCCACTGCTGGCTGTGCTGGGGTTTTCCAGCCACGCTCCCACCGGCAGCTGCTGCGGCGGGGCTGGGAGGCACCCGGCGTTCCTCCTGCGGGTGCTGTCAGCCACGGCGAGCGGAGGGAGCAGAGCTCCCCAGGAACAAAACACAGGAAGGTCGTTCCCATCAAATGGGAAATACCCTGTGTGGAGTTGACTCTTACCCCATACGTTCTTTTTGGTTGCCAAGGTAGGGTGTTTGAACAGGAGAGGAGACTCAGCAGCTGTCTTCAAGACAATGACCAGCTTCTTCCACCGCTCCTAAAACAGGGGATAAAGTGAAGGCAGCCTTGGTTCTTCTAAAATGCTGTAACAAGGTCTTCCCTCCTCTCATAGAAATTTGTGCAAACAGCAGTGCCTATGTTCTTAAGCTTTTTAAAGATATTTGTGGGGTTTGGGTTAGCTTTTTTTTAACTGTCCAAATCCAGAAGTGAAGAGTCAGGCGTTGCAGTTGTCTTTTTGTATTAAACTCGTTTTTGTAGAATAAATTTCACTGGCTTGGTGCTGTTCATATGTTCAGTTTAGCTCTGTAAATCAATATATAAATAAATTTATTACAAATAATTTGTTGCCTTTATTTTTTCACAGTCACAGATTGTTCCACGTGCTTTCGCTCAGGCAGATCAAATAGATCCTCCTCCGGGGAGCTCACGGTTTCTAAGAATAAGACTGGAGATGGCGTGGGGATTGCATGACAGCCTAACGAGACAGCGGGGCTCCTTGTGACGCTCGGTCATCTGGCGCAATAGCCAGCAGTCTCAAGTGTTTGATTGCAAATTAAATCTGTGTTTTGGGAATAGCTGGCATTAAGCAGAGGTGTGTATGAAAAGCAGTTAGCTTGTTTAGCTGCATTTTGTAGAGATTGACAGCTTGGAGGGTTGTGAAACTGTAAATATTAGTGTAGCAGGTTGATCAGCGTTCCTGTGGCCTGTAACCAAGCAGTTACTTGCAGCGGGGAATGGGATGAGCAGTAAGTCTGTGGTAACTGCGTGAGGGTGCCTCAAGATCCACGGGTCTTGCACTTGGTCTCTGAAAGGCAGATCCCTCACGCGCTGGCTGCCCGAAGTCAACGGCCGCTGCGGGAAATCTTCGGTCCAGGCTGCTGATGCTGTGTGGCGGGGCATCCGCAGGCCGCGGTTAGCTCGCCTGGTTTTTGGGATGAGGTGCGAAGTGCCGGGTGATAGTGGAGGAAGACTGGGAAGTAGCGAGGGTGTTGGATACGGTGCTGGGGTGGGGTGGATGTCCCAGGCTGCCACTGGACACATCGCCTCCCTCCGTGTGTCCCAAGGCTGCTGCAAAGCACTGTAAAAGCGGAGATATTTATGTCAAGGACAAAGGTAAAAAGTCAAGTCTTCGACTTTACCGGACACTCAAGGTTTCCAGAGTTGCCTGGTGAGTAGAGGACACAAGCACATCTCGCTGGCAAATCTGAAAGTTGGTTTTAGGGTCCATTTCCTGGAGTGTTTTCAATTCCTCTCTCACCTGAGCGTCAGTGACTCAGAACACATGCTGCCACGAGTTTCGGCTTCTTTGCAGTCTGCTCCTGAGACGGCACGAGCAGTCCGTGAATCATCGTTGTGTAACTTCTGTGGACGTGGTTGACTCACTTGTGTTTGGTTAGAGAAATATTTAATTCATCTCATAATGTCGGTCTGGATGAGAAAGGGGGAGATTTCCGCCGGCGCAGAAGGCGGCTGGCTCCGTGGCCGCTGCGGCAGTCGGCGGGAGCTGGCTACCTGCTCCCTGGCGTTGAGTTGTTGCTAAGGGATGGGAACAAAAGGGGGTGCAAGGCTCAATCCCTTCTCTGAACCTGCATTCCTGCTCAGATGCTTTTACCCAGTCTAGGTTGCTAAGTTACAGCTGAAATATATTCAAGGTTAGGAAATAGTCTTCAGTTTGGTGTAATTACATGTGCCAGAGGATGTTTGCTTTCGACCAAGCTGCCATGATGTTCTCTGTGATAGTCTTCCCCCCATGTCCCTTCTTTCATTTGCTGTCTCGAGAGCAGAGAAGACTAGTTTCATGCCGCGCTCACTGCCAAGCTCCTGCTTGCTCAGTACAAACGGTGTTGATAATTTCTGTGGTACCAGCAGTTCTCCCAGAAGCCCAGGTCTGTTCAAAGCAGAGGGAATAGCTGGGTTCCTCATCCCCCTGCCCTGCTCTCCTTACAACTTGCGTTCGCTCAACCAGAGTTGCTAACTTCCCCCTCCCGCTTTCTTGCAAAGTATTAAGTTTCTATAAATAAATTCTCCAACGGTGGGCTGATAAAGCCATCGCATCCCCTTACTGTCAGGAAGGAAAATATGTACCAACAAGGAATCTAAAATAAAATTTGCCCTTTATCTTTTCATTTCCTGCTTCCATTTAAAGCCTTTCACATTAAATGTTTTGTCTCCTGCTGACATGACAGCTGATGCTGTGCCTTATTTATGGGGTGCAGAGTCAGGGCGCTGTGCCAGTTCTCCTGGAAAGATCAACGTGAACCGGAGAAGACGAAGTGTGGCCAGCGAGTCCTGCCCGAAGGCACCTCCCTCCGGCACGGCCCTGTCTGAGGCAATCACTGCCCAGCTCCTGCCCTGGGATCTCCACCGTGACTCCATTCAACCTTTGCAGAACGCCCTCCAGGTAGGTGTTCCAAAAGGTTTTTTGTGCACATTAGCAAACGGACCTTAACGAGAGAGCGCGGTCGGAGTGGGGTCCCCACCTCCCTACCCCTCGGGGGGCTGCCAGCAGCTGAGAGCAGGCTCCAACACGGGGCCCAGACCTCAGAGCCAACCTCGAAGCAGCACGCTGGTTTTGGAGGAACACTTCTGTAAGGCTGGGGAGCTCAGATGTGAAGCCCACGGGTGGCTTTGAACTGGCTCTCCAAAGCAAGCAGACCCCAGCGGGTTGTGGAAACCTTGCTTGGCGCCGAGCTCGCCTCGCCCAGGGGCAGAGCGTGGGCTCTGCGCCCCAGGAGCCCCCCACGCACCCCCTTCCCCAGCTCCCAGCAGAGCAGCGGCTCCCTGGGGACGTGCTCCCGGGCGGCAGGAGGACACCGGAGCCCCTGCTGATCTCCCCTCTGATGGAGGAGACCGCCTGCCCCGTGTCACTTCGCAGCGACCTGCAGTGGGGCCGGGTACAGTGTTTACATCCCGGCTCCAAAACAGCTCCCAGCATCCAAATAGCGGAAAACACTCTAGGGTGGCAAGGAGCTGCTGGCTGGGGAGCAAGGCTGGGCTCGCAGGGTGCAGCTGAGCCACTCCCATGTAAACCAGCTCAGCAATGGGTCCTGAGGGGTTCCCTGTGCTCCCTCCAGGACAGCAGCCCCTGCTTTGCTCCCAGCCAGGGTTCCAAAGGTGCCACCAGCAGCAAGGACACCTCGGGAAGGGGTTCTGGGTGTTTGGCAGCCAGCGGGTGAGGCTCCAGCACCCACCAGCAGCATTTCCAGCCCCGGGGAGTGACCCGGCCTGGCTGCCCAGCTCGGGGGCTGTCCTGGCATCACCGTGCCACGGCTGCAGCTCCCATCTCGCACCGCTGCCTGTCCCGGGAGACAGCGGAGAATGAAACAAGAGCAAATACATAAGGATGGTCCAAAGTCTTTCAAAATGCAAAGAGAAAAACTTGTGCTGTTGGTGCCTGTGCGGGAGGGGAGAGGATGGGTGTGGCACAGCAGAGTTGGTGTCAGCTCCCTGCGAGTCCTCAGCAGTTTTTGTTGGTCTTTGGTTGCTTTTTCTTCATTGCCCAAGGCAAGCCCCAGTCGCACAGTTTTATTCCAGCTCTCCCGCAGGTATAAATTTAGTCCTTTAATATGAGAAGGGCCCTGCACAGGTCATGTCAGGATGAAGCGCGGTGGTGCTGAGGTTACCCGGGAGCTGGGGAACGGGCAGCTCTGGCTTGCTCAAGGCTTGGCCTCCACTTTTGTTAATGGCGCCTGTCCCACCCTGTCCCGAGTCCGTGCCGGGCTGGGAGAGGTCTGGAGTCGGGATCGAGGCTGCAGCCTGCAGGCTAGCCAAGGGTAACAATATCTTTGTGCCCATAATTAGTTCCTAATTAGCATAGTTTTAATATGAGGCAGGGTTGCTCTCCCCTTAGAGCGCCCTGCTTTTTACGAGAGGCTGAGTAATTGCCTCTGCGGCCGTTCGGCGGTGGCAATCAGCCCGGCTGCCTGCGCAGGGACCCTGCAGCCGCTCACGGCTCCGGCTCGGGCGTCCTCCGTGCGCTTGTTTTATCGGAGCGCTAACTGCAGAGGACATGTCTCCTGGCCTGGCAATACGCCTGACATAAAAATGAGATTGCTTCAATTAACACATGCGTTAAAAAGACATACGATACCCAGCAGGACGGGCTTCTGCGAAGGAGAAAGGTGCGTGCCGGTGACGTGCTGCGGCAGCCGGACACCCGTGCTGGGCTCCCTGGGGCCACGGGGCGAAGCTGGGTGCTCGGTCCTGCCTCCCGCTGAGCCCCAGGGACCCCCCCCAGCATGGCCCTGGCCCCCCCCTACCAACTCAGTAATGATTAGATTTAAAGCCTGTCGTGTTTGGGGATTGCGAGCTGGCTCGGCTTCTCTTTGTGGGGGTCTTGGAGCGATGCGCTGCAGTGCGTGAAGGAGAGAAGGAGGGATGTCGGGACTCGGTGCTTGCCTGTGCCACCCGTGGTGGGCACGGTGAGGGGGAGCTGCCTCGGAGACCTGCCCTGCCCATCTGTCCCGGAGAAGGGGAGAGGAAAAGGAGGAGGAGATGCCAAAATCAGCCTGTCGTGGGGAATGGGAGAAGGGAGCAGCAGATGCTGGGAACCAGCACGTTCCTGCTGCTGGGATGGTCTGTGACACTGAGCCATCGCCTGCAGGCACCCCGACCTGCGACGCTGAGCCCTTTCCAGACGCGCAGGAGAGGCAGCTGGTGCCTGCAGCGATTGCCCCCGGCCTGCTGCAGGGCAAGAGGTGCTTCAGCCCTGGGCCAGCTCTGGGCTGTCCCCCCTGCACCCGTGTCCCAGGAGAGCCAGGGGTTGGGTGTAAGCCTCTCAGCGACCGCAGCCCAGGTGGGATGGAGAAGGCAGCAGTCAGGTCCAGCTCTGCGCTGGCAGCCCCAGGTCTGGGCTGGCCCTTCCTCCCATCGCTGCCTCCCTTAACAGCACCGAAACCCACCAAAACCCTCCATCTCTCACCAGGGATACGTCACCCAGCAGGAGTTCCCCACAGTCCCACGGCAGCAACGTTTCAGGGTAACCTACAGCTCAGCTGTTCGGCCGCGGGACACGATCGGGGATGAGGTGGTGGCGAGGGGGAGGACGGGAGCGTGTTCCCCACAGCCGAGCTGGAAGGGTCGCTCGGTCTCCCCCAGCCCTGTGTGTTTTACTCCCAGCCCGTCCTCTCCCCTGGCCTCCGGCTGCTCCAGGGCGGTTGCGGTGCAGGCGATGCAGAGCAGAGTCATGGCTGGAGGACGTTTTGCCTCATCACTGGAAAGTAGAGAGGTACCTTAGGGGAATTTACACCCTGAATTTTTGATATCTCTGTTGCATTTTGCTGCTGGGTTCAGAAGTTGTTGGCGGGGGATGCACCATGGTTGGCCTCGCAGAGCGCCCGTGCCGGCTTGTTTCCCTTCAGAAACCAAGCTTTATAAAAAAAACCACAAAAGGCACTTTCGTGAGTTAAAGTACCAGCATAAAGCAGAGCGAAGTCAGGGTCTTTGTTTCACCCTTGTCTTTAATCTCGGCCTCTGCCCCTGACCATCAGTTTGATCTCTCTGGTCTTCGTGAGGCTGTTTTCTCCCCTCCAGGAAGCGAGAATTACCACATCCATCAATTGTTATCTCAACAGTGAGATTTTCTTCCCAACCTCCTGTATTTTTTGCTGCAAAGCTCTCCCCTCGTGGGCACTAATTTGCTGATGTCCCCCAAGGTATCGCTGGGGACTGGTCCAGGTCCCCCAGGACTGGGGGATGCGAGCGGGGACCGCCTGCTCCTTGTCCTCGGGGATGCCCGGACTGCACGTGCTGGATGATCTCCTAAATAATATCTGGGCCCTGTCTTCTTGGGACGCATGGGCTGGGACGGCGCGTCCAGAGCACGCCTGCCCTCGGCACGTGCCGGAGAGGATGCCCAGCAGTGGGCAGAGAGGGTCCGGAGCAGGGCACGTGCTGTCCTTGGACTCACTGGAGGAGACAATTTGGCCCTGGCAGGAAAATCCCTGGGACTTTTCCATTCCTCCCCGGGTGCTGAAGCACCCGGGTGTCATTTTTCCCTGCACAAGGCTGTTGGCAGGGTCGGGGCTGGGCGGCTGCGGCGTCCAGTCCCCAATCCACTCCCCTGCTGCGTGCCTTCGGGCAAACCCTGCTCTTGCCCTCCTTGCCGTAAATAGCTTTTATTTGCCAAAAAGACTGGCGATTCGGTCTGTCCGGCAGCATCGCAGCCCCTCTCCCCACCTCCCTCCAGCGATCGCAGCCCCTCTGCCCGTCCTCCCTGCGTCGCCCCGGCGTGATTCCCCACGCAGGGAGCAAGCAGCTGGTGGGTTCCTTTGCTGGAAGCTGGTGCCAGCCCCCTGCCCTCTCCCTGCTGGGGTACAGCCGGGCTTCCAGCCCGCTCCCACGGGGAGGGGATAAACACCAGTGGGGCCGAGCCGTGGGGGCTTTTGTGCGAGGTAAATCGGAAAACAGACGGAAGAAAGCCACAGTTGTTTTCCTGGAAAGACAGTTGCACAAGCGAGCCAGAGCATGGCCACACTTTCTGGAAAGCCTCGCACACATCCAGTCCCTTCTCCCTCCATCCTCAACCCTCTTGAACATGCAGCTTTGTTTTCCATTAACACCCAAGGGTGTCTCTCCCCCCTTGAAGCTCAGCCGTCAGCTGGACATACCAGGCGCTTGCCAGCCCCGGCGGCAGCAGTCAGCTGATGGCCTAAATGTCCGCGGGCTCCCCCCCACTCCCTCATTTCTCATACCCACAGCGCACCGAGAAGCAGCAAGAAACCCAGCCCAGGCAGCACCCCGAGCCCACGCTCCCCGCCGAGCCCGCACCGGGCGCCTACACCCCGCAGGTGAGGTCCAGGGTGGCTTCTGCATCAGCACCGGCTGCCTCCCAGGGCAGGATGGACACGGGCAGGGTGAACAGGCACTGGATTTTGGAGAGTGGGTGGGGTATTATTCAGAGGGCTCTGGGCACAGCTGGGATTTGTGGGAAGGGATGGGAGTGAGGGGGGCAGCCGGCACCCAGGGGGCTGGTGTAAACCTGGGGGTTGCAAAAACGGAGTCTGGTGGCTTTCGGTTCTCCTTCACGCTCGTGGCATCCCCAGAAAGCGTGGGGATGCTCGGCAAAAGGGCAGATGGTGTTTGGTGCTGTGGAAGGCAGGAATCAGGAAGGGGGACCCATGCCCTTTCCCACGGGAGGTGGTGGCACCATATCCCCCCATCCCGCGGAGCTGCTGGCAGCCCCAAGCTTGCTGCTGCGGTCCAAAGGCATGGTCCTGTTCCCCACAGTGAGCCCAGCCCTCGCCAGCCCTGCTGCCAGCCCACATCGTCTCGGGGTGCCCAGGCCAGCCCCGGGGTGGGCAGGGGGCTGTCAGGAGCCTGCCCATCCTGGATAACGCAGCTCCCATCCCTCCCCATCGATCCTGCTGCTTCCCACAGAGCAGCCAAATAAATCCTTCAGCGCAGCAAACTGGATCTTTGCTTCGTGAGGGACACGGGGACCAGTCATCAACTTTATGAACATCATTTTCTTTCAGGAAAGGAAACATAAGATAAAAGAGCGGAGGTTTCTGCATGTAAGGATTTACGGCAGGACGGTTAGAGCTGGGTTTCTTACCGAGAGCTGAGCTTTTGGGTCCCGGCGTGATGCTACTTTGTGACTTTGGCTGTAGTCGAGGGGAGAGCAGGGAGATGTGAAGGTTCATCGAGGGTTGCAGCTGCTTGCCTGCCTGTGCAAACAGCCCGAGCCGGCTTCCAGCCCTGCTGGGACGGGTGCTGAGCTGGAACCGGTAGGATTTTCCTTCTGGCCAAGGCGCTGTGGAGTTTGGAGGCACGAGGCCAAAGACTGAAGGGAAACGGGGCACTGGGGCTTTGCCCGCACCTTGCTCGCGGGCAGGGCTAGCCCTGGGTGCAGGGCTGGCTTTGAATCCAGGTCAGCTCCGGTACCAAGAGCTACGGACATGCAGCTCTCTTCAAATCAACAGCTACGCTATTTTCTTGCTTTTTACAAAAGGAAAAAGAAAACCAAAACAGCAGCCCCCTGCAGTGCTCGAGACCCGACTCTGCTGCGGGGAGCTCCGAGATGCTCCGGGGAGCCGGGTTCCCCAGGGGCGAAGGCGCTGACCGCCGTGTGTAAGACTCCCCACATGGTCCCGTGCTGACAGCGCGCTTGTTTTTAAAGTGATTTTGCTTTTTAGGATTCCGAAGCGTTTCTGCTAAGAGGACTCCAGCTTTTTACGAGGCTTTCTCCCAGGGCTGGGCTGTCTGTGTTTTACCTCCCGCATGTCAGAGCCACGACGATTCTGCTGCGGATGGGGTGGAGTAGGCACTAATTAGAGCTTAGCAAATTTAATCTGCTTGATTCTTTTTCACTGCATGCAGTTGGGAATAAATAACCTGCTTAGCTCAGACTCTTTCAGCATTTGGTCCTGAGAGCAGGGCGGGGGTACCGGTACCCGGCCATCAGTGCCGCGGCAAGCGCTGCTCTGGCCGGTGCCGAGCAGCCTGGCCGGTCCTCATTACAGCTGCGTGATCATTAGAAACACCAGTCTGTCCCAGGCCAGGGACGCTGCTGGGATGCACTGGAAGGGAAGGTGCTGTGTTCCGACAGTCGCCGGGGAGATGCAGATGTTTTAAAGTATCTCGGGTTTTTTTCCTGGAGAGGGGAGTTCTCTATACAGAGAAGCCTTTTCCTTCCCCAATATTTTCTGACTCATCTTCATCTGCAGTGCCTGGGTTGCTTTTTTTTTTCATTTAGCTAGGGGAAAAATATTCAAGGTTTCTGGTTTTGTTTTTGAGGATACAGATTTATCTGTAATTCTGTGTATTTTTAGTGACGTAAATATCTTTTGGCATTCACAACAACCTGAGCCGGCAGAAGTGATTTATTTCAAGAGTGTCTTGTTTCAGAGGAGCTCAGCAAGTGTTTGCTGTAACATTTATCTGCTCCGAATGGACGAGCTGCTTCCGAACAAAAACGAAATGAAAGGAGTCCTTTTCTCTTACTGCAAATTTTGCTCCAAGTTTTGCTGAAGAGAAAACAATAAAAGCCTTATCAAATTGTGGAGGTTTCCCCCCCAAACCTCTGCCAAGGTTGCCAGAATTCGAAGTGTGTTATGTCAGCCGGGTTTCAGCCTTGGACTGTCTCTGAAGCAATAAATGCTGGATTGAAGTCATGTTGTACTCCCTGCTCCAAGAGGTTTTATGACAAATCCCTTTGCTTTTCACTTTTCTCCTTTTTTTTTTTTCTTTTCCAGGAGAGGAGGAGGGGGGAAAAAAAAACAAACCCAACCACAACAAATCTACAGCTTTCAAGGGAGAAATCCTCTTTAAAAGTTGCTGCAACTTAACAAAATGCTAAATGCTTTTATTAACTTCTAGAAAGGCTCTGAAGAGCTGCTTTCTTCCCCGGCTGAAAAGCACTCCGACGAGTGGCCTGGCTTTGTTCCCTCCGCACCGGTACAGCCTGGTAATTGTAGAGTAGAAATTCCTCTCCAAAGTGCACGGTGACGAAAGAATAGAAAAATGAGGAGGGGGGGAAAAAAAAACCCACCTTGGGGGAAGGTAAAGGAGCTGCTCTGCGTGTTCTGGAGGTAGGAGTGTTTCTTCTCCCCCTGCTCTGCCTTCAACCCACTTCATCCCACTCCTCCAGGCGAAAAACAAAGCAGGCACCTGCGCCGAGCGCTTGTTTGCTCGCTGGTTTAATTGCAGCAGGAGAGGCGTGAAGGGGAAATTTCAGCAGCAGAGCTCTGGCTCTTTGTTGCAGGATGAGGAATATGCTGCGTTTTAGTGGTTAAAGCTCCCAGGTCAGGCTGGGAGCGCTGGCACTGGAGGAAGGGCTGAGCTTGCCCCGCTTGCAGAGAGCCAGGAGCCGTCTGCCTGCGATGGGAAACTCCAGGTTTACTCCTGGTGTGAGCGGGGAGGTGCCACCACCCCTCTGCTATTTGGTGTCTGCTGGTGAAGGAGAGGGTGAGGGTGCTGCCCCAGCCCTGGCAAGGCTTGGAGCTGGCAGAGGTGGTGTTGCTCACCCAGCAACACGTCCTGGAGGCTTTGGTAGAGAGAAATGGCTCTTCCAAAGGCGTTATTATCAACTGCACTGCGTTTCTTCTAGCACAAATAGGGTGCCAAGCTCCCCAAGCTAGGCTGAAGCTGGAGGAATCAGGAGAACGGCACATGTGCTAACAGGGGCAGGCAAACCAGGGCTCTGCACACCGCTTTTGAGGGCTGCAGGAACATGGACCAGTCCTCAAAAGAATGTTGTTTTTTTTCCTCATCCCTTTTAGTTTGGGATCTGGAGTATCTTCCTCTGATTTTACTGCCGCGACGGCATGAAGCCAGGCTGATTCTCCAGTGTAAATATGAGCTCAGCACCTTTTTGTCCTCCTCAGAGGCTGTGGGGTTCCCCTGCCCGACGCCCGCCAGAGCGAGAGCCATCCGTGGGCTTCCTGCAAAGCATACAGTGAAGGAGTGGGTGCTGCTGGGCGCTTGCGAGAGAAACCAAGGCAGCACGGCACAGATGTGGCCCGTGCCTGTGCTTTTCCTGCCTTACCGTTTTAGAGCCAGGACTTGTTGCTGTCAAAATCAAGGAGGAATTTCTCTCAGGGGCTGGAACCAGGAACGGATCTGTTCCTGGATGCTCCCTTGGGCGGTAGCAGAGGGCAGAGCTGGAGAGCTCGGGGGAGCTGGCGCTTGGGTGCGAACCATCTCGGTGCCGGTTTGACATGTTCTCATGCCACGCGTCAGCACAGCAGAGGAAACACTCCTCTTCGTGCTCTGGTGTTCAGTGACAGGGAATGTCCCCAACTGAGGTTTCTGTAGAAGGTACAGAAGATGTTGCTGACCCCATCAGCAGTGTTAGGAGGCAAGGGACTGCCCAGGGATGTGAGCTTGCAGAAGCTTTATTAATAAAATTCCTTTGCAAGGGATGTCCTAGCTTGGGAAAGATGAAGACCGTCATTAACACTGTCTCGTAAGGCAGACTGGGCTTGTTTCACAGCAAGGGGTGTCATTAATACAGCATATTAATAACCTGGCATTACCGGTCCAAGGAATGCCCTGATCCAGCTGCTTTGATGTGGCCACCGCATTAACTCAGTCGCTGTCCTCAATCATTCCCCTCTGTTTCTTTTTGCCCCAGCAGGTCTAAACTGGGTCTTTTCTGGACTCTGCATTTCAGGCTCCCTGCCAGCCCCCGGGCACCAAGGACCTCATCCCACCCGGCTGTGCCCTCGCTGCCTGGCCCCAGGCTGCCGGTGAGCGTGCGGGGCCAGGCTGGGCTCCCAGCCCTGCCGGGATGCCCGTGCAGGCGGTGGCTTTGCGGTGGCTCGTCCCCCTTTCTCACTGTCTACCCTCTGTTTTGCAGACACCATCGGTGAGAACCCAAAGTGGGTGCTAACTGGTCCAGCACAGCATGTCCCAAACCCCGCTGCTGACCCCCTTTCGCTGCTGCTAAAGGGGAGCGAGCCCCCTCCCCGCCTTTCGCCCAGAACCATGGTGGGGCAGAGCCCGCTGGACCCCAGCGAGAGCCGGACCGCCGTCCTCCTGGAGCCCTTCGTCCATCAGGTGGGCGGCCACATGAGCATGATGAAGTACGACGAGCACACGGTCTGCAAACCCTTGGTCTCGCAGGAGCTGAGCTTCTACGAGTCACTGCCCTTGGCCATGAGGCAGTTCACGCCGCAGTACAAAGGTAAGGGGGGAGGCTGGGGAAGGACCTCGGGGTTGGTGCCATCACCAGGGTAGGGTCCTGAGACTGGGACAAAGGCCGGTGGGACGAGGGGCGGGATGGGAGGTACCGGCTGGCTCGGTCGGGCTGAGTCTGAGCTGTGGAGCCTCATCGCTTGTGCAGGTTTTGCTGAGCAAGGCTGCTTCCCNGCTGANTGTGTGCACAGCAGCAGGCCTGGGAGACTGGGAGGGTTTCCTNAGTCTCTGATGTCTAATAAGGGTTGAGCTGGCTGATGACACCAGGAGATGCTCCCCTCTGTCCATCCCTTTGCTGCTATGGTCAGCCTTGGTGACACAGGAGACTCTCGTTATGTCAAATAGGGCTGAAACTGGTCTGTTCTTGAGGGGGACAAGCATGAGAAGATGGAGGCTGAGAGCATGAACAGGATCCCCTGCCAAAGAGCTGAGAGCCTGGGCAGCACAGGAGTGGGCCAGAAAAACAGAACAAGGGGAAGGAATAGAGTGGGGTTTCCCAAAAGTGTTTGCTTGGAGGATTTTGCTGGTCATGGCCCCAGAGAAGCTGGTCTGATGGTATGCGAACAGCGGCACTGAATAGGTGCAGGAAAGCAGGGACTAGAGGAGTCTTGTTCAAAACAGGATCCCCAAGATCAGACACATAACCTGCTCTGTTCAGTCAAGCTTTGAATTCGCATCCCCGGATAAGAAGGGCTTTCTGTACCAGGAGCAGAGCTCAGGGTGCCTTTGCCCCACGTGCACGGCCCCGTTGCTCCAGGCCTTGGGTTTAGGGGAGGCGAAGGTTTGTGTCAGAGGCAGAGAAGCTGGTGAGGGCAAGGAAAGGGTCAGGGCTGGCACCAGCACGAGCTGAGGGAGGGATGGTCTTTGGGGCCAGCATGAAATACCGAGCCTGAAAAAACAGCCCAGGGATGTCTCAAGCATCATTTTTGCTGGGTGCTCCACCCTCGCCAAGCCCCGCTCCCCCCAGCGCTCCTCTGAGCACCGGTCCCTGGAAAACCGGGCATACCGACTGCTTACCTTCTTCAAAATCAAACCCAGGCAGCTGTCCTGCCGCAAGCGAGACCTTCCCGGGGCCCCCCTGCTCGGTGCCCCCCATCGCTGCCCGGTCCCCCCTTCAGCTGCCCTGTCCCTGACTCTCCTTCTCCCAAACCACTTTCCCAGCGGAATTTCTCAGCTCAGCAACTGGAAATCAGCACTTGGTGTCTGTCGGGGTCCCCGCATTTTTTTAAAGCCATCCTCCCTCCCTCCCTTTCTTCTTCCCTCACTGTTTCTGCTTTTACTGCCAGACTTGTGCTGCTCATAAAGCTCCTGACCCTGGATTTTTGCGAGAGGCGAGAAGCTCAGCTGTCACGTAAAAAACTTAAAATATCTTTTGGTCCTTCAGCGGTACAGAAAAGAGCTCAAAGTGTCAGCCACGGTTTCAAGATGCTTCCAATCCAATCTCTCCCTCTCCCAGAAAGTCAGGGGCCTCTGCAGATTTATGGGACAATGTTAAAAAGATGCTTAAGAAAGAAAATGAGCCTTCCTCTAAGCAATTTTCTTTAGCAGGGGCCAGGGTTTGGTGCCGGAGAGCTGGGCTCTGCTCTGCCTCTCTGATCAAGATGTTAAGCTGTCCCAGCTTCTCAGTTCAGGGGGGGTTATTAATACCTTTTTGTCTTCTTTTTCTCTTCAATTGCAAGTCCCAGTGAGTTTTGAGACGAGGGGTAATTAAATAGCAATTCTTCTCCAATTTGGCACTGGGCACACACATTTTTTGTTCTGATTATAACCGTCCCAGCCCTGAATGCCAGGTGAATTATAAAGGTGGAACGTATTCCCACAAGG
>Ga0065711_1035805_pt1 | contig 21815 bp, 9 predicted proteins | sample Hoacrofraction12_FD_59098 | JGI IMG/M metagenome (GOLD analysis project Ga0065711, IMG submission 59098) | Hoatzin crop microbial communities from Cojedes, Venezuela - Epithelial fraction 12 v2 (version 2) | ecosystem: Host-associated > Birds > Digestive system > Esophagus > Crop | place... | reverse complement strand
GAAGGAGAACCTCCCTCGACCTACTGGCCACACTCCTCCTAATGCACCCCAGGATCCCATTAGCTTTCTTGGCAGCCAGGGCACACTGCTGGCTCATGGTCAACCTGTTGTCCACCAGCACTCCTAGGTCCCTCTCCACAGAGCTGCACTCCAGCAGGTCCGCCCCAAGCCTGTACTGATGCATGGGGTTGTTCCTCCCCAGGTGCAGGACCCTGCATTTGCCCTTGTTGAACCTCATCAGGATCCTCCCTGCCCAACTTCCCAGCCTGTCCATGTCTCACTGAATGGCAGGACAGCCTTCTGGTATATCTACCACTCCTCCCAGTTTGGTGTCATCAGCAAACTTGCTGAGGGTACATTCTAACTCTTCATCCAGGTCGTTGATGAAGAAGTTAAAGAAGACTGGGCCCAGTACTGACCCTTGGGGGGCACCGCTAGTTACCGGCCTCCAGCTAGACTCAGCGGCTGCTGATGACAACCTTCTGAGTTGTGCCATTCAGCCGGTTCTCAATCTACCTCACTGACCACTCATCCAGCCCACACTTCCTCAGTTCCCTAGGACCATGTTATGGGAGACCGTGTCGAAAGACTTGCTGAAGTCAAGGTAGACAAGACCGGTTTAATTACAGGTTATAAATGCACTTCAGATAATACACTGTAAAGAAGAGACCATTTGATTGAACAACTAAAAAGACTGCCTTCACACTGGGAAGTGTCGCTTCCTTACACAAGATGCTTGTTAAGCGAGCATGTATTTTATCTCAAACAAAAGAACAAATAAGACCTTCACAAGGACAAACAGAAGTTGCAAATTATCCACTTCCACGATGCACTTCTCGATTCAGGAATAGAGACTTCAGAAGTCGCGATCACATGGAAGCTGATAGCTTATACCGCATGTTTGTCCCTTAAAGACATGTGCTACCTCTTCAGTCCTTTTAGAGGTTAACAGGCTCATGGTAACACCAAGCAAATGAAACACAGATCAGCAATGACTGATTGAATCTCACCACTTGACTCTCTACAATAAATGTGAGTTTATGGCTAAAAAGGCAAACCCTTACACACTGGAATATATTATTTTATGTTCTCTTGTTTTCTTTTACACACTTAAATTATAGGCTATGTTTATTTTCTTTTAGCTTGTTTCTGCTTGCGTAAATTTATTCTCCCTACACACTCAATGTTCACTTCAGCCTTACAAATAAGTGAACAATGCAGCAGTGAAGAACATAGAAGTCATTAACAAAGTATCCAAAGAAGTAAATTTTCAGGCTGTTACTCATTCTGAAACCCATCATCTTGCATGTTTTGTCATTATTAGTGAAGTTTACAAAAGCACTTCTGTGTGATTACAGTGAACACAATCACATAGGGAAGAAAAGGGGGAAATAGGTCAAGGAAAGGATGGAGTGCACTCCCAGCAAGTTTGCTGATGACACCAAGCTGAGTGGTGCAGTTGACATACCAGCAGGATGAGAGGCCATCCAGAGGGACCTGCATAAGCTGGAGAGGTGCGCTTGCGAGAACCTCATGAAGTTCAACAAGGCCAAGTGAAAGGTTCTGCACCTGGGTCAGGGCAAGCCCTGATATCAATACAGTCTGGGGAATGAAGGCATTGAGAACAGCCCTGCCGAGAAGGACTTGGGGGTACCGGTGGATAAAAAGCTGGACATGAACTGGCAATGTGCACTTGCAACCCAGAAAGCCTGTGCTGCATCGAAAGAAGTGTGGCCAGCAGGTCGAGGGAGGTGATTCTGCTGCTCTAACTCTGCTCTGGTGAGACCCCACCTGGAGTCCTGCGTCCAGCTCTGGAGCCCTCAGCACAGAAAAGACAGGGACCTGATGAAGCGGGTCCACAGGAGGGCCACAAAAATGATCAGAGGACTGGAACACCTCTGCTGTGAAGAAAGGCTGAGGGAGTTTGGGTTATTCAGCCTAGAGAAGAGAAGGCTCCAGGGAGACCTTATTGCAGCCTTCCAGTACCTGAAGGGGGAAGCCTACAAGAAAGCTGGAGAGGGACTTTCTTCAAGGGTGTTCAGTGACAGGAAAAGGGGTAATGGCTTTAAACTAGAAGAGGGTAGGTTTAGATTAGCTGTAAGAAAGGAATTCTTCACTATGAGGATGGTGAAGCTCTGGAACATGTTGCCCAGAGAAGCTTTGGATGCCCCTTCCCTGACAGTGTTCAAGGCCAGGTTGGATGGGGCTTTGAGCAACGTGGTCTAGTGGAAGGTGTCCCTGCCCATGGCAGGGCGGTTGGACTAGATGATCTTTAAGATCCCTTCCAACCCAAACCATTCTACTATTCTATGAAATACAGACTTGAGAGTAAAGCATGAACAATTTTTCTTGTAAACTAGAAGAATGATTCCAAATATGCATTTTCAAAGAAAAAGCATCACTAAATTTTGATTATAAGTAGCCGGGTTTACCTTAATATTTTAATCTTGTTAACTGATCTGTCTCAAAGCTGCTCCATAAATAGTTTATTGAACCGAGCTAAAAGATCAATAGATGTGACTTCTATCAAAGAAGTCAATATCAATAACCTCACCCTTTAAAAAAAACTCTTGATTTTCCTGGACCACAACGTATTTGCCAACTCACATTGGAAATTCCTTTGTCTAAGAATAGGTAGTACAATTTTCAATATTTACAGTTCATTAAGCTAGGATTTAATCCCAATTCCTGAAACAGAACCGTGTTTATTCCATAACTAGAATTGAGTGTCACCCCCGCTCCCCTGGATGACTCAGTCTTCATTTCTCTACCAGAGCTCTCCAGGGAAAATAGTTTGTAATCAAACCAATGCACAGTGCTTGCTAGTGCCATGTTTTATTTTGCCTTTTATGATCACAACAGAAGTCTTCATTGTCACTGTGATTATTTTACCTGCCTTAAATACTCTCCCCTATGAGCATGCCATGAAAGACCTAATGAGAATATTAGGAATTTCATGACTCAAATCTTCTCTACTTCATATCTCTCTTTTAACACTATACAGATATATAGCTTAGATAAGACTATAGTATGCCCCCCTAAAAATCGTAACGTTTCTTCTTCCCTGCCCCCCCCTTTTTTATTTTAAATGCCCTGTGACAGTCCAACAGAAATAATCTTTAAGATACAAACTATATAAATGTGTTCAAAGATAACAAGCTGCATATATCTCCTACACGGAATTGTGACTTATGTACATGGTTGCCAAAGGAAACCTTCCTTTGGATTGCAATACCCAATATCTGAAATGGACTTTGAACATCATAGTTGCTGCTTTGTTTACAGTTTTATACCAGGAACTTGCAGGACACAGAAACTCAGCTCAGAAGTTCTGGCACGTCTGTGGCATAAAATTGTTCCCTTCAACACCCCTAAGAGCTTATTCTAGATGTTTTCAGTAAGTATTAACAGAAAGGTGGCCACTTGCGTCTTTCCTTTACTGTCTCTTCGATTGGTCTTTCTACAACATAAACAGCAACAACTAGATAGGCGAAAATCACTGATAGCAAATAATTTGTTTGATGAGTTTTCCATTTAAAAAGAAGAAAAAAATTGCTTTCTCTGCTGTCATTCATCTATAAGTTCTTAAGCTGATCTTATCACCACAGGCACTTCCCAGTAGCTTGTTAATCATCATAACTAGCATCTACTTTATTTTGTTTATGGTTTCTCCCTTTTGCTGCTAGGAGTGGCAGAAAAACGACATACTTTCCATGAAAGTATTTTGCTTCACTATGCATCACTATTTTCCAGTTTGAGTACGGCACAACAGGTTTATATTTTCGAAGTCAGTCAGACAAATGATACAAACTGAATGGAAATTTGGGAGCTCTGTGGTGATCTTGAGCTCTCATATCACAGATGACGCGGCATCTCTGAACTGCGTATCTCTTCACATGAGCACATTTGTCTGTCGGGAACGTCAGCCTAGATGCCAGCACCGCATGACACGGCTGTGACACCGGCTCGTGGCATCACCTCTCCAGAAGCTGGTCTTGCAAGAGAGATGTTATCAGTTACAGACCATGTCTTTACATAAAAGGAGCTGCTTTATGCACCTTCCCATGGGAAACAACCCACTGTATTTCCCCTCTCCTAAACCTTCCACCATTACCATTTCCACAGATGGACAGTAATTCTACTGACTTGTAAGAAAGGCAGTTAAAATCCCTGCAACAGCAAAGCTGCACTGGCTGCCTGTCTGAGCGCAGAACTAAAGCTTTTCCCATTGGGCCTCTCTCACTTCTGCTAGTCAAGGATTAAGCAAACACATAACTTCTGCTCACTTCTGTGAGTATCCCAATCCTCACCAAATACTACTGCAAGTGCCAAAAATCAATAAATGTTCTTTTTCCTCCAAATTTGCTCAGTTATTCAGAGCAGGTGGCACAAGGGATACTGGCATCATTTCCCAGCACAATCTGTGTCTGGATATTTCTTTTCTGCACATCATTCCTTATAGTGTGTCACGCCCCAACCCAAACATTTATTCAGTAGTTAGCAAAAAAGCACATTCAAAGTATAGCAACTCTTCTACAGCCATTTGTTCCTCTACCCACTCGTGATGTTCACCCTGGGGAACGTTTATCAGGGCAGGCCCAGGACAAGAGACAAATATATGATGTGAAGGCTCTAACAGGCAACAGCAACGGCTACTGAAGACACAATATTTACAGGAAATCAATTCTTTTGAACAGATAGAAACATAACTCTGACATCATTTTCCTATAGTTGGGCAAAAGGAAATTGAAGACAATCATACACTTTTTATTGTTAATAGTGCAGCATAAACATAAAACACACAAAATGTAGCTCTTATTACACACACCAAAGGTATAAATTTGTTTTCAGGTAATTTGGAAAGTACTAATGTACGAAGATGCCACACAGTCTTTCTCTCAAGAAAATGGGAGAGAGAGGATGCTCAAAGTCAACATGTGTGTGGCACTTCGTACGCCCCTCAGACACGATGTCATCATTTCCCCCTTCTGCTCCCCCAGGCTCCCAGTGGGTTCTGCGCTCTGTGAAAAGGCTACACCGTCATTCCTCACAGTTCACACATTGCACAGTTTCTGTGGATCATTTCAGGGGAGAGGTTCAACATAGTGTGGAGAAAACGTCCTAGTGGAGAAACTACAGGAATCCAATACATTGCTCATATTCTCCACGGTAACAAATCATAATGCTAGAAATATGAAGAGAACAAAGATCAGATGGCTTCTCAGCTGGAGACCTGTATGACTCCGAGAAGTGTGATCAAACACTACTTTCTTTTTCAGACCATTTGTACATTTTTTTGCCATAATTATTCCAAAAATTGCACTTAAGCCCAGTGTTATACAGCTAGTGCTCCTCGATGTTCCACAGGGCTGCTCAGGATGGCCACAATTATTTGTAGTTTACTAATGTGAAGCAAAGGGAATGCTTGTTTCCACCCTATAGTGCCTTACAAAGAGCTCAACTGGCTTTCTATCGTGCTACAAACTCTTGGACTTCCTGCTGCAACTAAGTGCTTCCCCGCTGCTGAATTTTACTTTAATGCCCAGATCAAACACTTCCTGGCCATAAAACAATTTCCTTTCGACATTATATATGTTTTATATTCCCATACATAATTGCCTATACTGACTACTCAGGCTGAGAGCTAATAAAGAAATGAAATCGCTTGGTTGATACAATCATACTGTAGCAATTTTCTTATTCTATTTCATTATTTATTTACTGTAAACAAAAAGGCTGATTAATCCCTCTCATGGGTAAGTAATATATTTCATGCCTCAGAATCATATTTATCAGAATTAAGGTAACTGCTTTACTGTTACCAGTACAGATTTATCAGCATTTTAATTGAACACTTTCCACAGCTCATACAAAGCTTTACTCATCGGTAGTTCATGTGTTTTGTTAACGGCACATTTCACTGCTACAGACCTTTTCTTAAGCAACAGCTTTTTAGGTACTGTTATCTACTACTGAATTAACTTGATAAATTAGAACTTTCTGTTGATGTAGATCTAGATAGTGTTTTATAATTTCATCCTTACCTGTTGCATTAATATTTACATTAACAAATATATTTATATGGCTTTCTCCCTTGAGGCACCATTACTTGCAGCACTGTCTTCTCAGTTACAAGCCAAGCTAAGCTAACTCATCAAAACATTCTAACATTATTAGAAAGCCATGGCACAGTCCTTGTTAGTGAATACTATTTCTTGTAAAGACAACTACTGCTTGCACTCAAGTGCCAGCCAAAGAAAATTCCTTCAGCCACCATCTACCACTGGTTGCTGCTCCAATCCAGGATGAAGTACCCGTATGAATTCTGCTGGCACTACATCTGTGCATTTCTACAGAAGTCTGTGCAACAAAAGAACTAAGCAAAGTAGAATTTAGCTTCTAAGTCCTTGTGTTGGGCTTAGCTCATCTGTTATCAGGTAAACCTTCAAAACATGAAACAAAAGCTGCTGAAACAACTATCTTGCCTAGAGCTCTGTTTCAATACTCTGTCTTCCTGGTCCCATGATTTGTGCCAAAAGACAGCGTGGACCTTACTGATGCAATACTGTATGTCTAAAAAACTAGAATGCGTTACACCCCACTACATGGCAAAACTCCTCTAGCACCACTAAATAATACTGATTTCATTTTCTGCTTTTAAACTGCAATTATTGTCAATTTATCTTAGATACTCTTAATATAATTTTAAATACAGTACAATCAGAGATCAACTTGCAATAATATTGACTTTGAATCTCCTCCTCTTTTCTGCAGATAAAATTAGTCATTAGAGCTATTTGCAAAATCACATAAGCACGTCTGTTCATTGTCCTAGCTGGCAACAAAGGCAGGGAAAACTCACATATTATGCTAATTGTTTACAACTTTCTGTATGTTGATCAACTACTATCACCTTTTACCTGCTGAGGAGCTCTGGTTCAGGAGTTTAAATACAATACAGTAACTCCCATGTAACACTTCTCTGATGACCTAGCAACTCCTTGTCATTAGTCCCAAGCATCTAAGAGAGTGCCCTTTACTGTCTTTCTGTAGATTTGTCAGTGTTTGATTAAGACAGATGTTTGACAGATTCTCAGTTATTTTCTAGTAGTCTACTTTCTAGTGCTTCTGTCCTGGTTTCAGCTGGGATAGAGTTAATTTTTCTCCCAGTAGCTGCTGTGGTTTGGATTTAGCACAAGAAGAATGTTGGTAAGACTCATGTTTTCAGTTGTTGCAATACATCAAGGGCTTTTTCCAGTCTTCCATACTGAGCTAATGAGCAGGTGTGCAGGAGCTGGGAGGGAGCATTGCCAGACAGGTAGACAAGCTGGCCAATGGAAATATTCCATACCATAAACGTCATGCTCAGTTTATGAATGTAGTTGGTCGGGGGGGCAGAAAGCTATCAGCTTTTTGGTTTTCCAAGAGACTGAACTTTTCTGGGAGTTCAGCCCTTTTCCAGAATTTTGTGAAATCTATGAAAATCCAAGGGGTCCGTGATCTCTACTCAGGAACTGGCTGCAGATCAGTCATCAGGTGGTGAGAAAAAAAAAACTGTATTGTATATGGTTTGTTTTGCATATTCATGATTATCATTGTATCATTACCTTTGTTGTCTTATTAAACTGTCTTTATCTCAAGCCACAAGTTTTCCCTTTTGTCCATTTCTCCTCCCCATCCCACTGGGGGTGATGGGAAGAGGTGAGCAAGCACCTGTCTAGTGCTTCGTTTCCAGCTGCCGGGTTAAACTACGATGGCTTCTTGTAATGAAAATCACATGTAATGTGATAATACAAGGCTTTCCTCTTTTCGAGGCTTTAGCTTGGGAATAAAATGGGAGCCAATAACCCAAATTCGCAATGTAGTGTCAAATGATGTCCTAAGATACCACCAACTTCTCTTTTATGATACCAAGTTCGATCCTAATAGTTCACTTTGTATGTGAACTCCTTATCATGGCCTCAAACATTCCTCATTGCAATTGTCTGTAAAGTTTTTTCATTCATTTGCACTATTTCTGCAGAGTCGCGTATTCACTGAATTCCATTGGCATTTTAGTATGTAGTTGTTACTAGCTTTAACAAACACCTATGTTTAGAATAAGGTCTCAAGCCTAATGACCTTCAAGCTCTAAATATTACGGGAACTCTCTTCAAAAGTAAAAAGAGCATCTGAACCTCCTTCAAGATGTTTCTACAACAGAAGTGGAGAGCTTCAAATTTCATAGACGTTTTCTACAATAAAGAAAGGAATTGCTCCTAAATAGGAGCTCTCACAGAAGCATAAATTAACAGCTCTATTCAACTTGGCTCTGAATGCACTGCATGCAAATAGCATAAAAAAATTATTCTTTGTAAATGTGATTAAAAAAGAATAGTTTAGGCATTTCACGTCACAACCTTACCATCTCGCCTGTTGAGCTTTGCAAAGCTGGAACTGTGAGTACTGAAGAGCTCAGAGGAACTGGTAATGGCTGATGAAGGCAAGGAAGATACCAATGCATCATCACAATTATCTAAAAAAAAAAAAAAAAAGGGCAAAAAACAAAACATAGAGGTCATCACATGAGCAACAAATATGCCAACTTGTGCTGTCTTGAAGTAGTATTTTTTTCTACTTAGATAAAGACACTTGTGTTTGAATTCATGTGCAAGACTGAAATTTACCCTCCTGAATGAAAGTCTGGTGGGACAGCAGATGGATGGGAGCTGTTGTTAAGACAGCGAATACTTGAAAACATTTTCCTTTCAGAGAATGCAGTTTGATGATCTACTGTTGACTCTTTTTCCAAATGCCACTGGAAGAATGTAGTAATGCCCGGGCACACTTTAGAGGACTCTCCCAGTGTTGTGTAAAGGCTCTCTACAGAGCACGTATGTAATGGAGGAGTTACAACTTCATACTTCTATACAGAAGTGAAACACAGGGATATGCCGCCTGGCCTTTTGCAGCATGTAAAAGTGTGTCCTGTGCTTCACAGAGTCCTATGCTGCATTGTGACTAAAAGCCCTGACCACTTCCTTCATGTCTTCCCCAAGCTCTCACACATATACACAGCCTCATTAGGTTTGTTTGCTCAGAGCAGTTTACTTCGTCTTTCCCCTCTTAATTTCACATCCTCATCTGAGGACAGATGGGCTAGGCTAACACTCAAGTTGAATTTTTGAGCCAATAATGTTTCAATAAGGATGGAATTAGGTAAAGTAAGTGTGCTCATTACAATGCCGTCACATACACACTCAAGAATATAGTGCAGGGTTTCAGTAGGGAATGATAATAACAACAAAACCATCTCATTTTTAATTGAATCTCCCATGGAGCAAACATGGATCTAATTACTGGAAAAGTCCTGCAGGTTAGCAGGATCTCAGGCACCATGGTGTTCTCGCACTCACAGAGTAAATATACAATTTGTAAGGAGGCAGAAAGGGGAGCATGGAGTAATGCATTAATGATATTTCAGGGCTATAAAAGGCAAGGAATGAAAGCAAAAATTACTTTATAGTTACGACAGCAAATTTAGGACTGATCCAAAATTTGGTGATACCTTTCCCATAATGAGCCAGACTACATTATAATATTTCTCATCTCTTTCTACTGTGACTCTTTAACAACCCAGTTACTTTTGTAACTAAAATCCAGCTCTATATTAAAAAAACCAGTATAATCCATATAACTTATATCAGTGCGTCGACTAATGGACCTCCAAAAGCAAATTTAATTAGGAAATCCTTTCTGCCTCTTAGTTTACCGTCAGCAAACAGGCTGAACAAGATCTGCAAGTCAGACAAATTAAGGACAGGTATGCCACTGACGTTTTGACCATGAGGATAAATTAGCCAACAAAACAAAGTACCAAGGTCCTCCGCAGATTCTCTATCACTTACAGCCTTTGAGTCTCAAAGAGAACTTCTGACCACAAGGCAGAAAGGTCTGTGTAGTGCTGTGCCCCCTGGTAGGGCATGAGGTCAGCCCATAATTGTTCTGTCTGGACTTAAAAAAAAAAAAATCTGTAAATTAAAATGAGGCTCTTAAATTCACTGTCACTTGTGACCTGAATAGTGATGTAAACAAAGATCTCAAATGGTAAGTGCATCGTGGGTTGGGAATCTCTCAAAAGGAGGTTCAAGGTCTTAGCAACAGATCTACATGACTATTCAGCATCATTTAACACCTGAAGTTGAAAATAACTGAATGCAGAGGTTTCGATTTAAATCATGTGTAAACTACTAGTTCTCTTCAGTTCCCTGCGGTTGATTCTGGACCACGACAGAACTCAGCACATCAGCCACAAGTTGACAAGAGTCATGGTGACAATCTCTGGATTCTTGCTTTTCCCCCAAAGGTACGATTGGATATCTATGGGACCCCCAACTCTCTCAGCACAGCAGAAAGTGTAAACCACTTGAGCAATGCATTTAAGATTTTCACTGAGGTCTCTGGAGTCTCCAGCCTGGGAAGTCACAATTAGCTGTTCTAACTAGCAGATGCTTTGCCTACACTTCCACATCCTTTGCTTCCATCCCCAGACACGCTCACTTGGATCTCTGCTGTTACAGCATTAGAACACTATTTTCACACCAAATTCTGGGATCCTTACTTGGTTTTCCTCAACGAAAAAAACCCCACTACTGCCAAGGATCCTTCCTTGAACTCACATCTAACCATAAAAACATGTCATTTTAAAGATTTTGGATTTAGGACAGGATTAAATGTTTGGAGATAGTTCTGAGAATAGCAGGATCAATACAGTCCAACTTCTGACAGATAAGAGAGTAATGCCTGATTGATGTTAGAGTGCAAGCAGAAATTTCCTCCAAGTGAAGTCTGAATTGATACTCTGATGAGATGCAAGGTCATTCTTCTGCCTTTTCTTCAGTCAAAATTCACCTTTCAACACTAGAGGTTGCACTTGACAGCTAGACATGCACAGACCTACAATGCAGGACATGGCAGAGATTTACACGCCAGATGACATCTCAAAAGTAAAGTGCTTGGGATATATCAGTCAACTTGTACATGCACAATAATCTAAATCTGATGCATCCCTTGTCAGAGACACTACACGTACGAACTGCACAGATTTGAGATTGGTATCTGTAAAAATCAGCTGAAATAGGCCACCGGGTTCAAGAAGGTAGGATGTGCACATACAGTGAGGTTCTTCCCATAGGCCGTGCTTCCATGAGAAGGCAGAATTGAAAAAAAAAAAACACCAACCAAACAAACAACAACCCCCCAGAAAACCACCCAACTAATGAATCACCCAACAGACACCTCTCAAGACTACAAAACTCTCCAAGAAAGGATGTTATTATCATATTTCCTTTTGTGATAGGTGCAGAAAAGAAAAAGACGAAACATTTTGTGCAAGGTCAGAGAAGATGCATGGTAAAGCTAAACATGTAGCCAGAGTATCCTGGTTCCCACCACACAATCCCAGCACACACATTTCAAGAGACTTCATCTCCATCACTTGATCTGACAGAAACAGATCTTTACTGCAGGTGCTCCCAGGGTTCTAATTTCTCACCCTACTCCTTTTGCCTTGGCAGTATGCCTGTAAGAACAAGAACTTTGAGTCAAATGTATTATGTGTCTATTATAAACATTATTTTTAACAAAGAAAATTCCACATTACAGAATCACTTAAAATATCTGGACACTCACAAAGAGAAGCATTTACTAGCCAGATTTTTTATCCTATGTTTCCTTGCCAATCAGATAATTAGCAAAAAAAAAAAAAAAATCATGAGAGTGTCTAACCATACCTATAAGCCATTTTCTTCATGCAAATCACTTAACCATACAGATGTTGACTTGCATTTGCAAAATGGGTGCTGACCTTGACTATGCTGACTTCTGAGAAACAGGCAATCATGGATAGTATTTACAGTGTCATGTGCATTATTAGAATCTTCATCAACAATCTTGCTTCTGAAATGAAAAATATTTACCCATATCAACGTGATTTTTCTGATTTTTATTCACTTTTGATTTTTAGAAAACAATGATAAATTAAAAAACAAATGAGAAACTCACCAACTTATTACAAAGTTGTTTGGTTTATTGGTTTTGAATCCTTTCTTATAGCTTTATTTGCCCTCCAAGTAAAAACAAGGAAATGTTCTCTCCCCTTCCCCATTAATGTTGATTTTGTCCAAAGCCATTTCTTTTTAAAAGAAATATAAATGTTACCATTTCAAAAGAATCCAAGTAAGATTTAGACACTAGAACTGCTGAGCTCCTTTGAAACATGCCAGATAACTCCAGCTTTAGCTAATAGTCCATAAAATTGAGGTTGCAATAATATTAGAGACTCAGCCCAACTTTACTAGTTCTTCTAGTACATATTTTATACCGGTGTTGGTAGGTATGGCATGATCCAGTTTTTTATCTGTCTTCAAGTTTGTGATAATATTCAGTGGCAGCAACCAATATCAATTTAGATTAGTGGACACTGAAGATACTTGGAAAGCCATAAAACCCAAAAACCCATTGCGAGAACACTAGTGTTTCTTTCACCCTGTCCTATGAAGATCAGTCCCTGGAATGCAGGCAGGGTCATTACCAGCCATGACAGAGGTGTGTTAACAAACCTGTCCTGCTCCTATTTCCCTTGTCCACTTCAAGAGTCAGGGGGACAAAACACATTGATTCCCACTTGTGAAGGCCATCCAGAAAGGTCACTAACACTTCCTTAATGAAAGCTTTGATGAAGAGGACACGAGCAGTAAAAGATCACCAATCCCCAGGCTCCATAGATTTCCCATACATCAGATCTGAACTGCTTTTAGTAGCACTGTACCCTCACTGAGACAAACATGCAGAATATCTTTGACTGTGAAGCTTGCATTACTTCTACCTGGTAGTATCTTGTTAGTCAGGATCTCTTTAAGTAGTACCATACTTATGCCAATGAGCTGATATTAGCAAAAATGGAAAGTACTGGACAAGACAGAGTAAGACCATGGTCTGTGCTGCAGCTACTGTATGAGTGACCATAAATATCATGAACTAGTCATAAATACCGCAAGGCAGCAGTACCCAGAGTAGGAAGATGGGACTAGTATTGCTGAACAATGCAGCTGAAGGAAGGGTAGGGAACAGGACCCAGCATGTAAACTATTACAGAGCAAAAATTGCCTCCTCTTCATAAAATAGATAAATCGGAGTAGATGAAAAAGTAGAGAAAATTATAACCCAGAAACTTGTGTAGGCAGGTCTTACAATGGAGTCCAAAACACAAATTCAGAAGAGGATGTGACATGCCTCCTCCATCATCCAGTGGTAATAATTAAGGGAAGATAACTGTCTCCTGTAGGTGCTTTTCTTCAAATACACAGGGCCTGGCATGTCAGCCAAGAGCTCCGGGGTTAGACCTCACTCATATGTCTCTGCTGAACCAGATACAGGTTGTGCAATGAAGGCAGGAGTGCTTGTGACCAGCTGTGCAAAACCTTGCCTGTTCCACAATCCCTGAGCTTCAGAGGCAGTTTAACCAGGGCTTCACAGAATCCCACAGACCTTTTGTCCACAGCTTGGTATTTAAATGTAGATATATCCATTTCATAGTAAACATGAAGGAGATCTCAGGGTAAATCTGAGGCCTTGTAGCTTCCTCTTGGAGGCCTTGCTTGGAATTCAAAGATATTTTATTTAAGTGGGACTGCTGTTGCCAAGATATGATTTTATTCATTATTAAAATACCAGCAGAATTACAGATGGTGCTGAAGTTAAATTGTGTGCATCATTTTGATTGCAACTGTAAATTGTCTCCGTACTGGGATTTGAAGTTGAAAAGATTCACTGGTATTTATAGGCTAGATAAAATTCCTCTTCACATTACCCAGTTAATGGCATACTTTGTTTTAAAGACATAAACTGTGCATTTTGTACCATGCCTCTAACAGTGCTCAGGAGTGACAACTGATGCCTTCCACTTCATCTGTTTTTCTCCTGCCTTCTGTAGCTACAATTCTCCTTTGTAAAGTCAAGAAATAAATACTTGGATTTACTGTGGAAATTCACCTTCCATCTGCGCAGTCCAATGAGGTGTAGGTGTATGGGAGAAGGAGGAGCTTCTGAGGGGGGTGGGAAAAATACACTCAAAAGAAACAGAAAATGTAGTAACACAGAGTATGGCTACAGATTTAGAAGAGATGGATAGATTATTTCCATATCAAGAGTCCCTACACAAAGCATCTCACTGGGACTACCACATACTGCTAGGTTCTACTACCATGAATATGTTAGTAAGTGATTCTTGGAAAGACAACGAGAAAAAAAAATAGCTGTTTTTCTGTAGAGAGAAATTCCTTCTTTTTTCTTTTTCCTAGAGACTGGCTATACTTTCATGCACAGCTGTGAGCTCCATCTGTTAGCTGAAAATCATGGCATATTTTTTGAGATATAAGACACTAGAGAAAGTACTTAACAACACAACAACGTCCTTTTTTCTCTCCTCGCTATACTGCAAGTAAACATCAATAGCTCAGCTAATCATGAACTCTTCCTAAACACCTGTAAATTATGTAAGTGTTCTTTCATATGCCTGTAAACTTTGACATAAAAGTATTACTCAGTGCATTTACAGAGCATCCTTCTACGATACATTCTGCACATGTAACCCTGTCTCACAAAAAGTGGTCAAGTCTGATTTCGAATCATGCAAGAGGCTCTCAGAAAACTGAATCAACAGTGGGTCTTATTTTTTAACTGAAACAAATATATCTGCTGTGTAACTCCTACTCACAATAGTGAAGTAGGAGTCATATTTGAGGAACAGAGCAATCGCGTTGCACTTGAACTTATGAAGCCAAAATCTCAATTTCAAATAGCGATCAATGCAGCTCCAGTAAACTAATGTAGACAAGCAATACTTGTTTCAAGAGGGTCAAGGAACATCAGACAAAGCCAATTACCAATGAAAACCAGTTAAAGAAAAAAGTTCTTATGTTTAAGGAACAAATGTTCTCAGATTCTGGCTCTGTCATAGTCCATGCGATTTAGGTGAGTCGTAATGTCTGCTTCTACAAAATGAAGGTACCCTTCACTTCTTCTTATACGATACGCTTTTCATTAGATCACAGGCTTTTTTTAAGGCCAGGAATGAGCTGTTGCCAACGAACAGCAAACCTGTCACAGAAATCCATTGAATAAGAGGACAGTCTGAGATCTCAACAATTACTGAAATCATTGTTATTTCTATATGGAAAAGAAAAAAAAGAGCACATCAAAAGGATGTGGTGACTCAGCTTGTCAACATTTATATTCCAATGAACAAACCTGCAAAAGCATATCATTGTCCAAACCTGTGATTTATTGCCAGCAGGTGTAACAGCAGTTGTCAGAGGTTCTTACTACTTTCTACTCCTAATATAATGCTTCTTGTGCATATTTGCCTTTTCCTCCCACATTTGTAAGGTGCTGCTAATTTAAGAGTGCTCTGATCTTTGACCGGAGATCAGAAAGCTACGATTTTGACCCAGTGGGTAGAACAGGTTTTATAGCTGAAGTTTGCCCTTTTGGTATGTAACAGACTTCGGTGGACAGACAGTATGAACCCCTTGAATCCATGGCAGGGCAGTTTATCCAGAGATTGCCTTTCTGTATAGGAAAATGCAGGGGAGTGGTTTTATCAGCACAGGCCAGATTATGCTACATTATGAAAGACACAATCACAAAGACCCTTCGCTATGGCCACACAGCGTCACAACCATCCTTTATATACAGGCCTACATAAGACTTATTACTTGCGCATTTTAAACAAAGTAGTTGATATATTCCAAAGGTCAAGACTGTTTTTTACAGTTTCAGAAGTTTTAGGAGCACCCATAAAACCAGAAACTTGATGTCCTTCAAAAGCATCAGATTTTGCTACAAGCATGCCCTTTTCACCACAGGGCATCACTGAAGGAGGAGTTCCGGACTCCACCAATTAAACAAAAGATTCCAAAAAAACAGAACAGCATTTGCTTTAAAATATGTAATACATACAATTAAAAAGGAAAAAAACTATTAATGTACATGCAGTCATCAGTAAGGCTGCCAGGCTCATTATTAGAAGAAAAACACAAGAACGATCAGAGGCAGCTGGACTGAGTTCAGCATAGGCATTCAAAAACATAAAATTAAAATGCAGAGGGGGTAAGCCAGATTTTCTGCTGATGTAACTCAGCATTAAGATTGTTCAGGAATTCATTGGTGAAGCAGTTTTTTCAAGTTGTCTAAATACAGTTTTTTAAATGGGAACATAAATACCTGTTTCAATGAGAATAAGGCTTATTGAAAAAAATAGGAGAGAAATAAAGAAAAGCTTTCTGTACAACAGCAGCAGCGACTGGTTATATGCTGACTGGAACATGAAATCCAATTCAGGAAACGTTAAGTGCTTTATAAAATCATAGAATGGTTTGGGTTGGAAGGGACCTTAGAGATTATCTAGTTCCAACCCCCCTGCCATGAGCAGGGACATCTTCCACTAGAACAGGCTGCTCAGAGCTCCATCCAACCTGGCCTTGGACACTTCCAGGGAGGGGGCAGCCACAGCTTCTCTGGGCAACCTGTTCCAGTGTTTCACCACCCTCATGGTGAAGAATTTCTTCCTAATATCCAATCTAAATCTGCCCTCTGAGTTTACAGCCATTCCCCCTTGTCCTATCACTACACACCCTTGTGACAAGTCCCTCTCCATCCTTCCTTTATTTGCAGGGGTCGGGGGAGTTGACCATCTCAGATAACTAAAATCATTGGAGAAAAAGAAATCCATCTTCTAGTCCAATTTAGAAATCAAATAGCTTCAGCAATCTAAGTAGGGCCATGCCATCTTCTACCACCTGATAATCATCCCAATGAAACAGAAATATAAGTCTGACTACTTCTCCAAAATGAATGAGTCTTTCATACAGATTGATATCTATACTATTCCCCACATCTTTAATGACTTTCAAATTTAGCAGGCTTACAGCAGCACTGCTGCAAACTTCAGTGGCGGATCTCAAAACCAACTGCTTATCACCACCACACCTGCAATGACAGACACACAAGCTCAGACTCTTAAGTGAGGACTCCTATTACCTTACTCAGCCTTTGAAGGGTCACACTTGACCTGATTTCTATAAGTTCGGAAATGAATGTGAAAAGGGAAGATAAGGGAGAATTAGCCCTTTATAAGTCCTTGTCTCCTTCTGCTTCCCCAGCACAGTACTATTATTTATAACACTCTCAGTTTCTTTGCAGTGCTACAGTTTCCCTCCACCCTGGAGCAAGAACCATGAGTATCTGCATAGACGTAATGCCCCATTCCCATTCTCTCTCTCTTTAACCTAACCACCACTTCAGAAGGGCAATGAAGTCTAGCAACTTCCTTGAAGTGAGGAACTTGATCAGGACTCAGCTTTCTCATTCTCGAGCAAGATTTTTCTGCTCTGGTTTTCCTATGGACCTCTATGGAAAAGGGCTCATTTATACAGGCAGTCATTGCAAAGACTTTCAGACAATACCATATCTTTGTCTGGTAAGGTTATTTTGTGCACATCTAAATTTACAACTGCTATCTCTAAGCAGACAACAGAAGCGGCTAGAAAGGTGTGGAATGCTGATGAATTGCACAGGCATACCCAAGTAACTATGCACAGCAATTTAAAAGCCATCAATAACCAAAAGGTTGTCACTTGAATTTTCAAATCAATCATGGTCAAAGGAATTCAATTTTTATTTTTCTTTCGAATCTCTGGTGAACTCGTGGATAAAACTGATTAAAGGGAACAAATACGCAGCACGGAGTTTGCAAAATATTTTCTTTTTGGAAGAAAAGCCCTTCGAATCATGTAACATGCAGAATGGCACACTGAAAAGCAATTATAACACTGAGAACTTCAGTGCATCCCATAAGGCTGAAAGAATGTTCAATTTACAGGCTGTGAGCAAGGATTAACAGAGATGAAGGTAGTAGTAAGTGCCTATGTAGCACTGCATTTAAATGTAATGTCATTTCAAGGGATGATAAGAAATCATTTCATGTCTCAATAACCTCCAACAAAAATGCCTTATTTAGCCCCAAAACACCTATTTTTAAGATTCTTCAATGCAAGTTAATGGTTTAGATAAGGGACTGGCTTGAATTCCCATTCTCAAGCAAGGTGAATGCAGCTTTGATGTCATTTTAAAGATGAAAATGTCTACCAGGCATTTCCTAGGGCAGCATGTTCTCTCTTCATGAGTCACAGTGGCATTTTTAGTGTCACAGGAGAACAGAAACCTATAGATCTGTTACACCAAACATGTTGTCAAATAAGCAAGAGAGTTTATACAGAAAGTTTTTTTTTTCTCTCTCTAATTAACCACCATTATTTTGGGAATAGGTATTGAGATCCTCATGCTATAGCTTCTGCTACAATCTGATGCTGCTTCAGACTCCAGTTCCATGCTCTGAACAAGATCCATGGCACTAAATGATCATGGTCCTCAGCATTCCCATCACTTCAGTTCTGGCCCGTGACTTCAACATCTTCGTCACTGGATTTTCTTGTAAGTGGAAGGTATTTCCTGACCTTCTGAAAAACTTCCACCACCCACTGACATTAAAGAAGTATACAAGAAGATGTTAGCAAACGGGAGGACGGAGGACTCCCCAGCAAGCAGTCAGAAGACTGGGGCACACCATTAGGCTGAAAGCATCATCATCTTTCCCAGTGATGCCCTATCCATCACTCTCAAATACAGTCCCAGAGCAGTTAGGAAAGATGAGTTTGTGGTCTGGATACCCAACTGGTAAAGATATTTTTAATTACCGGTTCAGTCACAGATCCAGTCAGGATTTGACCCTTGCTGAGCTCAGCTTTTCAAACTCATTATTTCCCACCCTCGTTAGTTAGGACAGCAACAGTTTGAGGAAGAGAAGTTTCTCAGTCACGCAGAAACCAAGGGCCACTCGAGGCTACAGCAGACAAGCCAAGGACCGTGGGTGAAAACACAGAGCTACCCAGGACCCACAGAAACTACTAAAAACTGAACTTTATTTACATGCACAGACAGTGCTCTTCTCAGTCCATACTGAGAAGGAATGATTTAGAGATGCTTTAGAGAACAGATACGCCACAAAAGATCCAATATAAATACGTAATACTTATATTATCTATTAATAATGGATTCATCATACATGTTTCCTTCATCCACATTAATGATGCTGTTTAATTCAGTACCCAGGAAAATTCGTATGACCTAGGAATGCCTTAGACAATCCCAAAGAACGAGGTTTTTTTCCTTAGCGGAAATCTTAGAAGCCAGCTAGAGTGGTGGTGTCAAGGCCACTTTTGTTACACCTGGTTAGCAGCTGCCTTCCCAGTCCTGTTCAAAATCAGCTACAAGTTTTACATGCAAAGATATAAACTTGATACAAACATCTCTGCTAATTATCATGGTAATTTGAACCCATGTAATGTTTCCTGCATCAAAGATTCTCAAAGACACAGATGGCCCGTAGCTCTCCTGGATTTAACACAGAATAGAGGAGGACTGGAAGGCGGGGGACAAAACTCTCATAACCTACACAAGTACAGTACCATCGAAAAAGAAGGGCAAAGGATGTAACCAGGATGTAGCAGGACTACTCCCGCTAGCATTTTGCAAAATTTGTTCTGCAACAAGCTCACAAACACAATTAAGAGGTAAAATACACTAGTGATTGCAGTACAGTATTTCTCTCATATAGAATTAAATAAAACCACACATTCCTCATTTTAAAAAACACCATGAAAAGTCAAGCAGCTACAAAAAAAAAAAAACAAAAACGGAAACTTCAACAAGAAGGCAATCTCAATTTGAAGTATTGATTAATGTATAACTTTAAAAGATGGCAGAACTTCAGCAGTCAGCTACCTTTTATTTTGTCTAAAGAGGCCATTTTTCACCCAGCAAGGAAAAGGTTCACCTTCTGTCAGTAGTCCTCCTTCTGATGAATTTTGCATGTGGAAAACTAAAAGTCTCAATTCAAAAAACCCCAGAAAACCCTATGTTCCACTATCCCCATCAAAAACAGTATACAAAACAGAGCGATCTTTGCAAAGTTACTGTAAGGAGCCTTTGTAGATACAACTGTCATACGTAGAACAATTTGGGTAATAATTTGATAACTTTATTTTCAGATACGACAAACAGAAAACTCCCCCAGACTCCCTAATTGCTTGTCACTTTGTTTAGACAGATCCTACTCCTTCAACACTGAATGACTAGTTCATATGCTTTCACATATAATTATGGCTCAATCCAGGCATGCTTCCTTGAAAACAAAGAAACTGTATATATGAGGGTAATAATCTTTTTAAACACAGAGGAGAGCTCAGCTGTGTATTTTCTTACTCTTTCAAGCCAAATCCAAACCCTGTTTAGATTTCCATTGGTTCCCATCCCATTTTAATACACAAACTCCCACAGGCTTTCTCTCTTCAACAAAGCAATTAATAAAGTGTGGCTCAAGCCATTAAAGGTTTATTTTATGCCCCTCTAAATCCCTTGAGATAAATAGGAATTGATGTTTATTCTGAGTCTTTTGAAATCTGAATAATTTCTGCAAAGTCCTGCAGCACTGAAACTAAATCTAATTACCTGCAAGTGTTTGCAAGCATAAGCATACATTCAAACTCACTTCTCTATGTGGCAAGCTCTTTAAAGATCAAAGAGTTATATCCAGACTTGAGGCTTGTTGTTTGAAAATGCACGTTAACATTTAATGGTGTCACACACCAAAGCCCTGCACATTGCTTTGAAAACATACCCTTCGATGATGGAAGTAGCTTTCCTCACTACTAGCACTAATCAAAGAGATCAGGAACATATCTTCAGTAGATCCATAGCCAAGGCCTCCAACCCCAAGAAATGCAAAGCCCCGTTGTCTCACAAGCGGTTATTTCCAGCATCCTAACTCAGTACATTAGCACAACGAAAAGGTGCGAGATGTGTTCCCTTCAATTTTGCTCTAGAGGAGTTAGCCACCAGCTCTGACTCCTTTTCTTGCCATTGAACAGAACCACTCCCAAAACTCAGAATTGCAGGAGAGTTGAGGTTAGGAGGGACCCCCAGAGGTGATCTTGTCCAGACCCCGGCTCAAGCAGGGTCCCCTAGGACAGACTACCCAGGACCTTGTCCAGACTCCTGTTGGCACTTGTAAGGCTTTTCCCTAACCGTCAGGGTCAGAGAAGCAAGGTGCACTTTGTAGGTTCATCAAATCTTTCCTATCTTACAATAGAACATGGCATTCAGGAATAAAGAAACTCTGGGGTGTATTAAGAGGAGTGTGACCAGAAGGTCGAGGGAGGTTCTCCTCCCCCTCTACTCTGCCCTAGTGAGGTCCCATCTGGACCAGTGTCCAGTTCTGGGATCCTCGGTTCAAGAAAGATGAGGAACTATTGGAGAGAGTCCAGAGGAGGGCTACGAGTGTCGTGAGGGGACTGGAGCATCTCTCCTACGTGGAAACACTAGGGGAGCTGGGTTTCTTTAGCCTGAAAAAGAAAAGGCTGAGAGGGGACCTAATAAATGCTTATAAATATCTGAAGGGTGGGTGTCAGGAGGACGGGGCCAGACTCTTTTCAGTGGTGCCCAGTGACAGGACAAGGGGCAACAGGCACAAACTGAAGCACAGGAAGTTTCGTCTGAACATGAGGAAGAACTTCTTCCCTCTGAGGGTGACGGAGCCCTGGAACAGGCTGCCCAGGGAGGTTGTGGAGTCTCCTTCTCTGGAGATATTCAAGACCTACCTGGACAAGGTCCTGTGCAGCCTGCTGTAGGTGACCCTGCTTCGGCAGGGGGCTTGGACT
>Ga0065711_1035804_pt1 | contig 21816 bp, 11 predicted proteins | sample Hoacrofraction12_FD_59098 | JGI IMG/M metagenome (GOLD analysis project Ga0065711, IMG submission 59098) | Hoatzin crop microbial communities from Cojedes, Venezuela - Epithelial fraction 12 v2 (version 2) | ecosystem: Host-associated > Birds > Digestive system > Esophagus > Crop | place... | reverse complement strand
AAAAAAAAAAAAAAAAAAAAAAAAAGTGTAGTGATCAGTATCCATCATCTTTCCAACCGCTTTGTCACTACATCAATTAATACAATTGAGCAAAAAATGTCACAAGCCCAGTGGAAAAACCTTTACACAGCCTTTCAGGGGGAAGTTTACTTCCAGCTTTTTTCCCTTGCATTAGCTCCTGTCATCCACAAAACAACAGAACCCAGTGGTGTCAATTATATTTGATTGACTGAGTAAAGCACACACACAAATAAGCGAAAACAATGGACACAAAAATCTATATATGACTCCCCTTGTCAGTAAGAATGCCTGTCTTCTCCATTTTCATGCTGCACGGTGTCCTGCTGCTACAGGCTTAAATGTTTCCTTCAGCCCCCAAACTATCACCAATTAAGTTAGCAGGGTCTTCAAAGGTGTCAAATGACTCCCTGGGCAATTGGCTGTAACTGCTGTTCAATAAATGAGGTCTAATTTATCAGTTTAACTTCACTTTTAAAAACCTAATGTCTCCCAGTACCGTGTGCCATTTGCCCAGAGTGTGAAGAGATGCCTGCCACGTCGCATTTTGAGAGTTGCGTGAGCTCTTGTTAGCAATCACTTTTTGTCTGTCATACCTTTTCTCCCCTTTTGAAAAACGCATTTGAATAAAATATACTTGAATGGTATGGACTTGCATACTACGGTACCTCAATAAATAATTCCTAGAAAAACAAATATAAAGAATTAAACCCAGCTCAGTGCTAGTTTTGGAATGGGAGGGTTTGATTTCACCTTAAAATACAACCCCTTGTTACTTTTCCTGCAATCATTTTACTCTGACCCTGCATGGAAACAATGCATACTAACTTACTGGGGCTTTTTTAACTGTTGGAGATGCAGGAAATCTATGGTCAGCACAGGAGATGCTCTGGCAGAGGACATACTTTTCAAGGAACAAGGTGCAGGGTAGGGTTGTAGCTTACTATCAGCACTCTAAAAGTATCAGGCAGGCACACATTCAATAGGTGAGAAAAGTAGGATATAAATTTGGGAAATAATTATTATAATATATAGGGAGCAAAACTGGGATTCAAGGAAAACAGCATGCAAAATATTTATGATTAAAAACTAACTGTTCTGTCGTATAATATACTTAATCTGATTTGTCTGTGTCCTGGAAAGCAAGTGGGTAGAATGGAAAAAAACGTGGAAAAGTGAGGGTGGAAAAGACAGCACAGAATTAGTGGATATAAACTCATGTTACAGAAAAGTAGTACTTTTTGGGCATTAAATGGTACAGTATGCTTTCGATACAAAACTTGTGCTAGGAGCAAAACTACTATTTTCACACATATATCAAGATTACTGTACATCAGTAGTAATGGAAATTCTGGTAATGTGGGGCAGGTTCAATTGCATATTTGAGTAATACTGAAGTGTTACTTTTATGTTTTTATTTTTTTTTAATGCAGATGCCAAGCGCTCAGTGATGCAAAGACATTCTCCTGTGAGCTGCTGCTTCAGTGCAATTGTTTTTAATGTATCCTACCCAATACAGGAGCTTAAATCTACAGAAAAGATCTTTCTTGCAATTGAAATAAAACCCCACACACACTACACTGTGTATGTAGGATGAGGATTAATGTATTTTCTGCATAACCTTCTTAATTTGCTTGCCTCTGTTTTGATCCAAAGGTGTCTACAACACACCTACTTTTAACCTGGAAATGTCCTCTTGTATGAGTTTAGAACCTTAATTAAACGTTGAGCTTATTTATATCATTGATATTGGCATGGCACATAGGAAACATTTTAGACTCAAAGCTTACAAATAAGGCAAGAAGAAACAGTCTTCCAAAACCCAAGGACAGAGCATTTCCATTTTCAGAAAGAAGACACCACTACAAAAGAGCTCTGAAAGATGCCCTCAATGAAAGGACTTACAGAATGAGAGTCTGTGGGTGAAAGTGAGAGGGTAGTATGCAAGTTACAAAATTAATGACAATTACAAATCCACATATAAAGAGCCATCTTCTCTAACATCAGAGTGAGTCAAAAGAGTATAGGAACTCTCTTTGCCTTAAGGACAAATTAAAGGGATAGGAGTAGAAGGAAATGACTTTGTAACCTTCTCACCTTCTGTGAACATCTTTCTCAACATCTGCAACTTCATTTACCTTTAACAGGCACTAAAACTTTATGTGCCACACACATCCCCAAGAAATCTTAGTAAGTTTTTGTACAATGTTACTGTACAATATTTCTGGTTTACTATATCATCATTGTTTTTATTTTATTTATGTTTGAGGACTGTGTTGTGACAAATGATCATTGCTGTTTCTCTCTGTCTCTCATTTTCAAGTACAAAGCCACTCAATTGTAGCAGAGGTGTTTACCAGTACTTATGTTCTTAATCCAGAGGTTTAATGATAAAATTTCCTTTTGCTTTTATTACTGTAACCCCTGTGGTTATTTGGTTGTTCCTGTAGGACCCTCAGATCCCCTTCTACTGACAGTTTCTCTCAGCTCTGCTCCTTGCACAACTGTCATAACTTTTTGTACAAAGATTGCTAGTATTACCCACGGTGACCTCTCAGAAAGTCCGCCTGTAACCTTAGACTAGGTGTTTAATCTCCAGTTCAAAAGAACCTGGTGCCACCTCATTTTTACCCAGTACAACTGACTTCATAGTTTTTACGTTAATCTCTACCTTGACTGATAATTTTCCATGTCAGAGGATATCATATGCTTTGCTGTAGTCCAGGTACATTTATTTCACCTTCTCTGCAAAATCATGCACTGAGGAACAGTATACAGCTTTGGGAGAGCAAGTTGCTTGGATCGCTTGTGTTCTCTTAGCTATAAACTGCTATTTATGAACCTCTAAAGTTGATTGTGGTATCACACTTTTCTTCTAAATCCATAGTGCCTGACTTGTGAACTTCTATGCCAGAGCTTTCACAAATGTCAGACAAAGATTATTTGCTCCCTCTGTTTTAAACTCCCATTGAACTCAAAGAGTTAAAGGCAAATATGAGTTTTATTTCTATCTTGGATATGATCCCCTCATTCAGTGTCCTTTTGTATTGTGCCAATACTTCATCCTAAATTCTGTTATCATTAATTAGGGGGAACAATAAGAAAAAACAAGATCCTTTTTAGTTTCGTTGTTTCCAGGGTACAGTGGAATGCAACTGCCACAAGAGGTTATCTCTGCAGAAGGAAATATGACCCTCAGGTATCTAAAACAGGCAAACGCAGTGTTTTCTGTACAAAGGCAGTGATAGAACAAATTCTAGTTTTAGTTACAGGCAAGCATGGCAATATTAAGCCCCATGCAGTGATTCTAGTTTTAAAAATAAGAGTCACATCCAGGTATGACAAATCTGTGATTACTGTGCCCATTTCTGGGATGAAAAAGATAGGTAAAAATGTTCTGGCATCAAAGGTATTGCCTCTATAAGTATGTGACCATCTAACAGCTTTGTGGAACTGTGAAGAATCCATGCTGTTGCTCCACTTAATGGTACAAGAGAAAAAAATCCAAACCAGGTGTTTTAAAATGAATGCAACAGTAAACCGAACTAAAGGAAAAAAAAAATGAAACCTAAATTTATCTCAAATTTACTTGTACTCATCCTGAACCAGACGCAGCTCCCAATTATTCCATGAGCAGCTGAGATGCTGCCATTTACATTAAAAGTAGGTAATAGAACTTACACCTGGGCTTCCCCTGTAAAACTACTACAAAATGCAGACATACAGCATCCGCTGTGAAAACCAGTGTGGGAACGCAAGTCCCAGAAAACCTAAAAAAAATAAAGCCAAATAACCGGTTATTTGTACAACACAAACAAATGGCAACAGGAACTGGAGTATCTGGCTACAGCATCTATTTTGGTTTAAGAAAAAAAAGATATTCGGAAGCAGCTATGTACAGTGAAGTACTTCTTCACCCCTCACGTCTCTGAATCCTAGATGGGTGGCTGACTAACTTCCTACTACTTGCTGACAAACTTTTCTTCCCCAGCAAAGATTTGGCAGGCAGGTGCAGCTCTTCCTTGATCTCAGGGAGAGAAGTGGTGCTAGGACGTAGCAGCAAGCCGTGCAAAGGCTTTATTTGATAAACATGACTCATGGAAGCGCAAAACAATGACATGCAAAAAGACAACTTCGGTTTCTTTTTTTTTCCCCCATCTGCCTACTGTCCATTCAAGTTTTATTTTGAGCCATTTTTGCTTTGCTGAGCCTGTGATTAAACATATAATGGCATCCACATGAGGTTACCTCTGCTCAGAACTGGAGCAGGACAAGGAAACCTCCTCTGCACCATGGGAGAAGAGGCACAGAACCAGCAGTGACTAAATAGGCAGCAAACATCTTGGTGAGGGACTAAAAGAACTCATAGACTCCAGGTAGCAGCAAAAGCCACCATAGCAGTGACCTTCTGTGAGAAGCTTGAAAGGGCTTACTGGTATTACCAGTGACACCGACAGAGTGGGACTGGTTTACCTGAAAAACGCAGGCCCTATCTAGTGCACCTTTCAAAAAACAATTCTAATATTAAAGAGTTTAGTGGTATTAAGATATTTTTGTTCCTGATTGAGTCAAATGGTGTGTTGCATTCACAAAGCTACGCAAGAGTATTTGCAGCTCGGATGATACTTGCAAGAATTCCTGTGTGCCTAACCTGTGAAAAGTGTGAATTTTAAAGTATATTCAGAATAAATAATCCTAAATTTTTATGCACCTGTCACACTCAACACAAAGCTATTAGCTAACACACATGAGGACTCACCCAAATTACATGAACCTTCTGACCTGCTTCCATAACATGTCTTGTCATTTATGTCCTACCCTGTTTTTCCTCCAATGTGCTACTGAACTCCTGTTTGTCTGTTTTCAGAGGTAAAATAGCACTTTCTTTCTGGTTAACCTCATACTTCGTTACCAGCTGCTGTTCCAGCAACCCCAGCTGCACACTCTGCACCCACCATTGTTATGTGTCTATTGACATGACCCCAGTGCTCCTGGTAGTATCAAGAAAGCCATTGGAAATAACCTTATTTTAATAAACGCTACTCACTGGTCGTGCTGTGGGCTATTGCCCTCTGGAGTTCAAAGCTGGGATGAGCATTTTCTCAACAAAATGTCTTTCCCGCTTTGGTAGACTTGGCGCTATTTGCTTCTTTTCCATCCATTCAGCGAGTTTAAAACTAAGCGGGAACTTATTTGGCTTTCATTCAGCTTGGCCTACCTGTATAGAGAGCACTGAAATATTTGCTCTTTGCAAATACATCTTTTGCTTTAGTGCCAAGCCAGAAGTGGAGCTAATCTTGGTCCATTACATCACTAATGCTTATCTTGACTTTAGAACTATTTCACATAAGTTTAGAAGTCTTTGTCACTTTTGGGCATCAGCGGTTTCTTGTTCCCACACATAGCCATTAATTATGGAAATTACTGTTCCAGCCCTAACAGCCAGTCCCAGCTATCACAGGACGGGGAGGGGGAAGGGGGGAAAAAAAGATAAGAAACTCACCTAACCTTTTTTAGCATGCTTTTAAAGAAAAAGCATAGGAAATCAGGCTGAAAAAAATTGCAAGTGCCCCTGTGGTTCTATTGTATTCTGGGGGAATTTGACTGTTCAGAGCCATAGGTTTTTGTGCTCAAAACTGCTCACAGCTGAACTGGTAAAAGCTCTGGTCTGGAAATACAAATTCAAGAAAGAGTGGGATATCAGTCACTCCTACTTGCCAGTGAAAGAGAGAAAAAAAAAAGTGCAAAGTGGAGGGACAGGAAAATACTGGTAGCAGAGTTTATTCCAGTGCTCGTAGCAAACCCAATAGGCTGTTTCTGTGGTTTCTGGGGACTACAAGGGATGGCTTTGGGCTGGAGGGTGAATCGCACCCACAGTGGATTAGCAGTGAAATCAATGGAATACCAAGTCCGGTACACTTTTCTCAGTGGGATATGCATATCTGTGGTGTGTGCATGATGTTAAGTAGCAGGGAAGTAATAAAATGACACATTTTCCTGCTATATTTTCCTTGTGCTGAATTTAGTGTAAATTAACTAGAGTACAGACACAGAAGCCTGATAAATGAAACTTTCATCAAGGCGAGCTAGGCTTCTGAAAACCCTAAAACTTCCTGCTTAAAAACACTTACTGATGGATCCTGGTTTATCTTATTTTCCTATGGCTTATGCAAACATGCTCTGTAAGTACTGGTAATATTTATCTGTGTATTCCTTTATAACAGCATTTGAACTCTTAATGACATAGACTTACAGGAGATGCAGGGACAGTGATGTGAAAGAGAGTTACACTCCTCAGGGTTTCATGAAAACAGGTGCCAAGGCAGGACAAGAGAAGCACAAATAATCTGACAGGGGCAATGGCTGTGCCAAATATTCTTCTTCTTGGACTACAAAGTGAATTGACCAGGAGACACAAATCCACAGGAAATCAGACTTCTGAAGTTCCGGTCGTCCTCAAATTACTTATTTATAAGTAATCGTTTTGTACAAAAGTACCACCCCCAGCCCAGGTTTAAAAATACATTCAAAATATGCAAAACAAGCTTAACAAGATTTTGCTGCAGGCTACCCTCCCAGACCTGGACACACATTCCCTCTCCTTCCTTTCATTGGATCTAGCTATCAGAAATAACCTTGGCTTGTTTTGGATTTGGTAGAGTGGGCTGGTGGTGAAATCAGGCAATGCGCAGCCTGCACTGTAAGAGGTCTGTCGGAGTTTGGGCACAGGAGGGGCAAAATCTCTGATGGTGTTCCTTTGAGGGAACAGTTTAGGCAGCAATCCTGCTGCCATTGGCTTATGCAAGGAGTTCCACAGAACCAAGTGAGACCATTCACACATAGGCAAGTCAGCATGGCATAGATGTCTAAATGGCTTTGGAAAATCCATCCCTTAAAGTTACTGATAAGGAATATTTCACTTGACAAGAGCGACCTAATATAATCCTTGTCTTACTGTGGCGCCTGAATAAAATTGCAGGCAGCCAGTGTTGTTAGTATGGTTCCTAATGAAGATATACAGAGCTCTATTTTTGGAGAGTCTATAACGGGCCTCATGACAGCCCATGGAGATTTATACTGCAGGATGTCCTCTGATATCTGCTGGTTTCCCTTCCACAAAGGTATTCCACAGTCCTACAGACTTCGTTCTGATGCATCTCAGGAGAGAAGGCTGCTTATTAACTGATCTAGTGTGAAGTATTAACTGATGGCCTCACAGTACATTTTGTCATGCATTAAGCTTTATACAGTCACTTAAAAAATCAAATCCATGCCCATTTATTCTGAATTCTTAATAGCTATTTTAGCAACAGTAACAGGAACATTTCTTGTCTTAGCACTAAAAAAAATCAGGTTTTAAAGAAGCTGAAATACTAATCAATGATTCTTTAGGCTGGCTTGGTTTTTTTTGTTATATTAAAAAAGTTCTGCAAATGCTTGAATCCCCCAAAGTCTGTTGAAAAAAATGAAATCTTCTTCTCCCAGACCACAGTGCGGTGAAATAAATTAGTATAATGATTTATGTTTACAGTTTTAGTCAATTCTGATAGAGATTATAGAGACAAAATGACAAACTGCCTTAGAGGTAAACTTAAATCATGTCAGCCAATCTTTAGTTTTTCCTTACTCTAATTGCTCCTCTTGTTCATTTATCTTCCTAGGCAATCTTTAGAAGAAATACTAGTTCAATCAGTGCATGTGCAAACCACCAGAGATAAAAAGTTTAGCCTAATTTGTCTCACTAAATTGTTATGCCTCTAGTAAACAAATCTTAGTTTGAAAGGAAACCAAGAAAATCTAAATAAACACCCTCCACAAAACGTGTCTCTCTTCTTTGCTACACATGGTATTGCTAATGTTTTATAAACTTTGCCTTTTGGTGCAAGCAAAACAAAAACATACGCACAATATGCTGTTGCAGTTACCTGGAGTAGTTTCTTTCAACTATTCATGATAGCTTTTAAGCATGAGTAAATTGGTATTACTACAGAAAAGTAATGCAAATAATTGAATGGCAGAATAAATTACTGTATTACACCAGCTGTGCAGTATGTAATGAAAATAAATTAATTTAAATTTCTCGTTCTATGATTTTGAGGCTAATACAGTTTTGCTGCTTAGAGCATGCAGAATTTCTTAACTTGCTGTAGTTTTATTGCTGTTAATCTTATCTTCCTCTCACTCAAGTGAACAGTTTTGCCACTCACTTTGAGAGAAGTAGGCTCAATCCATTAAGCTCTGCTTCCACAGATGTATATCCTTTTTCAGCAGAAGTGGCTGGCATGAAAATGCATGCAAACGTGTGAATATCTGCAGAGCAGAGGCATAAGGCAATGAACACTCACTAGATTAAAAGCATCCCTGCTTTAAGTTAATTCAGACCATTCATTTGATTTCTGGGAAGTTAGGGTCCCTGAATGCAGACGGCATTTTCTAAAAAAAATCCACAGCTCTAATTCTCCAACAGCATGCAGTGGCTCATTTTTAAAGGACTATTTCAGTGGCTACACAATTTTGCCTTTCTAAAGCAAGAATCCTATCCATGGGACAAATCTCATTAAAGGGAATTTTGCCCTTATAAGGCTTCCAGGATCCAGGATTTCTGGGTATCTCAGATTAGAATCTGATCTCCATAGCTAGGTTTTCAAAATGCATGTGTGTGTCATTACTCATATAACTAATCCAAGCAACTTGAATCAGACCATATGTATGTGAGAAAATGCGCATGCATTTCATAATCATGCAGGATTGGGCCCTAATCCTCAATTTTTTGCAAATCATCAGGTTCCCATCAGATTTTATGTACAGCGATTCTTGTTACATATCATTGCATAAAGCTTGGTCCTGTAGCTTGTGCTCTACAGAGAGTAGAGACATTTTTAAACAAAAAACTACAGCAGTATCTATAATAAGGTCATTGGATGAGATATCTTGTTATTAGACAGCTTGCCAAATACATATGCACTGGGTGGAACATATGCTTTCTTTCTAATTAAGAAATTAGAGAGTAAAGATAAAAGTAGAGCATCTCCAATCCTGGACAACAGAGACATAACTCATGTCAGATGCTGCAATTCTTATCACTTTCTCGTTATGCACATTTATCACGGTCATTCATCTACTTATCAGGTCTGCATGATGGTACAAACATCAAAAAACTACAAACAGCCAGAAGACCTCTAAAGGATCATGACTTTGGGCCTGACCTTTGAAAATATATAAAAAAATACGTCATGTTCTGTCTCGTATACAGCAACACATTAAAAGTTTAAAGATTAAAGACAAGCCTGCAGTATATATATATATATGTATATATATATGTATAAATCTCTATTATCAACATATTTTTAATGGTCTATGTCTCTTTTTGGCTGTCCTATATTTCTCATTCCTCTGCCTAGGAACCCAGCCTCTCAGATGTTTTAAACCATCACAGTTCCCTGCCGTGCAATGTGTGCCAGTTTACCCAAAGTGAGGATCAAGTCCACGCTCATTTCTGAAAAAGAGTTGGTCTGGTCTGCATCCTGTTGTTCCAGGGTTTTAAGAGAACCTGACTGTGCTCTGATGTATTGTCTCTGCACCTCTGGGAACAGCACAACTGCACCAGTGAGGAATCAGCAGCAGGTCCTCTCCACACCACCTCAACACTAGTGGAAGCACAACAGGCCTTTTTTGTGTGTGTCTTTACACAGAGGCTTGTAGCTTGACTACATGGATGACCTGATAAAAACAGAGGTTTCTCTCTGTTAACTTTGTCAAGTGATCAGCAGGTTCAATAAATCTGAACAATATCCTCCAAGAAAACCTAACTCCACTCCCAGAGCATATGGACAGGCTGATTTTTATAGCTCTTAGTTGTAAGGATGGCTGTCAGAAGAGTCATATGTAGTGTATAACCAGGAAGTACGACTCTGAGACCTGTTGGTTGCTGCTTCTGCATCCTGGTGGAAAGTGGAGCAAGTGGTTGAGCTCCTGTAATCTGGTGCCCTTGCATGCATCTCATATATCCTTTGACCAGGCCCCAGGGGAAATTAAAGGTGAATGAGGGCAGCCTGCGTCCTTACCCTGTCAGCACAGGGAAGATAACATCACATGGTAGAAATGACTGTAACAGGTAACTGCCCACCCTCTCTGGAGATGCTCCTTGCATCTCCTTAGGGACCCATCTTGGGAGCTGGCAGCCAAGGGAGTGCGCTAGGTACAGGTGGTTCGCATAGGCACCCGGGAACTTTCTGATGCATCGCTTCTGATGCCTTTGTACAAGTTTAACAGGGTGAGAAAGAAAAAACAGAATAGTGCCCGAGGGTTCTTCTTCCCATGAAATTGAACAAGCATGAGCATGGCACTGGACATGCAGCCCAGTTTCCATTTTCAGTACAAACAAGGACACACATTGGTTATGAGACCTCAGATATGTCACTCTAACTTCTAGGCATGAATTACAGAGGGTTGAACTGGGTGTTAAAAACAATGTGGCAAATGTAACCTTTTTGTGAGATGCGCAGGAATAAATCACAACTTTACAAAAAAATGGATAATCTAAATTGTATGATGAATAGTTGATTTAGTTGATTCAAAAAAGTGTGTCTGCCTACTTACAGCTTTTGCTGTAAATGCCGTATCACTTGACATGCTGTGTCACACCTTGATTGAATGGATTCGTCATCATACTCATAATGAGCACCTGAAACATCATGTGAAGCTGGGGGATAATTAGACAAGGGAAGGCAAGATCCCACCCTTAAGCACCGCTTTAAGTTCCAGGCACTGCAGAAGTACACGTACCATGGCTGCTTTAATGGTAAACAATGTTGTCCCACGAGTACCTAGCTATACGGGCAGTGGTGGTTGTGGTCCTACAAGTAACAATTCCAGATGGGAAAAATGTCACTGGGAGGTCCAGCCTAGATTTGTGCCCCTTTGATGGAGTTGCCTGAAGACCCGATGTAATACCAAACATACAGCTGTTCTCAGCAGATCCAGATACCTTCATTGAGGGCCATTAAATGATATGGGATGTCTGACCAATAATGGAGAGACAAGGATGAAAAAATAAACATTAAGATGGCAGTGTCTTGGAAATCACCAAGGAAGGGTAGAGAAAGCTCTTTCCCAATGATCTGAGATTCATGGGATGGGACTTGTCAACATCTACAGTGTAATAATGCCACCCTGCAGGAACTGCCTTTATGAGAAAGGCTATATTCAACCTCTAGCATCGCTAAAAGGAAGACCTTTTTTCCTGAGAGTGACAGCAAAAGTCTAAATAACAGTGGCCATAATTTTGCTATTCGGATGTTTAACTACTGCAATCAGGATGTGACTGTAATGCCATATGAAATAGGCCACCAAAGACCTACCCTAGAATAAGACAATCAGTGGTGAGAGAAGGTGCACCACAAAAAACCCGTATGGATGAAAATCTGTGTTTCTGTTGCTGATCCCTTGAGCCCACGCAGCCCATTGTTCCCATTTTCAGTGAACTCTTGCTGAGCCTCTGCAAAGATTTACAACTTTAGCACAGGATAATCAATTCAAATACTGAAGCACAGTTCTGAAACTATCCAAATAAAAACAAACCGACAGTCACAAAGAGATAAAGTGTGTGTTTGAAAGCTGTACACTGAAGTTTCCTAACTAGATGGAGTAGTGGCATTGCATCACCAGACAGAGCTAAAATGCAAGGGCAGAAGAGAGATTACTAATGCACACAGCAGCAGCAGATTAAAACTGAAAGATGACAGGCCAGCCATCACTGTTTTACAGACTGAAGGCTGAGCAGATCGTTAAAGACACTGATCCTTTTATGTTACTCCGCATGTGCACATGATGAGCCGGAAGCCTAGGGGAAAAAAAGAAAACATCCCTACATTGCTGAAATTATATTACAACAATAGGTTTTCCTCTTTGTCCATGTTTGTTGGGTTTTGGTTATATTGCCAGAACATATCACACTCAACCTATTGCATTTTACAGGGAACACTGAACAGGTTAACCTAAAGGTCCATTTAATTTTACACATTGCTTTCTGAGGAGGTTTAATGAAGAAAAGTACGCTTTAAAGTTTAATTCACAGCAGTTTTTTGAAGGAAGACCTATGGTCCCATATGCCTTTAAGTGGATCTTTCAAGCCCCAGCATGGAGAATGCAATGCAATATAACTGCATAATCTGACTTCAGTTGTGGAATCAAGAAAACATGCTGGTATTAAATATGAAACCTTTTGTGAATCTCAGATCTAATTTTGGGGGATACACTTACTACTATATTTGCACTGCTGTAAGGCTTAGGCCACACTTCTTAGTTTTCTGCTCCTAGAAGGTTTACCTTCCTGGATGGTTAGCTCTCAGGACAATCTAACTTGTAATTATGAAGATAGTCTTGCAAGTAGTGCATTAAAAAGCAAGAAGTGAAAACTGTCTTGTAACTGATGTTTCACAGATATGCAAAACAGAACAACTGAAATAAGCTAATAGCTCCTGCAGTTCTGTACAGCAGTAAAACTAACTGTAGAGGAAGATGCACATATTGAGAGAGAATTCACAATTGCTCTAGGAAGATCATTGGCAACGTTTAATCAATCAGAACAAGCTCTGTTTGAGTATGAAATTTTAAACACAGAAAATTAACACCTAGAGATTGCTATAGGAACAGATAAAACATAGAATTTAAAAATAAATGCTATCTTGATCAGTGACGGAAGCCCTCAGTTGTTGCGGGCTGTGAAATGGCATAAGCAGTATAGACAAAGCATGATGGGGCAATAGATCACAGTAATAACATTTGCAATAAACAATAACAGAACAAAGAAGACATCTATAAAAATCCCATGAGGAATTTGCCTTATCCATAATTTTTCTTTACATTTGAGAAACTGTGTCAGGAAAGGCCATTACAGCCAATGGCACCAATTAATTTCTGCAACTTTTAATGACATCTTTCTGGGTAAAACCCTCAGATAATACCCCAGGCTCATGACTGATAGAAGTTTGTGTTTGATTTGTACCAGACTGTTGATTTTTTTAGTATTTTTAAAGAGTCCCAATGCAGCCAATCAAGGAATCAACATGAAATACTCCGATCTTCTCCTGTAAAGTACAAGAAAACAGAAAGACAATGGGACTTTCTTTGTAGTGTTGACAGAATATTGGTGATTTTATTTCAGTAGCTCTCCAGATGATGGATTACACAAATTTTTATTCCAGAAGAAAATGATAGCCAAAAAAAAAATCTTTGATTCTCATGCCATTCTGGATGTTATTTTACCCTTACAAGGACAGTTGAAATGCTGAGGAGATAAAAATAACTCATTCTGACGGGTGAAACACAGGAACAAACTGATTTCATGTTTGCTTTTCTGGTCTTCAGCTAACCAACAGGTTTCAAGCATATGATAAAATTCAACCTGGGGCTCTCTCACAGATAAATACTTGGAGAATTTAGAAAATGCAAACACAATTCCCTGTTTTATCCAGAAGAGCTTAGCAACATCACTCTCTTACACCTTGAGATCAACTGTAGGATCAAACAAAGCCTGAAAACAGAGGTAGGTAGCCTTTCTTTGCTGTCCAGTGAGCTTCCTATACCCATCAGAATAAATCCTGATGATCCCCACCTCTGTAGCAATTAAGACATATAAGACCACTGTGATATTAAAATAAATACATGAGTTCATAAAATCCCTCAATGAAACCAGGGAAAATCATGTATTTGCGCATTCATTCCACGGTGCGACTGAGCACACGGGAGCAGTGTTCATGCGCGTATCTCTCTCTGTGTACGAGCGCTGAGGGGTGATGCCTGGATATCACAGCTTTTAGCACGAACCAAAGTACTGCGAGGAAAGTGACAGGGTCTGGTTTGCTCAGCTACCTGCTTGGCATGGGAGAGTTGCAATCACGTCATGCCGTTCTCATGGATAGCCGGCCAGGCCTGCAAGCAGCAAAAAGATACGTCGGACAGTGCTGTGAACTCTCTTTTATTGTGCTGGCCTGATCGTTTAAGGCTGGTAAAGGGGCATGGGGAGAAGCAGTCACACAGCTATGGATCTCGTATGCTTGTAAGAGTGGCTGTGGAAATTAGACTCGCAGCCTCTGAGACTTTTAATGGAGGCTCGGATGCATGTCCTGCAGATCTGCTCAGGCACTTTTCTGAGTCTCTGCCGTGACCTGTCTGTATCTGCTGGTGCCTGTCTCTGCATGCCTTTTTAATTGCTGTGGATGGGATGCATGTCCTCATGAAGACTGTACACCACAGGATGATTTCTCTGAGGCTTAGGTCTCAGGACAGCCTAACAATAACTTTACTAGTTATGAACTCCAGTTAATTTCGAAGATCTGTGGCTTTGACATTTGATGATTGTTAACTGTATGTAAATAAGAAATGGGAGAATGGATCTCATACAAAAAACTACCTTGAAGGGTTCCAAAACCACATATGTAATTAATTTATTTGGAATATTTTCTGAATGCTAGAAAGTTTTGAAGGACTCATAAATAAGAAGACTTACACCATCTAAATTTGATCTTCTAATGAGCAGCATATAACAGATCACAGTAATAATCCTTGGTGCGTTGCATTTCTCAAGGTTAATGCTGTTACGTTGTGTGTGGTAACAGTCATTTCATTCTCCTCTCACTGCTGATTAAAAAGCTGCACTGCTGGTGCACATAGTAATAAGCTGTTTAGCTAAGTGCTCTCACCCGGGTTGCCAGCAAGGATGGTACCAGCTCACAAAAACGGGTCAATCCTAGCCAATTTAGTACATTAGTGGGGAGTCCAGAACTGTAAATCCTATGGAGCTGGTCTGTCTCATGCCTTCTAAGCTTTATATACACCGTATTTGAATTAACCCTTTTTAAAATACCTCTCTGTTACATTCTACTAATTTTAATCATTGCTCCAAAGCTCTTGCAAATGAAAATACCCAAAACCTAATTTTCTTTTGCTGTGCTAGTTAATAAAAAGAAGAAATCTTGTTGATCAGTCCCTCCCTGCCTTAAAAGAAATTACAGTCATCCCTTCACAAGCAAGAAAATATTTCCATATTTTCCTTGGACAAAATAATTTTCCATGACAGTCTTATAGTTAAGACTTCTTTCAGTACAGGAAATCCTTGTTGTGTTATCCATTATAGGGGTCATATCTGCTATCATTGCGTACCATATAGCTGTCACACAACTATGATTGCACTAGAGGTTAAAATTTGAGTCTCATGGTATGTATTCTGAAAGAATTATCAAGTTGTTCTTGTCCCAAGCATTTCCCCTCTGAATTGCTCAGTGCCATCTCTTTGAAGAATAATTATCTACCATAGAAAAATAATATCTGCTCTTGTGTATATCAGATATGACAAATTCAAAGACAAGGAGCATTAAAAAATAATTATGTACATTTTTATTGGCAGATCTACTCAAAAGAATAGCTCAGTAACTGCAGTGCAGATCTTAATTCCTGTGTAATGATCAGGGAAGAGATTTTGGAAAAAATGCTGCGGGATTTTGGATTCAAGGGCCCTATTTTTCTCTCCTGCTGCCTTTGTGAAATACTGGGAATACTCAAACTAAAAAGTGAAATATGTCATGGATGGCCCAAGTAAGCATGTGTTTGTTTTGTGAAAAGACGTGTGTTTCATCCCAGAGCCTAACTCAGTAGATTTATCTGCTACAATTACAGCGCTTTGATCACTCCAGAATAGGTGGTGTAGTACGGGGTGTAGCTGTCCTTTTCCAATTCACTCTCCTTATCAGGATACATGTCTGTTGATTTGTGGGAAGCTGGCTGTTTTTCGTTCCTGACAAACTCCAGTGATTAAAATGTAGTGGCTTGCTCTTGTTCCCCTGATAAAGGTGACAGCTGCAGAGTTTCCAGTGTTAGTGGATATGGTCCATGCAGATTGCTTTTTAATGAAAGCAATATATTATCTTACCTAGAGACCCTGCAGCCTTACCTTGTTAATGTATTCTAGCTTGGCACCACATTCATCTATAAATTAGTTGTATTAAACATGCTTCTTACTATTTATCCAGTCTCTAAAGAGTTGGGGTTTTTTTTCAGTTTATTTTGTTTGTAACTTTGCTTCACACCTTCTGCAGCAGCAGCATCCTACACACAACGAACAGTGGTGTAGGTTTTTCATAAAAATATCTAACATCAAATTATATAGTCACAGACACCTCCATACTTGATGACTTGATAATCCTTCACATTTAGCCATGAAAATATGAGCTAAAGGATGTGGAATCAAGCACACTTGATTATGCAAGTCATATCTGCAAAGGTTTTCCCCTTCTCTGCAATTTTAAAATAAAAATGATAGATGTAACTTCTAAAATAAACAAAACTCAAGATTAAGCTAAACAAAGTTGTGCTTCGATTTTGTAGCCATGTCTCTTTCAAATTGTCTGAAATAAGGCAGATGATTGAAAATTCCAGTTGCATTGTATCCCTTAACAATATCTTGCAGGTCTCTGGAACAGCCAAATGCCAAAATCATTGTCACCACGAATGGTCTGTTCTTCACATATAAGCAGTGCATTCACTGTCAATAATTTATGTTATTTCCACTGATCTTCATCCTGAACTAAATTTCAGAAAAGGACTGGAATATCAGTCAGGGACCAACTTCTGTTCTTCTTCTACTGGTATTATGCTTTTAGCAAAAGCATAAATATTTTAACTCGATTTCCCTCTTAAAATGTACATAAAAATATGGAAGTTTAATTACATTCCTGTTATTAATTCCCAAATTATAATGACAATTTAGTACATTGGTATTTTTCAAAGGTAATTATCACATTATCTTTAAAAATCTGTATCATAATAAAGAAAACAGATGTTTCAATAATTCAGAAATACACCTGAGCTACAAATTACTACAAAGATTTTTTGCAAAACTTAAAAATTAGATATGCTATGGTCAGTACACAGACATTTTCAGTGGAGGGTATTCTGCATTTTGTACTTGAAATACCGGAATTTAACTCAGAGTGCCTCTGTGTCTCTGCTCCATTTGTATCTTTGTTAACAGTGCATATAGAGTAGGACAGATAAGTAAGGGATTAGAAAAGGATTAAAGGAAAGCCTTTGGTTTATATACACTCTGAAGACTGCCTCCAGTGTTAATTTTTTGAATTTTTACATTTGGCAGAAAGATAACAAAATACCATATCTGTTTATTTCCTCCATCTAAACCAGCACCCTTTTTGTCTTCTGATTTCCTTAGAAAATACTCTTTAATTGTCCAGATATTTTACAAAAATAAGAATACTCTTGAATTTCTCTTAAGCAGCAGCTTTAATGCTAAAGAATTATGTTAGTTTCATTTATGTCTTGCTTTTTTTTTCATTGTAAATTTTAAAGTCACTTGGACCTGTGAAGCTTTTTTGATTACAAGGGAATAAATCACTATCTTTTGGTTAAATATGTAGCATCTGTTGAGTTTTTGATCCAGAGATGAAGACAGAGAAAGCAAGCATGTAAACCTGTACTTCTAAGTAGGGCCGTCGAGCCTCCTGGTTGCTTAACCCAGAAATACCAATTTGCAGCTTGGGTGGGAACTGCACTTTCTCATGCTCCCTTTTCTCTGCAAAGCTTGCTTCTAAAAATAGATTCATTTTTTCTCCCTGACAAATATGTGAGATGCATGAAAGTTATAAGCACACCTCATGCAATATTGTACTAACTATCTTACTTTCCCTCCAAAGCTCTTTGAAATCAACAAAAAGGCTCCATCTTCCTAAGTTATTTCAGACACATATATTTGCTCCTTGTCAATAGAGGCCGTTTTATTTTTGTTTTCTTTCTTTTCCTTATAATCATCTGAAGTCCTGGTTCTATCATGCTGACATCTGAATCATATGTATAGTGAATAACTGAGGTCATAATCAGAGATTTAATGCTTTAGCTGATAAATTAATATCATGGGTGAAGTTGAGTCCCTACAGAAGTCAGTTTGATTTTCACCATTGCCAGAAACAGTACCTTGAATTCATACAGGTACAAAACTGAACAGTGCCAATTTAACACTGCTTATGCTATCTGTAGTGATCTAACAACGCTGCCTGCATATACCATACATCATAATTCAATTGCTTGGGACGTAAGTTGATTATCTGAATGCGCTCCTGTCTTAGCAGAATTGGTTCTAACAAAACAGAAAACATTTGATAAGAAATTTTCTTTTAAGCATTGCATACCTTTAGAAGATTGTTCTCTCTGCTTTGTATAATAGTATTGGGATAGTGTCACTGAGTTGCCATATTTTGTGGAGTTCATAGCAAACCACATGTTTCACGGGTCTAAAATATATTTCATTTCAGCAAATTCTTGCTTTTTGGAGGTTTTCACAAATGAAAAAATCAGTAAGTTATCAGTGAAAAGACCTTGTAGAATTATTCATTATGAAATGCAAAATTTGATACCCAAGTAGAAAGAGATCAAATGAAGTACCTGCATTCTCTTCTCACTAGGAGATATTAAGGACTGTAATTAACTTATTTTTCTACATCTTCCCTTTGGCATGTATACGTAGCCACTTGAACACACAGCCTTGGACGCTTAGAATGTATTCCACTCCCTTCTCTTTCATCGGCTGCTACGCGGGGGTGCAAAGCCGCCTAATCAGGCAAAAACTTCTGAACCTCCCCAGCCTGCAGAAGTATCCTGCTTAGCAGGGAAAGGCAACAGCCAGGCCCTGCGCTGTTTCTGTGCTTGCTCCCAGACAAGGCTAGAAAGGTGAGGAGGAAATGCGGTGCAGCAAAGGCAGGGGATTTGACTCCACCACCAGGACAGAGAGGGGAAAAGTAGAAAGGCTCGAAAGGAAGAAAAAGAATTTTTGTTTTGTCCTCATTAATCATCTAGACAACTGTACAGATCCACAAAACATATGCACGCAAACACGGAGAGTGCTGATTGCAGCATTTGTTCTTTACATATAACCAACCATTGCTTTGCAAATTGGTTCCTCTGATATATTTCCCCATAAATTACCTAAAGCAAACATTAAGATACACTGTACGGGTTGTTCCCTACTATCTTTTTTGCATACTGCTGTTACACAAAGAGATTTTGATTGACAAAATAACATGCTGGTATAAGACAAGGAGAAATGCCATCTCATAAATCACAACAGAAAGAAAAGAGATTATCAAACAGCTAAATAATGCAACCCACAGCAAAACATACCAGTAAATCATACAAACCAGGGTAAATTAGATAACACTGTCCAGATACAATTACATTGGCTGGCTCCCACAACAGCCTTTAAATGTGGCATGTTATTTGACACGTATGCAATTAGGGCTTAAAATCAATTTTTTTCTATTCCATTTAAAATAAAAAATGTACTGTTTCCAAATCAAATGCTACCTTTTTAGTCAAGATGGACAAGAAGTAGTATCAGGTTAGCAGCAGCATCTCAGCAGCATAATGCAAGCCAGTAAAGGATGATTTTCTTGTACACTGTGAAAGACCAGATCCCATGCCATTACCGCACACTACTTACAATGATTTGTTATTCCAATTTTTTTTTTCCACAGGACCTATTGTAAAACCTCATTCCACTAAAAAGCAAAAACTCTAATGCACAATTATATTGATGGCATGGTAAGTATCAAAGAAGGTTTAGCTCTTTCCAGGTAGACATGCACTGTAAGAGAGACATAGCACCTCTAGCGTAAGGTCCCGTGGGAAAGTGACTGAAAGGACACCCTGGTACAGCGCTGAGCACAGAACTGGAAGAAGGGACATTTCTGAAGTGAGGTTTTGAGGTTATGAGAATCACAAACCTACTCTGCCACTGTTCTTTCATCAGGAAACTTGGAGCAGCAGCACTTCCTTATCCAGCTCAGACCAGCTAGAACCAGTTGACTGGTTTCAGTGATAGTTTGAGCCCTGAGGTCACTAGAAACGTGTTCAGTGTTACAGCATCACTGGGTGATTATTGCTAAATGGAGTCCTGGCCTCCTTGTGATTTTTGGTACCCACTGACACATAGGCATATCAAACGGCTCCAAGGCTCTAGGCTGACAGGACAGAAGGGGTAACAGGAAGTGGCCAAAAGGCCACGGAGGCACACAGGTGCAAGCCAATGATTTTGTTTTCTGGCTTTTCCTCACTTCCACCTGTTCTCTCTGTCCTGCCCTTCTCGCTGTTCCCAGGTTCACAGCCAGCTGCATGGCCCACCCAAAAGCACTCCTTTCCCTCCCCGTGAGCTGCTCCTCCTCCTTGTGACTCCACTTCTGCCACAACTGCCCCAAAGCTCTCTGCCTAGGGAGAGGAAGGCAAACAAACATGCTTACAGAAGAAGGGAGCTGACAGTAGCTTGAGCAGACGAGAAACATGCAAAATGCAGGGACCTGCAAAGATTCTTGAGCTGCAAGGGGCCACAAACACAGCTGCAGCTCTTAATCTCTGTGGCATTTACACTTCTTGCCATGGGGACACTTGAGGGCTAGGCATAGGGTGGATCCATGCTGTGCAGTGAGGTGCAGCAGACTGATGCTCCAGCTGCTCCCAAGCAAGTTCAGCTTGATGCCACCTTGTGATGACTTCCCAGAGATGGACTTGCCACACAATTCTGGAGAAGATAGCTAGCTTTCATCTCAAATTCTTGATTTGTCTTCCGTTTCAGTTTTTTCTCACTTCTCCTCCCTAGCAGTCATTAAAAACTAGTATCTTTCTGCTGGCTTCTCACTGTTTGTCCAAAGCAGGTTGCCCTGACAGATGGGCAGTGCTGACAGTTTGAGGACTCCATCTGAATCATTACTGCATGCTCAACATCTTTCTATCTCCTTCAAGTTTGGCAAAAAAACAAAACCCTTCTGATCTCCAAAACAGCAAGACGACAAAATAAATCACAAAAAAATTCTTTTAAAAGACTTACAGGTATTTCGCTTATTTTTAAAAATTCATACTTCATGAAGATCATTTGTGCAGTAACTCTGACACTTCTTGTGAATTTTCTTGTAGAGAAAAAATTGTTCAGAATGCATGCTAACTGTAGCTTTTAAATAGTCAGATGACTACTTAAAGACTATGAAAAAGAAAATTATAATCTCCTTTACGCATAAAACCTCTATGCTGATATTAAAATAGGGTTATGTAGCCTGGTGCTTTTACCCTTTCTTTTCCCTCACAGGCTATCTGGTGTCCAGACACTTTAGAAAAAGGCAATAAGGAAGTACTTTACAATTTCTGCAAAAACTCTTTTCCAGGTCATCATGAAAACTTTGGCCCATTTGTGGGATCAAACAGAATGTATTACATTGTACCTGAAGACGGAATGCCCCAAGAAGTGGAACAGCTGTACAAGGTAGAATCCCAGGGAAAGGATAAACATCACAAGTAAATAAAAGTTGTGTTTGTTCCCATTCACTGTTCCTGCACTTTCTGTTTCTGTCTTATCTCTGAGCTGTAGTCTGTTGCATCAGGTATTGATTGCTTTCTATGCTAAGGTACGTAGTCCTTGCTTAATCAACACAAATGGAATAAAAGTGAATTACACGGTAACTTTTCATTCTTGTTCCTGTAAAGAACATGAAACCTCAGGAAATAATGCTTACTAAAACCAGCTCTTCCGCAGTGACAGCTGTCATCATGATTCTGCTTTATGACAGGGTCTGACACCGTGGTGCCCTCTCGAATACTCCTGTGCACTGTCCCATTGGCGTTAATGCTGTGCTGCCAAGTCAGGCGCAGAGATCAGACGAATTCTGGAGACGAGTGCTAAATCATTTCTTCACTACATGTCCTTTAATTACACGTGTAATTAAAAAAGTGCTGCCTTGGGGGGGGGGG
>Ga0065711_1035803_pt1 | contig 21816 bp, 9 predicted proteins | sample Hoacrofraction12_FD_59098 | JGI IMG/M metagenome (GOLD analysis project Ga0065711, IMG submission 59098) | Hoatzin crop microbial communities from Cojedes, Venezuela - Epithelial fraction 12 v2 (version 2) | ecosystem: Host-associated > Birds > Digestive system > Esophagus > Crop | place... | reverse complement strand
AAAAAAAAAAAAAAAAAAAAAAAAGGGAAAAGGCATATGCCCTACTTTGTGGGTGGTGTGTCAAACACAGGGACCTGTGTCATGGTGCTGCTGACCTTGACAAATAGTGTGATTCTTACACTTACATCATGTTATGTGGGGTCAGGCGTTGTCATGTGACAGGCCACGACCCTCATATAAATCACTGCCACGTAAACTGTAAAAATCACACTTCATTTCTTGAAGACTGAGCAGTGTCTCAAGGAAAGAATGAAGATACCTGGCCATTGAACAGCAGCCACAATATTAGTGATATACAAAATCAACTCAATTATTTTCCTGACAAACAGAGATAAACCAAATATCTGGCTGGTTTTGGTTGGTGTAATTTGGCCAGGAGAAGGGCAATAATTCTTACTTTCTTCTTTTTCTAAAAGCTTGCAGCAGTTTAATGGGTGAAAATTATGTAGTAGTGTAAAAAAGTACTCAAGTTTAGCCAAATGGTTTCTTTTTGGTCTCTGCAGGCCTCTGTAAAATTCTGGGTAGAGACAGAATCTAATACCTTGCCTGGATTTCCCTCTTCAGCCTGCAGACGAACCACTCCCGTTTCACAGTTTCACCCTTCTTTTCTCACACCCTCTAACCTACACCAACCACCAGGTCTTCAGTTAGATGAAAGAGAGCAGTTAAATTAAATTCAAGCCTACCTGCTTCTACCTGGTCAATAGCTGCTGGCTGCCTCAAGCTGGGTATGCATGGCACGAGCAAGCATGGGACTTAACTCATCTTCTCATGGTCCCCAGGCAATAACCAGAGAAAGGACAATTGCTTTCTAAGAGTCTCACTGATGCTGGGAGTCTCCTTTTGAAGCATCAGCAGGGCACCACGTTGCAGGCATTGCTCTGAGATATATTTCACCTGGACACACAGGGTGAATGCGGACCAACAAGTAACAGCTGAACTTCAGCGTTTATCATAGATCCCCACAACTTCTCCATCCACTGTCACCTTGAGTCCCTCCAGCCATCTGTGAACTCCATTGCATGGAGACCCAGGAATGCTGCAGGGCCAGAGTGCCTGTGGCAAGAAGACTTTGGCCCCAGCAAATTTATAAGATGCCACCTCTCTGGCATGTGGCATGGAGTTGCCTTCTTGCAGCAGAATTGTGCTCTAGCACCTCAGCTTTGATTTTTAAAAGGGATGTGTCTAGTCCTTCCATTTGCAAACAGACCCTGCAAACATGGGAGAAGAAGGTGTGCAGAAAGCTGGAAATGGCATCTCTCCAAGCTGCAGATGCTCCCAAACAGGGCTGTGGGGAATACATGAGGCCATGGTTGTGGTGATTGTCATGCTTCCAGCATAACAATTAATTTGCCATTTATTTCACCAGTCACCTAATATTTTGGCTTTTGTGTCTCAGACTCCTTCTCCAGCTATTTCCTAAAAGTTTGTTTAACTGCATTATAATGTATGTTCCCCGGATCTTAAGGCACCCTTAATTTCTCATTAGCTGTTAGCTCTGCCCTCTAGTGCTGCATGCAACACCGGAACTGGATGTTGTGCTATCGACCCATGGCACCGCCATAAAGCCCAGCTGCTGTTTGAAAGCTGACTGGTCAAAAATCTACATGTTGGCTAAACTGACTCGACATTTTTTGTGCCGCCTGGGACTGGGTTACCATTCCATTTGTAGTCATTTAAACAACAGACATCTGAAATGCAGCCCACCTAGATCCCAGCATTTTACAATACCAACCGATTCAACTGAAATTTATTTATCGCATGCTTATGCAGCTCCACCTGTGGCTCTGATCCACCCCATAGGTTCTCAGCTGCTGGTGATGTGACCAAGTGCTGCTTCAAGTGAAGCACAACTGAGAAAGTTCTTCACCTCGGTGCCTGGAGTTTGAGGTCAAGGTGGAACAAATGGCTGAGCCAAAAGAATACGGGCCTCCACTGAAGCAAAAGGTTTTTATGGCAGGCTGTCACAGTAACCAGACACGGTACAGTCATGAAATGTGAGTGAGTTTTGGCCTGGGCACTTTGCAGTTTAAAAAGCATATGCAAGAACTTCTGATAGTGCTATGCACTTCAACAGCAGTATTCTTAAGTAGAGTTTTATGCAAACTCTAAAGTACTGTGTTTTCCTAATTCCACTTTGGGAAAATGACATTGCTCAAACACACTGAAGCAGTTAGGATAATGTCATGTTTCCTAACCCTGCAGAACTGAGTACAGAGAGATGAAGGCATGGCTGTTAATATCCACCTTTGAAAGGCCTTCCCTCCTTGCATACGCCAAGCGTGCTGTTACTAAGGTCACTGTAATTTTCTGGTAAGACAATAGAGAAAATGAGAAAGGAAAATGCTGAGACAGCTTTGAGTCTTTCTTGTCATAGATGCTTATTCATACTTGGGAAGGAAATACCCTTTCACCCTCCCCATCTTCCCTTCCTCCAGTTAGCACAGTTAGCTTTCACAGTCCCACCTCTTTCACACCTCTCTGTGATCTCTCCAAGATATGCAGGTACCTGGGGAGAGTGGAACTGAGCGTCTGGGAGTGTAAAGCTGCTGAATGGCATGTGCAGGGTTCTATTCAAAGATCACTGGACGAGTTAGCATGACAGAGAGTAGATCAGAAAAGCTAATGCAGATGGGAGTCTGGGGCATGGAAGCACGGAGAGAAGAATAGAAAGAAGAAGATCAAGCACTCTCTGAACGTTGTTTCAATGGAGATCAAATACCTAAGTAACTTACAGCAGCAGACCTGCCTGCCATCAGTTTTTCAATGGCTATGCTACACTTCAGGAACACCATCTTGTATCTTCTCCCTTTCAATGCAACACTTCCATTTGTGTCACGGAAAGTCAATAAACAGTATTCAAACCATATTCATGCCACCCGCCAAATGCCGTCCACAAAATCTATAGTTCACTACACTTCCATCCTTGCAGTAAGTCCAGTCATCAGGAGTTGACTAACGCTTAGAACAGCTGTTAAAATACACCCTACAAGCCATAATGACAACTGGGGTTGGGCAACAACATCATTTGTGAACCAAAACCAATAACTGGTCTTAGTAGTCTATGAGTTAATGTCAGCCCCTTGAACTACGCAACTCTTGCAAATGGACTTGAGTTGAATAATGTGAGAAATTGTAATTGGTGTATCCACAAACGCCAGGCTACTAACATTGCAACCATTGATTTTTATTACCCACTACAAAAATAGAGGTGGATTATTATTAGCTAAAAAAATACTGAAAATATATATGTTGTTGCATTAAATTTAAACTGACAACAAAACATGCACTCTTAGCAGCGGAAGTAGCCAGGATATTTTTTAAATTAAAATATTTATTTAAAAAAGAAAAGAAGTATTCTTCCTTATTTGGTAAAAGAAAAATCAACACTGTGTGTCCTCAAAGAACTGATCATTTTAGCTCTGTAAGTAGAAGGAAATTTGTAATACCTCTGGATTCCCAGGCCAGTCCAGTCCAGGGGCTGAATATTGCTATTGAGGAGACGACTAATTTTTTTTTTAAATATATAAATCATATGTCATTTGCAAATGAAATTGAACCCTGCCCTGAAGTCTGGAACATCTGCAATGTACAAAGAAGCTGGGAGAACTGAATCAAAACAGAAGCTTTTTGTGTGTACGTGCATGCGTGCATGCACACGCACAAGTGTGCGGTGTATGGGAAAGAGCAAGGGAGAGAAAAAAGGAGAAAAATTTTCCTTGCTTCTTTGTTTTTGCAACTCATTTCCTGGCAATAGGTGATTTCCAGACACGGATCTAAAGTTGCAGACCTCATCATGTGCTGATACCTCCAAAATTAGATTTGTAGCGAAGGCTTCCCTCTTGAAGAACTTTGATATTTCTTCTGTGCGCCTCATGAACATGTGATATATTTCAGTAAATGTATGAAAAAGACGCTCTAAAGCATGAAATGAAGATAGGCTTAAAGCTCAATATTTGCCATAAAAGTAAATAAATAAACCAGTATTTAATTATACAATAAATATCTAATTTCATTAGCTGAGGTATTACTGACCAAGTTACTATACTAAATGCCAATTTTAAATCAGCAAAGAATTACTAACCAATAGATAGTGCCTAAAATAAGACCTGCTCATTCTGTCTTGGTTTATGGTCATGGCATATTTATCAATCCATCTTTTTATCTAACTGACATTTTTTGGTCTCTTTCACTCTATTTGTTGCCCTTGTAGAGCACGACCAATACTTACTAACAAGACAGGCGGTTTTAGGGAAGCAGAGATGATTGCATGAGAGCTTTGCATGTGAATGCAAGTGCAAATAGTCTATGCCTCTGAATGCAATAGAGAGAAGTTTTTTTTTTCAGTGTTTCAATTTTCTTCACCGGTCAGAGTTGTACCACAAAAGCAATCTTAGCTTCTCACCCACATCATGATATCAGTGCTTCTATGCTCATCCTTAGACTTCTCTGGTTTTGTATTCAGCCCTCAGTGAAAACATTTCCATCCAGGTAGATCGTACAAGGAACCTTCTTCTAATTTGGGCTTTGCATTTGAAATTGGGGGAAAAAAATTCCTGACATTTACCCTAGATTTAATATGGCTCACCAACTACAACAAAGGTAAATCCAGCCTCTTAAACTACGTAACTTATTAACTGCTCTTTGTTCCATGGGGATACATGGAGTGGCTACACAGGGACTAAATGTGACACATCCATTTCACAAGCTGTGACAGAGAGTAGATGGATACAAAGAGAGCATGTTATAGCTGCAAATCTTGCAAATTCAATGACAGATTTAAAAGGAGATGGGAGGCAGTTCAATACACATTATGTAGGACGTCTCAGATTTTTGGAGCAGAGAGAGAAACATAAAAAAGTCTAATAAAAGAGAGAGCAATGAAAAGACAATTATACATCAAATGAATAGGGATAGGAATGCTACAGGACACACACTAGCAAAAAACATACAGAAGGGTAAAAGGGGAAGAAATTCTAAAACCAAGAACAACCTTCTACTTTGAAGAAATAGCTAGTCTTCAGCGTGTTTTGCTGAATTACTCCATCAAGCCTTCTGAAAGTCAGGCATCACAAATTCTCAGGCTACAGAAAAGCAGACTGTAACAGCCCTCAGAAGACCTGCTGAAGAAAACAAATTTTACAATTTAATTTCAGACCTAAGAATTTTAAGAGTGCCCGTCCAACCCAACACTCTTCAAGTTCTCCGAATTTCAAATTAATTTTGTCCTCCAGAAGACACATAGATGCAGAACAACACGAATGTGCATTTAAAAGCTTGAAAATACCTGGTCTCCAAAGGTCCACATGCCGCTGTCCACTTGCTTTGGCAGGGCGAATCCTTGGTTAAATATTGGCACAGCTTCAAATAATTAATTACAGATACACAGCTATTTATAGCCCTGATAGCTTCCAGAGCCCCAAAGCAGCTGTCACACTATAAGGATAGGATATGCAGAATGATATTTCCTGCCTGTTTGCTTTGCTTTCTCCTTCTAAATCTTCCCCATTGTGAATATTGCCACCCTTCTCCTTCATCTCTGTTTCCACACTTGTGCTATTTGGTATATGAAGCCTTAGCATAAGGCTGGGACTTGACTTAAGAAATAGTAATTTTTATTTGGAAAAGAGAAAGCGGCTTTCTAGCACACATGGTTTCTGAGAAAACATTGTCTGAGTGTACCCTGAAGGCTAAGAAACCAAAGGCAAATAAAAGGAACCTCAGATTGATTATTTTTAAGTCAGAAGGCAAAAAAAAAGGAATTCCATATTGATTATTTTTAAGCCACCCTCATCACGTATGATTTTGGAACACTTAGTGCTGGCAACATTGCAACACGGATCAAATGTAGGATTTGCCAAAAATCAGCCTGAGCTTCCTCCATACGTTTGCTTTCTCTTCTACTCTTACCTATCAGCACAGGATTTTTACAGACTGACGCTTAAAATCTATCGCTTGCAAAGAAGCAAAACAGCAGTGTGCACCCTGAATACTGGTGAAAGGAAGAAGCAGCAATCGAAACAGGGAATAGAGGAATTTCACGACTCCTGTGCTCCCTCCTTTCTCAATTCCCAAACAAGGATGGGCTCTGAGTCTGGCTCTGGAACCAACGCGCTCTTCTGCCTCATTTCTAGGGCTGGTTCACCAGGCCACGTGTCCTCTTGTGACCACAGATAGCAAATAATGACAAAAACGAGTAGTACTGTGACAACACAGGCAACTTGTGAGCATTATTTGTCCTCAGGTTCCCAGGGGTGAGAAGGGAACATGCTAAGCCACAGCATCATCCTCCTCTTGGGTCTGGGGGGTATTTGGTTTCCTCCGGTTTGCTTTGCTTTTAATAGCCTTAAAGACAGTAATGGCTCAGCTTAAATAGGAAAATTCTCCAGACTTGACCAGATCTTTGTGATGGATGAAAAAGCGTTTAACTCTCATGGGCTTTGCGTTTTCTTTTTTGTTCTGTTAGGAGAGTGAGCGGCAGCGTCAAAAAATTACAGAAGTGCAACAGTGTTCCCTGTTCTCAGTTGTTTCCTCCCATTTGTGCAGCTGAGGTGTCTGGCACCCTGGTAGGTATCACAGTATTTCTGGCTTGATTAACACAAGCCATGCTGGAAATACCACATGACATGCTCCTCTCTGTGCAGCTACTACCTTGTTTTTCAAGCATTTTCAGGCACGAATCCATCTATTCCACTCCAAGCCGATCTAAAGCTCAGAAATCAGAAACTGTGGAATCCATAAAGGAAATAGCACACAAAGAAGAAAAACAGCTATTTACAATTATAGTGACTGGGGGTTTTCCAAGAAATTCTGATTTTGTGTATTTCTCTGCCCACGGTGTTTCAGTTTCTGTGGTGGATAGTTTGATGGATCTGAACTGGGATGATGTTCAACACAGAAGAGGCAGAAACAAGTGCAGAAGCCTTGGCAGCGCTACTGCTGGCTGTTTGCTGGTGGCGAGGATATGGAGACTACTCGACAGTGTAGTTCAGGACACGGTGAGTTAGGGCTTAATTGCTGAGAGTGAGCCATGGAAGGGATTCAGAAATTCCTGTCCAAACTGAACCTAACACAAGAGTTTTATGGGTGTATGGCAGAGATGCCTGCCCGCTATGAATATACGTATGTCGTGAGGAAGCTGAATGTTTCTGAAGTCTCAGCAATGGTAGGAGAACGTAGATTCAGGTTCACCTTTCCATCAAGCTCTTTCTGCATGTTAACATCACCCTGTTCCTCCTCTACGTGCAGGCACATCTGTCTCCTTCCTGAACCTTCCTGCCGTTTTGAAGCTTTCATGTTACTGGGTAAATGGGGATAAAACAGGCTCTAAACTCATCTTGGCTCTTTTGTGAACTGCACAGGAAGATAAAGGTGCTTAAAATCAGCCGTAGTATCCAAGGCTGAACGGTACATTTAGGAGCTGGCAGAAACTGGCTTTTGAAGCAGCATCATTTTGAAAGTCAAAGGGTCTCAGAGATACAGCCAAACTGTTAGAAAAATTCCTGACTGTAATGCTCATTTGTCCAGTTCATAAATCTGCCTCTCTCTTCTTCAAAGTGCCAAAAGCCATCTAGCCAGACATCCAGCTTTTATAAGACAGTCTAACAAGCTGTCTGGCTCAATTAGTTGAACTCTGATGGTGCTCCAGACTTTCAGTCAGCAGACCACTTTGTAAGGAAAACATCTACTCGCAGACCCCATCCCCTTCCGCTATCGGTAGCTTAATCTACCATGTTATAGTTCTAAAATGTTTTTTTCAGTGAACCACAAGAAAGAGCTCCGCAGTCCATCCACACACCACAGTTTCAGATCCTCAATTCCTCAGCCTTTTTTCTTGGCCTTCTTCACCGTAAATGGTGGAAGCGATACTTTCTATGGTCTGGTTCTGCATAACACTACATAAAAAAAAGCTGCGTACTTGGTTATGACTGAGATATTCTGAGTACAAAAGTACTCTTCGGGATTTCTTCAGCCTGAGCTCACTCTATTCTTGGACAATCCTGTAACCGGCTGTTCTATATGATCACAGATGTAAATGGCCGCACAGAAGCTGAACTCTACTACCAAGTTAGACTGTATATCGTTATATCTAATTGCTGTTTCCATTATAACTTCTAGTAATAAGCTGGTATGGCTCAGTTAAACAGAAGCAGTCCTTATAAAAGCACAGTTAGGGCTTTTAATCAATAAAGAATAAAATAACCACTAGGATTACAGATTTGTTGTGAAGCCTCTTCCTAAAAAATGTCAATGCTTAAGAAAGTAACCTTTTTTTTCCTAGCTGCCCTATCAACCTAATTCTTCAAGTTTCACCCTTGGCAGCCAGTACACTTACAGAGAGCTTCTCCTTCTCTCCTGGCAGGCAAGGGGCAGAGACGTTCACCACTAATGGCTTCAGCAACGTTCCCACCAGCGCTCCCAAGAACCCAGCTGCTTTGATGATCCCTCGCTAGTGATGTAGGCATCAGTAACACAGCCACACAGACAAGACTTTAAGGAACAAAGTCCTACCAGAAACCTGAAAAAACAGAGACTCAGAATGAATTGTTCCCCATCATTTCCTGCGTTTTCTTTTTTTTTTCTACATTAGCCATGCAAAGCTTATTCAAATATATTCTATCCTATGACTGAAAATTGTCAGTGATAAAATTCTCAGTCATGAAAAACATGAAGAAAAAAAGATAAATATACAATGGGGATACATTGTTATTAGAGCTCTTACGTTTTCAGGATTTACTACATTTCAGCAAGCAAATTCAGCAAAACCATGTAGATTCATTTTTGTCTGTGTTTAATTTTGGGACTTGGATCAACCTCTAGCATTACAAAATGAATCTAAATAAGATGCTACTTCTGTATACTACATGGTTAACTGAATTCTGTACAAAACTTCATCTAAGTGCTTAAAGCATAACACAACAGCTTATCGTTCTATATGAAGCAAATACCAGAGGAGAAAAGCTATTTTTAAACTACTTGCACTGACTTCAACACATTTCAGAGCAGGCCTTATTTTCATAAACTTCACAAGTTAATATGCTGTTTTTATGTGAGATAATCACCAGGATTATGTGGAAAGATGTTGGCAAAGTAACACATATAGTAAAACAATTCTCAAAATACTAGCCATTATTCTCAATTACGTTTTCTGTTTGATTGTTAAAAGCCAATCTTGTTGACCCAGCAATATACACTTGGCTTTGCAGCCACTGTTGCTGCTTAGTAATGTCTTGGGAAATCCTATGCCTTTGAAACTCTATGCAAATTGTCTAAAAGGAGCCAACATTAACACTCAGGCTGAATCAGAAAATAGGAAAATACACAAAGTAAGTAGTTTCAGGACAAAGTTGTCTCTAGCTAAAATGAAGCACTGATTCACAGTGACATTATAAAAACACTAAACTGTACATTAAAATTCCTAAACATTGCTGCTATTCACAGTAGGCCAATACAAACATTCGTTACTTCTGTGTCTGAGAGTGAATTTGTAAGTTAGGAAAATGATGTCAGCATAAAAGAATTCAAAACTAATTTTATCTGATTGGCAAGTGAGTTCACGTACTGAGATACTAAATAAATATTTGACAGCACCATTCCATAGTATAATTTATTTCACATATGCACTGAATTAAAACGAAAGCTTTTCTAAACTGCAAGCAATTTCCAGGCAAACCACTAAGCAGGATGACAGTGATAGCTGCCATTGTGTCATGGTAGAGCACCTTCTCACCCTTGCAAAGGTCACCAGAGTTCTGAGCAAATAATCAAAACCACAAAGCAGAGAATGGTACAGTAGGTCCAATTTTGTCATGTTCATGACAGGGAATTTGAATTTATCTGACTGAGAGCTTCTGCTCATGGGGGAGGAGGAAACAATGCTGAATGCCTGACCTTGTGTTTCTGTCAGGAGGGCTACCACTATAGATAAGGAGTCCAGAGTTTTGCCTAGCAATGGGCATTGCTGGGAAAATTCATCCTAGCATGACAGGGCTGTTGTTAAGATCCTATTTAAACCAATGATGTGTCTCAATGAGCGTGTGGAAGTGTGTTATTCGTGCAAGACCAATACTCATGGGCACACAATGGTGCAGGCAGAGACACGAGGTATGCAAGAACTGTTAGACATGATGCACAAACAGACCCAGAGCTCAGAAATCCTTTCAAAGAGGAAACTGAGACACAGTGTGCACCATTTTCTTGTTGTATGCTGAAATGGATGTTGAAGAGGCGCTACAATTTCAGGTCCCCACAGTTTTGGAAAAGGTAGATCTATTCAGTGGTCTGTATCAAAGCAGAGTTTCTATGAAAAACTCTGTTATTTAAGATTCAAGCAAAGAAGGAAGAGTTTCACATCATTACAAGGATATAGAGCTGCATTTTTAATACTGTAATTACAGTTTAGACCTTGCTGAAATGCTAGGGTCAAAGTTAGAACTGAAATTCCCTCAAATTCAGAGACTACTACGCAGAATTTTTATTTGAACCCCTGTAGAGACAATAAATAGCTGCAGAGTTCAGCTGGTTTATATCCCAGAGGACTTATCAAGGGCAAGGTTCATAACTAATTATGAGAAAATATAGGTAAGACTTATCTCAAATGTAAGCCGTACCTATATGTAATACTATGTGCTTTTAAAATACTACAATGTACATGCTACTACAATGTTTTGAATGTTAAATGCCAAACAAAAAGTATTCAATAATATTTACACTTACAAAACAATCATCAAAAAATCTGTGCTTCTTTCCCAGTTACAGAAAAAGGAGTTGACTTGTAGACAACTATTTATCAAAAAACAATAGAAGCGAAATGGAAACGGAAATTCAGTTTATAGGGCGAGATTAAATTCACAATTATATTTTTCAGTTTTTTACAATACATTTTATGTTTCTCGCTTCATTCTCTTCCATAATTTAGAGAAGCCTGGAACATCTACTGATTATCCTAAAAATCATGAAATCTTAACTAATATGCCATTAAAATACTTGAACTATTAAAAGGAAAAGGAATACAGACAGTATTGGAGGTTCTCCATTATTCTTCACTCTCGCTGTAACAATTCATGTCATATGCGAATATACTCGCTCTCATCTTCTTGATGTACTGTTTGTCATGTACACAGGGTCCTTTTCTTTCTAGGGAGTGCTAATGCAGAAAAATGCATTTGTTGTGAAGCTCCGCTAACACAATACAGAGTCTGTATGGCACTCTGGCATTGTTCCGGGTGAAAAGCACTACATGCACGTAAGCTGTGTCATTAAAAAAACAATTTGGGAGATTAGAAAGAGTGAAAGAGAGAAAGAAAATAGTGGTTCTGAAAGAAAATAATGGTACTGGGAAGTCAACATTTTATCTTCCTAGGCTTACAGTGCCACATAATTACAACAGTGAAGTAACTGTTCACTTATCATTGCAAAATAAACTCCCTTTGGGTGCATGTATGCTCTGTTGCACTTTGGAATTAACTACAATTCAAGGCTGTTGAAACACCAGCAATAAACCATTTTCTAGCAACATGCGGAAGGAGTCAGAAGGTTGAATCACAAGTCAATATTTACTCACTTTCCAAACTTCAGTGGTCTCAATATCTTCTTTTGCAATTTGTCGTGTTTTAAAACTTTTAGCCTAAATGTCCATTGTACAGATGCTCTACATGCAATCTTATGGGCAAGTACATGTGACCCCCAAACTGGGCACATATTGCATACAGCTGTTCGTTTTGTAGACGTTTAAAAAGGTGTTTTAATGATAGATTTAGGTAATGTCATGTTTAATTCGTAGCAGAATTTTGGACTACCTGTATTATTTCAAACTACAGGGAAATTAACAGCCGTTAAATTTAATAGTGTCTCTGAGAATATGAATGTGTGGTATAAAGCTGTGGCATACTGAATGACTACAGAATTTTTTAATAACACTGCAGTTAAACAGCTGCTGTGATGCCAATGTATTATTCCAAATTATGTCAGCCTAAATTGCTGTAATTCAATTACTTATATTACAGCTACACCTGATTCTGACCACACTTGGTTTGAGCTGAAGTGTGACACATCCCAACATCAGACTAGGTTAAGTGCCAGTCCAGAGCGGACTTATTCTTTGGTTACTACAAAACTGTCAGAAAACACCTTTTTGTTGTCAGGAAATACCTTGAATAACAGAAATACATTTTTGTCACCACAGTAACTCAGTGCTTTCAATGTAGTATTACTGAAAAATACTTTTTTAATAGATGAAAATTTTTAATGTGGGATCTAAAGGCAATTGCACTGCTCTTCTTTCTCTCATCTTTAATCACACTGACTTTCTTCTAGCTTTTCCTCCCTCGTCACCTTCTGCCATGACCCTAGTGCAGTGCTGTGTTGTCTGTCAAACCGTACTGGTTTCTCTTCTGGCCTTTTTCTGAGTGTAGGCTTCAATTTCCTGCTGATCTACATGGTGCCTGGAGAATTGGTTTGTTTTGAAATGGGGTTGGTTTACCACCCTGCGTTGTAAATGCCACTCTAAACAGTGCAAACACATATGTTGGTTTGGCTTATCCTTGTCTTTCAAATCCCCAATGTTATGCTCCAGTAAATTTTACCACAGAACCTTTGCAACAAGCAGATTCCACCCACCCGAAGCCTAATCATCTACAAATATGCTCACGCAAACATCTTACTTCTCAGTATAATTTTCTAGTTCATTTCTGTAGCGTGGAGCTGTCATTCTGCTGTCAAGTGTCATTTTCATCTGGAAATGGTAAAAAGACAAGCAAAGAAAACCAAGTATGTCTACAAAAATAAAGACTGATAAAGCAACTAAAACTGATAATGTTTGTCCGTTAGTGATTTCAGATTCCACAATGTGCAATGAGGGTGTGAAATCAAGATTCTCAGACTTTTCCTCAGCTGAGGATGAGCAAATGACAGGAACAAAGTGGTTGCTGAAGGAAATTGTCAATTAGTCACTGTCTTACTTCTGCCTCACTGAACAAGGAGCCTGCCTCTCTTTGTTCATTACAAATCGAATGCAGACACTTTGTTTGTAGACCCAACACATCTAAAGCATGTACTTCTATGGCATGCATTACACAAAGGCTGTAGCTCAACAGGCAATATCTGCAGCCTTAAACCATCTTACCCTTTCTGAGAAGAAATCCCCTTTGTTTCACCCATCTGCAGGACAGCTGGAACCTTCGGGCTCCAGGACCACGTCAACAGAAGAGGTAAAGCCAGAGCAAAGTGATATCCCCATGGCTGGGGCACAGCTCTGTGGAAAAGGCTCTGGTGGTTCTGGGGGTCAGCAAGCCAAAGCATCAGCCAACAGCAAAGAACATCAGCCCTGGCCAGCAAAAAAGGCCAACTGCATCCTGGGCTGTATTTACAGGAACACAGCCAGTAGTTCCAGAGCAGTTATTTTCTCCCTCTACTCAGTGCTCATCAGACCACATCAGGAATACTGCATACAGTTTTGGATCCCTGGTGCAAGATAAATTGGATTGAGCTCAGTGAAGGGCCACCGAGATGGTTAGGGAGGGCTGGAGCGCTTGTCCTGTGGGGAGAGGCTGAGGGAGCACAGCTTGTTCAGGCTGGAGAAGGGAAGATTTCGGATGGACCTAACAGAAGCCTGACAGTGCCTGTTGAGCGGCTGTTGAGAAGATGGAGCCAGGCTCTTCACACAGTGGTGCATGATGGGAGGACAAGAGACAACAGACATGAGATGAAGGAAGAGACTTTTTTACTGGAAAGTAATTTTTCCTAATAGGAAAACCTTTTTCTCCATTTGGATAGTCAGGCAGTGGAACAGGTTGCCTAGAAAGACTGTGCCATCTCCATCCTTGGGGATTTTCAAGATCAAACTGGCTAAAGCCCTGAGCCACCTGCTCTGATCTCAGAACCAATCCTACTCTGAGCAGCGAGTCGGACAAGACGACTGCCTGAGGTCCTCTCCAAGCTGAATTACTCTGTGATTCTGTAATTCTAAATCATTATATGAGCTGTTCAGAAAAACAGCTGCTGGAAAAGGCAGCTTTAGTTACTTCCTATATGTCAGTTTCACCCTGCCTGAAATTCTGCATGCAGATGAATACTGTGCTGCAGTCTGAAAGATTTTAAGGCTAGTCTAAAATCATGGCTATCTTCCCAACTGATAAGCTCTATAGGGCTGACTCTTAAGAAATGTTGAGACTTATGGTGTTTCCATTTGAGTTTTTTCTTCCAGCATCCTACCTCCTAAATCCACACCTCAACCCCATACTGCTGCGGTAGTCAGTGAATGGCAGGAATACAGCAGGAGGATGCCCATGGCTAACTCCAGTGCAACCACGTAAAACCACACAGAAAACATCGGGAAGAGATAACGTGGCCAAATGTTATAACAGGAGTATTTGCGAGCAAAGTAATTTAATTGGTGTGTAAAAAGCTTTCTCTACCTTTCCTAACATAAGATTATTTTGTTTGCCTTCACTTCAGGATTGATGCTCTTTCTCAGAACAAAATAAAAGAGTACACCACATAAGGTCACAGTATGCATTATTGGTAATAGCTTAGCATCAATCTCGCGCTTTAAACAACGATAACTCTTTCTGCCTGAAATTTGCTATTGCTCCACCCAGCTGTCACCACTCCTCTGTATAACATTTGTTCTTCATCCATCCTCGCTTTCCTCCAGATTCAGACTCTTCTCCCCATAGTTTCAGAGATCCTAAGCCTGCCCATTTTCTGACTGATTTCTGCCTTCAGTGTTAGCCAGACTGTGACTGATAGGAAGAGAAAGAACGTAAGGCCAGCCACCCTGCTGCAGAAAACACACACGGATGCAAAAAATACACAGGCTTGGTAATATTCCTATCAATGAACAACATAGGAGGTAAGGCATGCTCCAGCAAGTGACCTTAAATAATGCATTAATCAATGTAAGAAAGGAGACATTGTACTTGAATTGATTAGCCATGAGAACGTGAGACCTGGCACCAAACATTCAGGTTGTCCACAGATGCCACTTATAAATGTTTCCCCTAGTGGCAGGTGATGTTCAGGCTCTTCAAGAAACAACGTGGAGGACTTCCATCTGCCTTCTCCCTGTCACGGGACATCACTGCAATGTCAGATGGGACCAACAGCAGCTACTCAAGAGACCAGCGCCTCTCCAGGCACAAGGTGCATGCTTTTATACCACTTAGCACTGAATGCAAAATGTTCACGGACTTCCAAGGAAATCTTAAATCATGTCAAATCTTGATCCCCTGTCAATACCACCTTTCCAATGGACTTAATGAAATTGGGACCTTGTCCCTGACTAACTAGAGTAATTGTCCCATTCTGTATCTTCGAAAGATTTTGAGGTACACTGAATCTGGTGTAATTTGGGAAGATCTTTATTCCAGCAAAGAGCTTGTTCTCCAGAAAATTAAAACAGCATCATAATACATGTACCAAAGAAGTATGTATTTCAATGGATAACCTCTATGAAAGCAGACAGCATTTCACTGAGAATTTCAAGAAATCCCTTGGGATTGCTTGGATGTTTCTATTTTCCATATACAGTATAATTAAAAGAAAAAAATTCTCAGTGAAATTCACAGTATGAATTCTTGAGCTAATTTCATTGATGTCAGTAGAATTACAGTGGAGATTAACAGAAGCAGTTAAAGTAATGGATTTTGTTTGGTGTGCCTTTATGTTTCTGGTAATGAAAGAACACAAAAATATATTTTGTATGGATCCATACATTGTCTTAGTAACATATCCAATGTGAAATAAGTATGATTCCCCCTTCATAGTTTATTATTCACTTCACTAATGTGCTTATTACAACAGATAGTTGAAGGGCTGCCATCAGGATTTTGTCACTACTTAATGTAAACCAAACTCAAAGTTATGTTTAGATCTCATGTATTCAATATTTAAAATATATTTCCTACAAAAAATGCAGATATTATGGAAATTCTTTAGAAATATGGCCTTGGCCTTGTATTTGCATGTTTTTCTACGCTATTGCACACTTTTTTTGGATATGTTACAGTATTTCCAATCAGCCATTAGTAATAGGTTTAGCAGTTGTTTCAACCTCCCTCAAAAATCTTGTTCCCATTTTCATGCCATAGAAGGCAGTTTAGGGATCCATCTGCAAACACTTGCTATTCTACGCAGTGCTTGCGACCATTAATAGTTCTTGTGAAATCAAAGTAGCAAGTACTTTACCTAGTAATGGGAGTCTGGAAGATTGGAGCTTAGGTTGCAAATGTTCGTTTCACTTTGGCAGGAAATTCAGGCAACCCATGTTTCGCACTGCAAGTGTATATACCATGTTCTGTTCTGCTTTCTAGTTCTAACACTGCCTCTGACCAGCTGTATATCATTGAATGTGGACCATACTGTCTCCACGCTTCAGTTTACCTGGATTTAGAATAGAAACAAAACCTGCCCCTGGGCATTCCGTAATAAAATGCTTCATTAGGTAATTTGAGAACTAACTGTGCCAGTTACAGAAGTACACTGAGGCCTTCAGTGGAAATGCACCCTTCGGAAGAGTCCATGAAAAGCAAAATTTTCAAAAAGATCTTACCGTACTCTTTATTTCTATGCAGGCATCACGTCTGTAACTCCCACTTATTGTTTCTGTCATAGCAGTACCTAGTAATCCCACTCAGGGGCCCATTACACTAAACACTAAAGAAGAACATGCTGGTAACATTAGTACTTGTCCACATAACTGTGTTTACATCTTCAGGCATCTAATTTCAAGTTCCCTTTGCAGTCAGTAGGGAGCAGATGGATTCTTAACTTCTCCCAGGTCATTATAAAGGGAATCTGTTCTTCTAATTTAAGCAGATAATTTAGATGCCTAAAACTCAGCTGTGTCCAAAACTGTGCATTGAAGCAACTGAATACAAACAAAACAAAACAAAAGCCTCAGGCACGCAGCTCAAAGTGGTAATTTGGGGAGGAATCCCCATTGAAAGGAGCAATGACTCCGAACCACCCAGAAGACCGTATAAAATAGCTGTCTGTGCTATCTCTTCGTCTAAGTTCTCTACTGTGCTCCAACCTTTTGTTGCTGAGCCAGATGAGAAGGACCTCTCTGCATTTAAGTCTAATCCAAAGTCCAGTGTTTCACAATGCTTCCTTTTTCAAAGAATCAAGCACATTTTTTACATTTAAGAAATCACGAATAAGAAATATATGATAATGGAAATGGCAGAGGCATGAAATATCTGTTCTGTGAAAGCAACAGCATGTATTCCAAGTTTCAAGAAAGCAGACATGCTGCCAAGGCATTTGACCACAATCGCTTTCATTCTCCATTTTCAATCCCAGTATTTATCTTTTTTTCTGCTTTTACCCAACAAAACTCCATTCGGGTTTCTACCTGCTAAGACAACACACATGCAATGATTTTTAGTTCACCTGACCAACAACTAATTACATTAAAAGGCTTTTATTTCACAGTTGCAAACTAACATTATTAGAAAATTCCAGGATACAATGTACAGCATAGAACAGGTTTATCAAACTTCACTTTCAAACTGCAGAACTGTTGGATGCTACCACACGCTTCATCTCAACACAGATTAGGTCTACCAAACTGTAGCAGTAATCTGAGTGCAACAATCCGAAAATTTTTGTCTGGTACTTTTATGCAAATAAATATACATACATTCCCCCAAAACACAAAGCTCAAGCAAAAATCTTTGCAAAATATCTTTAAGAGTTCCCATTTGTATCTTTTAATGAGTGGCTTGCAAACATCTGTAAATTAAAAAGAAAAAAGCAAAAGCAGAGCAGCACAGTGTATGAGCAAAGGATTTTATTGCACTTTGTAAAGGGTATCCTATTCCATCACTGCTTCTCACATCCTAATATGTTTCATATGAATGCAACAAATGGGAACTAATTCAAAGAAGTATTAAACAGTAAGTTTTATTGACATTTATTTTTACACAGACAGAAGACTAGGACATGCAATAAAACACCACTCTACTTGTGAACCTATGTTTTATTTTTATGTGCAACCACACAAATCTTACTACAGTGACTTTTTAACTCCTCTAATTTTGACTTCAGCTTTTTGAACGTAGCTCTAAGCCAAATACACTAGGCTACTGGGGAAGCCATACACGGTTAACTGCTACCACAAGTCTGTACCGCATGGAAAGTTAGTCTGTATCTGTGCACTGTTGATAGATATATGCAACAGCAGTTAAACACATGTGCTGTGTCCTTGTCAGGAACATTAAGTCAGCTTTCCAAACTTTTATCAAACTAGTTTTCCCAAACAAATATCTTCTAAGGGCAAATGGGATAGAAATTTCAACACTTCTTACTTAAAGTAGAAATTAAATTGAAAACACCTGAGCAGAGATCCTTCTGCATGGCAAATGAAAGCATGCTCTGAAACGCCCTTTAAATGTACCACGTTAGAAGAAGTACATACAGAGAAAATTCTGGAGGTGGATACGGAGGAACTTGTATAGCACCTCTCTGGTTTTGTGCTGACTGAACTGCTTCAGTAGGTGAGGATAACCAATACATATGCACTTAAAGGACTGGTGCTATGGCTTATCTGTCTCACACAGAGGTAATAATTGTCAAACATTGACAACTCATTCTTATTTGAGTGACTGTGGTAAAGTTCAAAGACTTAATCTGGTTGAATCTTTGTTCTTTCTTTGTATAAAGTAATTCTGTGCTGCAAAGATTCACTAACACAGAATTGAGTTTAAAAGCACCTCTTTGAATTTTTCTGAAATAACGGGAACATAAAAGAAGGACCAACCTTGACCTCTCAAAACTAGGAAAAATAGGTGTAATGGGAATGTCTTAAACACAGCGCTTCCACACATCATCTTTCTCTGACTGAAAATATTGTCTGGTTGACATTCAGAAGACTTCCTTATTTGTCTGGGATTTCCTGCTGTATGGCAGCATGATCAGAGCCACTGTATAGGGACTACAACCCACCTGCCATGCGTTAAGATGACCTGGGACATCCCACAGACCTGTATATACACAGAAGTTGGTGACTTTTGGAAAACACTGGGCTGACTGCACAGACATGACAGTCTGTGCATAACTGACTGCTCAGCCATCTCCAGACTTGCATATATTCCCTGCTTTCTGAACCTGAAGGAGGGCGGTTCTTCTCCTGCACTTCCTGTGGCTTTATTTAAAATTCCCCATGTATATATTTTTTGCCAACAAATTTTAGACCTTCGAATTGACAGAATAATACAAGTTGGAACTGACTTCCAAAGGTCACCTAGACCAACTTTCTGTTCAAAGCAGAGCTAACTTCAAGTAAGAGCAGGTTACTCATGGCCTTGTCCACCACGTTTTGAAAATCTCCACCAGTGGAGACACGACTGTCTCTCTGAGCCCTGTTCTAGTGCTCAGCCACTCTCATTGCCATGAATCTTCACCTTATATCCTCTTGGAATTTCCCTTGCTGCAACTTGTGACCATTGTCTCTTAGTCTTTCAAAAGACATTTTCAAGGAAAGTCTGGCTTCATCTTCTCTACAACCCCCCTTTTAGGTAGTAGAAGATTGCAGTTAGATTCCACTTGGTCTTCTCTAGACTCAACAAACACCCAGTCTCTCCTTGCTTGGCATATGCTGCAGGCTCAAACACTATAGTGCTTCTCCACTGGACTCTCTCCATTTTGTCAACATCTCTGTGACGACACAGAACTCCTCACAGTACCTCAGATGCAGTCTCACAGGTGTTGAAAGGAGGGGTATAATCACCTCCCTCAACTCCCAAGCTACTCCCTTGCTAACACAGTTTTTGCTGCTGCCAAGGCACACTTCTGACTCGTGTTCAGCTCATTGTCCACCAGGACCCTGGTCCTTTTCTATAGAGCTGCTTTCTAGCCAGCCAATCCCCAGCGGGTGCTGTTGTGGGGGGTTACTACATCCCAGATGCAGGACTTTGCGAAGTATCCCGAGATTCCCACCAGCCCATTTCCGCAGCTTGCCAAGGTCCCTCTGAATGGCTGCTCTGCCTGCCAGCAAGTTACAGGCTTCTCACGATCCAGGAATGAGGAGGCTGAGGATGCACTCTGTCACTTTGTCAGGTTGCTGGTTTGGACCCCCACAAATTATCGGGGTAGGGCAGAATATTCCCAGCCTATGGCAGGTACACCACTTGTGATATAAAAGCAACTTTTGAAAAAGGCAACATTACCACAGAAGTATAAATCATGGCACAAAGCTACATTGTGTTGGTGTCATGCTCGGGGAAGAAAAACAGTTTGTGAAGTCTTGCTCCATCAGTTCTTACAGGGCAGTAGACGAAATGCCATGTCAGACATTAAAGTATCACCTATTTATGCCCTAATGTGAACATGTAGAGCAAATCAGAAAAGTATTTTAGAAACAAGATATACTCCTTTGACCATTTTTCACTCATAATGGCAATTAACAGACATGGACTTTCTTGTCATTATCATTTAACTTAAGAAAAGATGAGCTCCTTCAGATCCAGTGCAGTAGTTTAAAAAGTTAAACACCTACAACCATTTTCCTACACACCTGTAGTCAAAGTCCTTCAGAGCTGAGTTGTGTTAACAGGATCCTAAGCGAGCTCTTCATCAGTCCTGGTGTAAGTTAGCTTGAAGCTTACCACCAAGTAACCTTCACGAGCCTCTGCTATGCAGTGGAAGCAAGAGCTGTAATAAACAGCTGGGAACTGTAGCATCCTAAATTTATTGTGCCCATTCTCTGGGATGTACTTTCACCTGACTTACACACAGAGAGATGACGAAAAGAGGAAGGAAAGCTCTAACAATTAGCTTGTTTCAAACCAAATTCCTTCAGCCAGCGAGGCAAATTCCTGGGAAAAAAATACACGTAGATTTGTAAGTGCATGCCCACTGCTAAGCATACCAACTCACTTCAAGACTCCAGGGAGTCTAGCAATCAAGGGACCACTGTAGAGGAAGCTGCTGCATGGCAAGTGTCCTTCTGTGCTGAAAAGGTTCAGTTACTGCAGCCTGGCATCGTTCAAAAATAACACGCATGGGGAATTCTTCACTGGTTATAGAGTGAAGTTGGGGAAAGCATGAATGGGTGGATTCCAGAAACAAAACTCCTTTTGCGAGACTGGGCTACTCCGTCTCTGCAATGCTTTTCTGGAATCTGAAAGTCTCTTCTGGGCTGTGGGACCTAACAGCCCAGAGGCCCTGAAGCTGCTGTTTAGTGATGTGGGAAATTGACAATTAGTTCGATTTTGCTATAGATTTAGTTTAATTTTGTTATATAATTTAGCATCTATGTTAAAGTAAGAGTTAAACACTTATTTAGTTTAGTTCTGTTCTTTGTAACCTTGCTAACAAAGACAGCTGTGGCTCAAATGTAGTTAACAAGGACTGATTGTGAGACTAACGAAGAAAAACAAGGACTGTTGTGGCTCAAATGCATCTAACAAGGCTTACTTGGAGACCAACGAAGAGAAACAAGGACTGATAACCAGAACTTTGTTGTTTGTAAGAAGCAACTCTCTAGCTGAAACTGTTTCTATGGTTTGGGCCTCAGCCAACACAGACAACTCAGGAATTTTGAGCCAAAGGTGAAAGCACACAGGGAGGAAGACTATGAGCCTTCATCCAGAAGACCCCCACAGACGACCACCAGGCAACACTGCGCAAGTGCTAAAGGGGGGTGGAGTATGATAATGAATTCTTAAAATAATCACAATAGTCCAACCTACTTAGATAAGCTTTGTAATAAATAGGTGCATGCTTCGTGACTCGGTGTGCAAGTTAGGAGGAGCGATCCCCCTTGCACCCGGCGCCGCAATAAACATACCTGCTTTATAACTCTCTGAGTTGTGA
>Ga0065711_1035802_pt1 | contig 21818 bp, 10 predicted proteins | sample Hoacrofraction12_FD_59098 | JGI IMG/M metagenome (GOLD analysis project Ga0065711, IMG submission 59098) | Hoatzin crop microbial communities from Cojedes, Venezuela - Epithelial fraction 12 v2 (version 2) | ecosystem: Host-associated > Birds > Digestive system > Esophagus > Crop | place... | reverse complement strand
GCAGCCTGCTGTAGGTGACCCTGCTTCGGCAGGGGGGTTGGACTAGATGACCCACAGAGGTCCCTTCCAACCCCTACTATTCTGTGATTCTGTGATTCTGTGATTCTGTTTTGTTGGAGTAAACCAAACTTTTGCCCTTTTTCAACAAGATCACAAAGAACAACTAACCCACAGTCTCCCGTTCAGTGGCATGGTCAAAATAGCTTCATTGAGATTTCTGTGTTCCCGCTATCACTCTGCTAGTCCAAGAACAGAAGACGATTGTCACCATTCATGGCTCAAGACTCACAGCAGAAATGTTGGTGCTGTTCTGCTGGCCTGTGGGACTTCAGATGATGTTTTCTTTAACATGTTTTTAGAAGGAACATACAGAGTCATACTTTTTTGACTGTTTTGCCTTATTTTAACATTATTTTCTCATAAATGATTGGTGATTGAAGTGTTACTTCTGTTCTTCTTTTCTTCTTTCCTTCCTTCTAAAAAGACATCAAGGTACTAATAATTTTAGTGAATAATAAAGGAATGAAAACTGGCTTATATTGATATTTGGACTATAATAAATATTGAAGAATGTTGTTGTGGCCTAAAAAGTCATGTGATATAGAAATAGTCTGTATTTTGCGATTAGTTACGCCAAACCCCAAAATGTAATTTTTCATCCATTTAAATTCTATTGGTGAGCTCAAAGATGTCATTTTTCTTCAGTCTTAGGTTAAAATTTTCTGTAACTAAAGAAATGGAACTGTATGCCAGCATAATGTATTTAAAGTTAATAAAAGATTCCATGGCACTGGAATACGTGATAATTCTGTCATATACCTTAGAATATTATTAATATTAAGGATTTTAACATCTTCATTTTTATGATTTATTCTCACATTAATTTATAATCCCTATTTTTTATTTTATATTGCTTCCCAATTTGCGTGAGAGCACTAAGTCATAAAATACTCAACTTTCTGTCCTCCTACATTGTTTTAAAGCTTTAACCTTCATAATTTTAAAATGAAATCCACTTTCCTACACTTACATAATGGGAAAAGAATGTGCATTTCCATTTGGACCTACAGGAGTTGATTTTTCATATTCACTGGCTTAATAATTAGGCTTTTGCACAGTGAATATGAGCTAATTGCAAGAACAGCAGCAATATGATCCTCTATCTTTCTGATATTAGTGTGCTGTTTCTATTGCCCTCACCAAGAATTGTGTTTAGGCAACTATTGGCAGATAATTTCAAATATAGACAACGACTCACAGATGTGTGAACCTATGACCAGTTTTACCTACCAGTCCTTAGATTTTGTAATTTGAGTTTATTGCATTGAAAAATTTTATCTGTCACTGAATGTTGGCAGGGGTTGGCAAAGGAGGCCTTTGTAAAAGCAGTAGTAAACTTACACATCTATTTTAAAAGCATAGTTATTAAAGTAAATCAAGTACTCTCCATCAATCTTCCAGTTTTATGAGATGACCTTTGTCTTGCAATAGCCTCTTTGGTCTCAGTGATGCCTCTTCCTGAATCCTTTACTTAACAAAGTAGTTCAGTCAGTACCTGACAAGTTAATTGTTGATCTGAACCTAACTCCAAATGATGTGGAACTGATGTGAATAAAGGCAGTAAATTTGGGAAATCACCTCTTTTAAAATTAAGTAGCAGTTACAACAACTAAAAATTCTGTGACAGTTACTGAGAAACTCTTACTAAAAACTCCACTTCTCTCGGGAGGGTAGTGAGGTAAAGAGATTGCATGGAGGTTTTGTTTGTGGAGGCTGGGAGGAACAGAACAAGGTTTAGCAGGTGGAAAGCAGAAAACTGTGTGTGCAGAGATTGACTGGTGTGAATAGTTCATCGATGGTGACTGGTTGCTTGAGATGGGTGGTCGGGAGCTTTCTGGGGCTGCAGAGGCTACTGTGGGAGGTGACCAGCTGTCACACACAGTGGAGGGATTAGGCTGGGCAAGGTAAACCTACCATCCTGAGTAGTGAATAGAGAGTGCCCAGGACCACCAAGATGAAAGATGGTAGCTCATAACTGAGCCATAATTCAGTCATTAGAATAACCTCCCCAGGGAAGTTGTGGATTACCCAACACTGTGCACTTTTATGATTTGGCATGATAGGGTGCTGGGCAATCTGGTTTACACCGTGCTTTTGCAAAGAGAAGTTGGACCAGATGATCCTTGAGGTCCTTTCCAACCTGGCATTCTATGATTCTATGATTTTGTACCAGGAGCAGCTACGAGAACATCAGCCACCTCCATCACATCTTCTGGTAGTTCTCATCTGTTGCTGACTATCTTGATAATGACAGAGCAGAGGAAGAGGAGAACAATCTGAACCACTCCTTCAAAGAAGAAAGTTAAAAGATAGACCCACTAAAACTCCCATAGTATTTCAGCTCAAATGCTGTCTGAAGTCCCTCGGAAGCATTGGGCTCACCCAGACTACTGTATAAAGTTCAAAGTGTAACTTGACCAGCCAGTCAGCTTAATACGCACGTGACCGGTGAGAGGATGAGTCTGTTTTTCTGACATGAGAATGGCTGAAATAGAGCACCAGGGAGAAACAGGCATTCACAGAGGAGGCTTGTGGAGATATTAACTTGCTGCACCACTCCTTTTGCTACAAGGCAGGATGTAAGTCATTAGGAAGGAGGATTATCTGCTAGGAAGGAAAATCCTAGTATCTTGTCTGTGTCCCACCCTCTAGTGGATGTCACAGTTAAGGTCTGAAGAAGTTCCTGGAGCAGAGATGTCCTTTTTAAGGCAGGGAGAAGCAGAGGCTGACAGTGGGAATCCATGATCACCAGGATCAGTGACATCAGGGAAAACCGCAAGGTGATTCCTTGTTGGCAGCAAAGCCAGTAGACTTCCTGAGATAAAAAAAATAATTTAGAGGAATGACAATTTTTGATGTCAGATGATAACCCTGCCATAATAATCACCTGGGATACTTAGTGGAAATAGAATTAGTGTGATAGTGTTATCTGGCAATGAACTTCACATGAACAATAGGACGAAGATGCTCTTTGATGCTGCCTATGAAATACATGAAGTGTAAAAATATTGCAGAAGCAGCCCACAATGTAATCCTTGTGGGTGGAAGTCCCCATATTAAGTACCAAGATCATAGTGAACCTGTGAGCAGAGTCATGACAGTTATTAAGTCTAAATGATGTCGGATAGTAGAAGTGGGAGATTTCAGCTATCTATGGAAAGAATATGTGAACACCTTGAGATGCGGAGGGAGTTCTTGCATTCACTAAGCACTATTCAGAAAGGTTGTTCTGTCTTATGCTTGAAAATGCCATTCTAAGTTTGGCCTGGAGTTGTTTGTGGGACCCAGTTCAAGACAGTAGAGGAGAGTTGCTCTGTTGTAGCAATGAGAATATGGCAGATTTATTATTGCAGCAGAAGAGCAGGTCAAATGAATCCTGCATGTAGGTGTTCCCTTCTGCAAAAGGAAGCTTCATAAAAATGAAAGAGTGAGTTAAGAATGAACCCAGAAATTCCAAAACTTAACACCTAGATGTAGTATGGAGGCTAAAAAGAGCTCAACAACACACTCACCCCACCTGCCCCCCATCTCTATTGGGAGCCAAGTGCAGTTGTGCTGTATTTAATGAAAAAAAGCCAAACACAAGCAACAAAAACCATAAAATGCTGTAAGGATGAACAGGAAAACTGAGCAGGTGCTAAGCGCGGCATTTAAAAAAACTTTTTAATCCACAAAGTATGGCCAAAGGCAAACAGGAAATTAATGTTTAAAAAGACCTCTACAGAGCACCTGGAGTTAAAGACAAGGGCGAGGTTCACCGTAATGACATTTTTTGTAGCAGACAGATAAAAGTAGATACCGCAGTTTGAGATAACTATTGAAAGTGTTAGATCCCACAATGTCAGTGATCTGTTAATAAATTGCCAGGACAGATGGCTAGGAAAAAATATTGCCTCCAAGATATTTTGAAAATGCAGAAGTAACTTGATTTACAAGCAGAGGGTGCTGGTCACTCTCCCAGGGCAACCTGGGAGTAAAATGTTCACCTTGTATGCTGGAAAACTAATCTCAATTGCTGTGTATGGAGATAAGACCAACCATGCTCATCTTATCATCAGTGGGTAATTAGGTATTCTTTAAGTTGCTTCACTCTGCGTGCTTAGTAATGTCTCCAGTCCACAGTACAGGACACTTTGCACAAGAATAAAGAGTTAGAAAAAACAGAATGAGAAGTCCCCTATATGAATGTGACCTCATCCAGCTAGAGTGTCAGTCCTTGTTTCAAAGAGGTATTTTCAGTGTGAAATGTCATTAACACAAAATCTCAAGACCCATCTCTAAACATGTATTCAATGACACAACATTTCTTTAGGATGGGTGTGAAGAAGAGTTAAATCTACTCCTGTCTGGATGAGAACTGGTTCCCTCCACCAGCAAATAGATTGAATGCTGCTGCAGAGTGGGAGCACTGTCTCCTTTTGCGGCTTGGAAATCTAGCCTTGAAGGACTGCTTTTGCCCAAGTACTTCTCATCTAAGAGCAGACACACAGGATGAGACCACCATGGTCTGCATGTATGCCACAGCAGGTGCAGAGGGGACAATGTGAGAATGCAGAAAAGACAGTCACGAACTTTCAGAGCCAGAGACTGGATTTAGTAGCCTTCAGTGGAGTTATCTTCTTTGAACTGGTCCAGTGATTTCCAAATTCACTATGGAGCATCCATTTCCCACTATGCCTCCAGATGTTATTGCAGTGTAAGTAGCAGCAAGGACAGTACTATTGCAGTGATAGATTGGTAATGAGCAGTAGATACCAGGCACATGACGCTCTGCTCTGACAGAACTGGATGTTTTACCATTACTGAATCAATTTACTGCTGTGCCAAAATGGCTCAAATTATTCAATGTGCAGTTCTGTGCCATCTGATCATTTCATCTTCTTCACTATAAACAAGTGCAGGAAGACGGCAATTTATAAACTGCAAAACCATTCCATAGAAATAACAAGCCTTCTGAAAATCAGCTACATGTGTGTCATGTTTTGGGGTAGTGTTTCAAACAAAAGATTTTATAAATGTCAAAAAGGCAAAGCCAGTCATTTTAGTAATGTACATGAAAATAATAGACATTGAAAAATCAAATTCTCTTGCATAATAAAACTATATTCAATATCTTCAATCACAGAAGCACTAATTAAAACTTTGGAAGTTTTCCATATTGCAGTCTATGAAGTTCAGTAGTTTTACGTATATTAATATCCTGGGGCTATAAACTTGTTAAAAAATTTTCGCAGTTTTTGTGAACTTGGATGTATTTTTATTCTCTTGATAGAGAGAGATCGATTTGTCTTTATTGTAACAGAAACATGGATCTTTCTGTTAATTTTCCATCTGTTAGCTGTATTAAAGCATAGCATTGTAATCAGATCAATTTATTGCAAATACATCACATTTTATTTTCTTTTTACTGTATAGTTAAATCACTTTGAACACTGTTTTCCCTTTGTTCAATATCAGTGCTCAAATCTACCTATTTTATTTAATTGCAATTGTTGATATCAAGTAAAATAAAGTGCTTGAAGAGTGATTTTGTGGCTTAAAAAGAGGAAAGTTGTGATATTTTGGAACTGATCATAAGCCTGGAGATAAAATACAAAACTATGTAGACAGGAACAGCAATATCTCAAGTGTGGTCAGAAATTCCTAAGCAAGTTAACCAGTAGTAAAGAGATATTTTTCCCCTTTTCACAATGTATGATGATGTATTCCATGCAAATAAAGGAAGTCTAAAAAAAGATATATGGTTTCTGTCTGTAAGTACATGCATGAAGTATATTGTAGAGAGGAAGATAAGTGTTATAAGCTGAAGAACAAGAAATACAAACTAGCCGTAAAGTTAGCTTGATAATTAAAAAAAGGCTTCTCAGTGTTTTAAGCTTGTGGAACAGCCTTTTTCCAGGAACAGTGAAAAAAACCAAAGAAGCAAGCTCACAAACTGTTCAGCAGATTGAGCACGGTACATTTAACGTGTGTTTGACTACTGTCTGTGGTCAGTGCTGACTAGGCTTGGTGTACAAAGAACTTGGCGAAGTATCCAAGAACATAACAAAGTACAGGAAAGTATGATGTTTGTCTATTGCTATACTTAGTGCAGGTACAAAACCTGCCTTCTGGCCAAACAAGGTGTTGGCCAGAGCATGCGGCCGCCTTCCAGCTTGGGTTTCAGACTCCCTATGAGACTCGGTCTCTGGCTGTGAGACTGGGCTATGCTCATGGTGGGAGCAGACTGACCTGCAGACCCACAGGGGGAAGGGGCAGGGGTCTACCAGGGTTGGCAGGAAGCAAATGGCGATCTGCAATCTCATCCCACTGCAGACAATTAGCCTGCTTTGCTGAAACAGCTCAACCTGACCCTGGACCTGCAGGGACTGGACAGATGTATTTCCACTCCGTCCGTCCCAGTTCAGAAAGTAATCTGGACATGCAGAAATAGAAGGTGTGTAGGAAATTTCATTCCCAAGCTAAAGGCAAGTTCCATATTAGAGCTCACAGAGTCCCCCACTTTTGGACAAGACAGACTAAGCCAGCAGCAGCTACCTCTTGTGGTGAGGCTCCGAGAGGAAAAATTTTGGCCACCGGCAGACCTGAGGCAGCTTGGTCTCAGTGTAGGCTGCTCTGGCACTGCCCATAAGCCGTCTTCTGCTGCTGGAGCTGTAGAGCTGGAAAGGAAACACTTGTCTCTACTGTGAAGGTGTTTCAACCCCCAGCATTTTTAGTGCTGTTTGGATCATGCAGTGATAATGTGGGGCAAACTGGACAGTGCTTCCCGCGTTTACACACAAGAGAAAAGGCAAAATCAGAGCTCTGAGTCTGAGCTGTTGGTGAAAGCATTCCATGCCTTGGTAGAAGTACTTGTTATTTCTCCACACTCAAAAACTGAGTTTACGAGTGTAAAATCATTGGAGTTTTGAATTGCTGAAGTTAAGCATTCTAAACTGAAGAACAGAATCTGTTATTTTTTTAGGGAAAAATTTTTTTTTTTGTTCATTCAGTACTCTGGGATGGAAAGAGGGAGGGAAAGTAGTGTTATCTAACCCTGACTATGGGAAGAGAAACAAAGAATTGAAGGTTGATATTGGCAAAAATGCCACAGAGGATGCTCAGAATGCACTGATTCATTTAGATGCTTCCCTTCACTGCAGTCTTCACTGCTCACTTTTCTTATGTTACTGTTCACTTTCTCAGGTGACAATGAGAGATGAACTTTCTTTTATTATAATCATTTGAAAATGTCACAAATAAGGCCACAGGCTGCTTTCAGGGTTTCAGAGAATCCTTCAGGCAGAAGTATTGTATTACACCCATTAGCTTAAATAACGTGAGAGCTGGCTTAGCTTAAGAGGCCCTGACCCACTCCACAGTTATTGGCTTTAAGAACTGATGAGCCTGATTTCTCTAACAAGTAAAAAAGAGGTGACTAATGGAATATGATCCTTTACAGATGACAGATAAAATATTAAAAAAAACCAATTTTTGAACTCCTAATGGAGGATACACAGGTAGCAGCTACCAGTAGCTTCTGTACAGACTGGGTAAGACTCTTAAATCTCTCCATGTGGTGCTTAGTTACGTTGACTAATTCTGTTCTGTGCTTAATAGCCCTCCTATGTAGTTTCAGCTGGGAACAGAGTATTTAGAGTTGGAAACCATCTACATTTTATTTTTCTAATATTATATGCACTTATGAGCAGAAATGCTCTGATTTTTAAAAGAGAAGCCTTTAATCACTTACAGAGAAGAAAATTCATCAAAGGATCACAGGTTTATTGCAGTTAAATAAGAAAAAAAAAACTATCAAGTTTGTTGCCTGAAATAAAAATTCTTCCAAGTTTATCTTTGAGTTTTATCAGTTAGTAAGCAGAGTAGAACACTGCTCTTTTATTGTTACAGCTGTAGTAAGAACAGCAGCAGCACCATTCCTCAGAAAATTTAATGAAGGAAAAACTCCTCATACAGTCTATATAACAATGGATGATAGTATCATAGAATCATTTAGGTTTGAGAAGACCTTTAAGATTAAGATTTGAGAAGAGCTTTAATATTATCTAGTCCAACCGCAAACTGAATGCTAACAAGTCCTTCACTAAACCATGTCCCCAAGTACCATATCTACATGTCTTTCAAATACCTCCTGTGGTTTAATTGCCTCCAGTGACTCAGCCACTTCTCTGGGCAGCCTGTTCAAATACAACAGGGAGGCTGATAAAGATTTTTTGGGTAGATAACTGCACATCCATATAATTTACAAGCATTTTGAAGCTGGATTACTCTGGATGATAAAACATATACCTCATGGAAACCGTCTTGTTTTACTAGAGACAGTCTTGTAGGAGATCAGCGATGCAGACAGAAAACCCACCTGCTAATTCACTAACTGGGTCTAACATTTTGCATAGATACTTGACTCTTGTATAGTGTTTAAAAAGAGAGGTTTAACCATATCTCATCCGAAGAATTTCGGTTAATCAAGCCAGCCTACTTGAGAATTGATTTAAGGACATGCATGAAAGCTACATCAGAAGTTTACAGCTGCTTGTATCCTCATCTTATGCTCTAAGATATTTTTTCACTTCAAATAGCATAATCTCTTAGAATTACTCAGCCTTGATTGTTTTCCCTCATAAACACCTCCAAGATGTAAGTGAAGCATTGTTATCCCGAGGCACAGAAAATGTATCAGCTTGTTTCAAGTCCATGAGAGCCTGCTGAACTGGGGTCTGAAGTGTTATATGGGATCACACCCATTTTGCTTCTAACAAAGGCATTCATTCATATGCATTTTTCTAATATCTCAAAACAAGAGTTAAAAAACCCCCAACACTTTAAAGAGTGAATTCCTCAGTGAATGGGACCCAGAAAAGCCATGAAGGTTTTTTTTGTGAAGTCTTCCACAGAGTCAGCAGTAGACCATACCTGAACTAGAATCCCACTAAGGCTCAGACAAACTGTGCAAGATAAACTCAGTAGTGATGCCAAATATTACAGCAAATAGTTGTAATAAAAATAGTGCTTGTGTTTTTAAAAACTTGTCGCAGCTTGTTAATATTTGGATGCTTTCACTTACAATATTCTTGGACAAATTAGAATATTTGTTCTCACTTACATTACACACTAAAACATTTGAGTCATTTCCTACTAACTAGTGGATGCCAGAGCATCGAGGACAAGTAACACTGAGTTTTCTATGCAACACCGAGTTTGTTAAGTGGGTGTGTTTGCACAGGCGCTCTAGTGAGGATTTTGCAACTTCTGACCTCTTTTTCTTGATACACTCTTCTGCTACGCACAGAATTTGGAACACCTACTAGAGCAGCCCCTACAGTGTTTTGTATTTTATATAAAGTATTTAATAAACAGTTCACATGTTAGGTGTCCTAGAAATAAGAAGTATTGTGTTTATTGATCACTTAGACCAAAAAAGACATGTGTCTGATTAATCTGTTTTATCAAAACCTAAAGTTCAAACTCCTGCTATTGTGGGCAAGCTCAACATCGGCAAGGGTGTTACCTCTAGCAATACTGTGCAGCAACACTTAGTACCATTTTGTGCTAGACACCTGCATGCTGCATCTTCCCTCTTCAGAAGAAAAAACTTTTTCCAGCTTCCTCTTTTTAGGTATGCTAGGGAACTGTAAGACCGTTACTCACATACTTCAGAAATAGAGTGAAGTCTTGAAAATTTTAGGGAACCTCAGGTAGATCCGCTGCTATCTGTATTTCAAGCTAATTGTGAAAAAGCTGTGATTGTTTAATTATTAAGGATCAAGATATTTACAGACATTCCCTCCAAACACCTTCACTGCTGTCCCGGCCCTCTCGGCGTGAATAGGAGGAAGGTGATCTTTTTAATTCTCTGTGTGGTACTGAGGGCTGTAAAAATAACCGAGAGGCTTGACTAAGAATAAAGCATTATCTGGAATGGTAGCAGAATTACAAAAGTTGGTAGAACTTCATAGCATTACAATTAGAGCAGTGGGGTCAGAAATTAATGCTGACTTGGCAAAAGATTTCAATAACACACTGTCTAATTTCACATAACCACAGAGTATAGCAGGTTGAGAGACTTATACCAATATTATTATGTGCTGAAAAAGTCTGAGACAGAGCAAGAGAAGAAGTAAGAGAAAAGATATCATCCCCCTTGGATCCAGTGACTGTCTCTGAGCTGGTGACAAGTAGTGTCCCTCAGGTGTCTGTACGGGCACTGGTGCTGTTCAACATTTTTGTCAATGACTTAGACAGCGAGATTGAGCGCACCCTCAGCAAGTCTGCAGATGACACCGAGCTGAGTGGGGCAGTTAACATGCCAGAAGGTCGAGATGACATCCAGAGGGACCTGGACAAGCTTGAGAAGTGGGCCTGTCTGAACGTCATGAGGTTCAATGAGGTCAGGTGCAAGGTCCTGCATCTGGGTCCGGGCAACCCCATCTATCAATACAGGCTGGGGGATGAAGGGATTGAGAGCAGCCCTGCTAAGAAGGACTTGGGAGTACTGGTGGATGAAAAGCTTTACATAAGCCACCAATGTGCGCTCGCAGCCCAGAAGGCCAACCATGCCCTGGGCTGCATCAAGAGAAGTGCAGCCAGCAGGTCGAGGGAGGTGATTCTGCCCCTATGCTCTAATGAAACCCCACCTGGAGTCCTGCATCCACCTCTGGAGCCCTCAGTGCAGGAAGGACATGGAGTTGTGGTAGCGAGGCCAGAGGAGGCCACAAAGATGATCCGAGGGCTGGAGCACCTCTCCTCTGAGGAAAGGCTGAGAGAGTTGGGGCTGTTCAGCCTGGAGAAGAGAAGGCTGCAGGGAGATGTTATTGCGGCCTTTCTAGTGCTTAAAGGGAGCCTATAGGAAAGACAGGAAAAATCTTCTTAGCAAGGCCTGTTGTGATAGGACAAGGAGTAATGGTTTTAAACTAAAATAGGGTAGATTTCGACTAGATATAAGGAAGAAGTTTTTTACCATGAGGGTGATGAAACAGTGGAACAGATTGCCAATAGAGGTGGTTGGTGTCCCATCCCTGGAAGCATTCAAGGCCAGGCTGGATGGGGCTCTGAGCAACCTGATCTTGTTGAAGATGGCACTGCTCCTTGCAGGGCGGTTGAACTAGATGCCCTTTAATGGTCCCTTCTAGCTAAAATCATCCTATGATTCTATTTCTCCTGCACAAGAAAATGAGATTCAAACTACACTGGACTGAACCACTAAAAATATATCATGAATGGTTTTCAGTGTTATTAAAGCTCAATAAAGTACGCTTTGTATTAAGCTGTTTTATTGAATGAGGAAAGTCTCAAAACAAATTTTTTTCTGTCTTTCCAATTTTCATTATTGGCTACAGTAAAGGGTAGTAGTGTTTCAAGTAATATTTTTTTCCCCAGCTGCCTGCCCATACCTGGAAATATCTGGAAACATCAGTCTTCTGGTTCAGCATTTCTTTGATAGCAGCAGGAAAGGATGAAGCATGTTTAAGCAGTGCCCATAATTAATCAGAAAACATTTTAATGTATTGGACCTTTGTTATTTGTTTTCTTATTTTGTATACATCTGTAATCAGGAAGGAAAAAATCTACATTTTTATATTTTAAATTAAGACGTGGATATTTTTTCTAAAATCTACTGGAGTTTAACTACTCGTTTGTGGAATGATAAAAGAAGCCAATATTGGCAAAAGAAACAGACTGAAACTGAATATAAGATTAGGTTTTGAGACATCCACAAGTATTATATACTTATGCAATGAAATTAATTTATTTGAGTTTACAAGCTTTAGTATCTATTCATTTAAAGCGCCTTGAATCAGCTTGTGTTGTATTTTGGTTTTATTTCTGATGCAATAATGTTTATGTTTCCCTGACTTTCTTAAAACAAATGCATAATTAAGCACATAACTAGAGTTAGATACATTCATAAAAGTCACAAACCTCTGCATCTGGCAATAGCTTGGAGAACCAATACCTACATCACTAGCTCTATCTTACTTCACAAATGTGTCTCTCTTCTCCACTGCCAGGAAGACTGTTTTTCCCTGAGTGACAAGGGAGGGAAATTTCTAAACCCAGAGAGTGGGATTCTGGTATATAAAACATGAATGATCTGTAACTAAAATGCTAAGGGAGAGGGGGAAGCCAATAAAAAGCAACCCAATCAGCATGAACAGAATTTAAAACACATAGCATTGAACTCAGTGCAGACAATTTAATCCAGGTGGCTGCACAGTCTTTGGCTTTAAGCTAGAGATATGCTCAGGTTTTAAACCAACTAGAGAACAACTCCCCTGTTGTCGCACAGCTTCATTAAAATCATAATGTGTGAGAAGGTGAAAATGAAATTAATATTAAAGTTCTTAGACTTCAGGTGACACATATTATTTAGTCCATAAAGTCTATCACCGTGCCAAAATCAGGAGAAAAATTAGATGTGATATTTTGTTTGGTCTCAAGCAAAGATACTTACATGATGCTGTTGAGTGATATTAGCATCAACATTAATTGTTAACATGATATACAATGAATGAATCATTTTGGTAGCCACTTTATACTCACAGAGAGGTATATCTTATTTCTGTGGACTTCAGTGGGGCTATGAGTTCAGACCAGCTGAGAGCGCTATGCACTCCGGGACTCTGAAAATGTGCCATATTACTCCCCCTCCAATTCTGGAGCCATACTCACAGGGTTATTGTAATTTATCCTATAGGCACATAGGATGTGCTCTAAATTTTGCTTTCACTCTGTCTGTTGGATGCATGAAAAGTTTCTCAGAAGGGTAGAAAATTCAGCGTAGAGTTCTTCTGAAAATTGGAAGATAAGTGAATAAAAAGAATGGTCAAGTACTTTGGACAACTGAATCGATGGTAGCACCTTCTTGGCTTGTAAAAGTAGATGGAAAATACCTGAACTATTTTCTAGTCTCCAATTAGTCTTCTGTAACCAAACTGTATTCACAAAACACTTACAAACCTTTACCCCCTCAACGGATGTTTTGTTTGCATTCCTTGACAGCCTGGGTCATAATTAACATCAAAATAAAAAATAACAAGTAAAATGACACATAAACCCCAAATACGTACAGTCAAGGAATATTAGGTAGATAAAAGGCAATTTTAAGTGGGCCCACTTGGTGTTCAGTTAGAGAAGTGACACCAATTAAAATCAATAAGAGATGTACATTTGTTGAAGAAAGTATAAATGACCATTTTACGTAGTCTGCTTTTGCTATAGCTGCAATCAAAGCAGTTTTCACTAGCTAAATATACACTCCAAAATCTCAGTTGCTCTGAACAGGAATGCATACCACCTTGAGTTTTGATATTTCATTTCTGTGCCATCAGCTTGGTTTGAAATTTTCAAAGGAATGAACACTTATGTTTTAATTCCTTTTGTCTGCTCTGTGAGGATTCACCTCCTCCACAATATATGGACTTGGCAACTACAGCTAAGCCAGTTTCACAAGGCTGAAGTGTAAAGATACTGTGGTTGAAGTCCCAGCTACAGAAATCAAGTTCTTTCATAAATGGAGACCTGTCAATGAAATGCACTATTTGAGCCCCTGTTATTATTATTTTAAAGCTCTAATAAATGTAATAATGGTGTAGGTGTTACTGCATGCCTTTCAGCACAATTCAAGAGCTGCACACTAACACTAAGGACTCTGTGAATATTAATTTTAACTGGAAGTAGAATGATCTCAGAGTTCTGCTTATACTCACAAGCAGAATATAAAATCTACCCAAATTGCTATGTTGTTTGCTACTTGCTAGACTTCCATAGCATTCAAAGGTTACTACCCCTGTTTGCAAGAACAGATGGTTGAAAAAACATTTTCTGCAGTAGCTTTGACTTTTTAGGAAAATTCATGTGGCAGTCACACTGTTGAAATGTAGACGTCCCTGCTCAGTATGAGTCCTGATGTAGAAGATGCGCAGAGGCTGAGTGTTCTCCAGGGTGAGCCCAGTGCCCCTGATCCACAGCACCAGGTGCTCCAGACTGCTTGAAGCAACCCCCACACCAGCCTTCATCAAACCATGTGCATAGTAGTTCAGAGGTTATACCCAGAGGCAGGTACCAAAAATTTCTGCAAGCAAACACTCTTCAAAAACATGGTCACGTTACAACACTGCAAAGAGTGCACAAGGTTACCCCAAAAGAGTGTACATTGTTTGTGTTGTATTGCAGCCACTCTAAGTAGGAATTCACATGGGTTAGGAGACATTTAGAGGAGCGCCTCTGACACACATGAGTGTGCAGGACTGCACAGATCAGACGCAGAGACCTGCACTCCAGCCACTTGATGTATCATCTTTGTGAAGAGCAGATGAGGCCACTGGCATCAACCTCAGACTGCAGCCCTCTGCACCTTCAACTGGCATGAACATCCTGCCAAATCTATCAGCTATGTGTGGTATGGATTTACATTTACAGTAAGATCCTTTTGGGCGTGTACTACAGTGCATAGGTGTGTTGGGTACTCTACTCTGAACTTTGATGGCCCTTTTGGGCTGGTGCTGTGTTGCACAGATTACTGCAATACATAATCCCGTATTCTTCACCTATATCACTGATTTTTGTCATTGAAAATTAAAGTTTTTTGGGAAGACAAAATCAAAAATTGCATGACTTATGTGCACAACACACAACAATTCCCGCAGTGACATAAGGAGCAGATGAAATTTCCAGCTCGCTAATGCATATTTACAGATTTGAGTATGGTGAGTTTCCACTGTGCTTGCAGCATTTCTGTTAAGGTGCTGGTGGGAGCGGAGGAAATAATTTCCAGCTCTTCTATGACAAAATGTTCTGGTTACTGAAGATGTCACTGTTATTGAAGGTTTTAAGCAGAACAAGCTCTGAAAAAGCTGAAATAACACCATCTTTTTTCTTTTTTTTTTCTTCATATATGATTTCTCCTCCTTCAGATAAACAATCTGGTGGTGTCAAAGGCTTTTTTCCTAAAGAGAACAATAGCATGAGGAAATACCTCCTGTCTCTTTTTTTCCTTGAGAAAAACAGGACAGCAAGTTACTTGAGCAGTCTTAATAACTTGTTTTATCTGAGGTTATTGTTTCCTGGCGAATCAGAAGCTGTACCTTTATTTGCAATATATTTCAAAGCTGGTTTTAGCCTGTATTCAGTATCACACAAAAAATCAGTTGTTAGTGCTAATATGCCATGTTGTACAGTTAACCATGAATGCTTTATTCCCAGAGCAAAACTGTCTCATTCATCTCTAGAAGAATGCCTTCCATGACAATTCTGTATTCACAGAAGATATGGAAATTTTAAACACGTTTAGTTCAAAGATTAATGCTATATTGAAGCGATGAAGAATCCTACAGCTCAAAGCACATTTTGGAGAATATCCTGTTCCAGTTTCCCAGTGTCATACATTGTTCTGCCAGACCCAGTTTTCCCATCAATTATGGACAGACAGTGAAGTCAAAATGTAGACTTTGAGCTGAAAAGATGACATAGATGCTACACTACTGAGCACAGCCACGCTGGGTGTCTGGGTGTGTGGGGCATGGGCTAAGACTTCATTCCCTAAGCTAGTGAACTAGGCTTTCTCTGTAATGTGGACACTAAGAAGCCGAAAAGTGACCAGCTATCAAGAAAGTGCTGAGGGCATCAGCAGGTGAGTTGGCTTCAGATGTTATTGACTGAGCACTTTCACAGGTGTTAAAGTTCAAGGGGGAGTTTGGAAGTCAAAGCCAGAAGTTAGGCTGGAGCCTGACGTCTTTCTGAGGCAGAACAGGTTAAGTCACCTCATCGAATGCAGAGGGGAAAGGCAGTGGTAGAAATACCCTGTCGGCTCCTGAGTGATGTCATACTGTACAATCCACCACATGATTGCTGGATTAGGTCTTACCTCATGAAATTTTTTTGCCTTCGATATAGTTTAATTATTGAACGTGTGCAAAATTCTGTCCCATTCTCTCCAGGACAGTGGCATGCAAGTGTACAGAAAAAACTAAGTTCAATTAGTTCCTTCCTTACGTGAAATAATAATGCTTCCAGCTGTAACTGCAATTATTTTTGAATGTAGCTAGTCCCAACACTTGGCAACCAAATATGCCTCTGACCCAGAAATACATTTTCTTATAGATAAAGAACAAACATCTGTCAAAGTATATTCCAGTTATCTAAAACTTCAGTTGGATTTACAGAGTGCTTTCAACAGTAAAGAATAATCATCGCTTCAATCAGCGTAAGACGAAATTGTGCAAAAGAAGATAACTTCTAAAAACCCAACAAATAAAAGACACAAAAGTAAAAGCAATGAGTACAGCAGGTGAATAAAATGTACCTCCTATGTTATGGGGTGGGTGGCCAGTGAGCATAATGAGCATCGCCATTTTTTAAAATTACCAAAAATTGACCTGAAAGTTCCACTGCAAGATAAATCAGCAATGATAGGTGCAATCAGGAATTTTTAGTTCTGGAAAACCAAAGCTAGTAAGGGAAAGCTACAGTCATTTTGAATTATGTGAGTCCTGCCTTTTTTAACCAGTTCTATATTTTAGGCTTCAGCTTAAGGCTTGCAATTTTAAGCCCTGAAATATAACTCAGACCTGAGATATTGCCAAAGATATGGTTTAATATTTAATTTGTAGTGAAGGTGCAGGTACTACTGTGAAAGGTGTAATTGCTTTAGTGAATAGGCCCGCTGTCTCATACTTAGTCACACTAAGAGTTATTGGTTAAGCAGAGAAACAAACACACAGCACTGAATTTAACAGTTTGGTTTCCTGGTTTTTAAACTTTGCTGGGTCCATAGCAGTGACATTTCCCATCTGCAAGGGCCGTTTCTTAAGACAGTTGTTTCTGTGGGAGCTCCAGATCTTAGTTTCAGCTCTGGTAAAAACTGGTGAATCATCCTGCATTGGGGCACAGTTTTCAGCACCCTTCTTCTACAATTAATTTCTTTGGTAGAGGAAAAGCTGAATTCACAAATGTCACTGTTTCTCCTTGGAGCTCCTATGGAACAGATCCTTCATTTCTTCTTGGAGATTTCATGCACTAAAGAAGTTGCAAGAGCAGTATCCCACCATTATTAGGGACAATTATCTACAAAACACAACCTGCTGCTCTTGAACCTGTAATGGGGTTAAGGGGCCCGGAAGAAAGATTTGCCAGAAAGGGCAGCTGCACAGAACATCATTCTGTTCCTGACATTCCCAGACTGGATCTATCTCCAAGACACCGGCTACATCCCTTCCTCGTCCAGAGTTTTTTCTGTGACAGTGTCTATCTGGTTTTGTGTTCAGTTTGAGAAAATATGAGTGCGCAGAGCTCCCTTCTGGCTCCTTTTGTTACATTTTTTTCCTTTATTCCCCTTGCGGCAAAAATGGGAAAATCATTTCTCTTAGATCTGTACAAAAGTTACTTTTTTCCCCCTCGTTCTTCTGCTCTTTCTTATATATGCCGTGTTCCCATCAAAGTCAATGTGCCTTGTACAGATGGGAAGTTTCTTGGCGGCTGTCCATCAGATAAGTGATTTCCGGGGAGAGAAGTCCACTTGAGAGCTGCACCTTTTGACTTATATGGGTAAATGCATTTGCCATCTGGGTTTTAATGTCTCGTTCCTGTGGGAGGCTTTATATCAGGTAACCCGAGCAGCTTTCCTCATATCAGTGACTTGTGGTGTTCATTGCATGTTTCACTCTCCAGGCTAATAGTTCTTCAAAAGTTGTAAAAAAATCAGTCATTCTTTCAAAATTTCACGAGATGTTATGGAGCCCCAAATTCTGAACTCTTTGTTTCGCTATAATAGTAAAACACTAACTTTTTACATAACAAAATAATAACTTATTGGGGTAATTTATTTCACGTGAAATGGAATTAGGGACTCTGTATTCCATCACCACTGCTGCAGGCAATCCTATCCCTCACACAATGCTTTCGAAAGCTTTCATGTTGGAAAGTTCAGTCCTTTTTAAACTGAAGAAATATCTGAATCTAAATAGTGCTCTAATTAAAACTCATATATGTCACTACTTTTAATTAGAAGATTAAATCTCAGCAATGTCTTTTTAGCTGAATTTTGCATGAATTTAATTTCTTGTATCGTGTACAAAAAGCTGTTGTTATGACTCATGATTCTTATGTCGATTATGAATGCCAAATAAATGTAATCTGTGTTCTTGTGACTCAGCTCTATTCATTATGTAGCATCACACTGCCAGTACCCTGCAGGAAAAAAAAAAATGCAATTGATTATAAGTATATTGAGTATTTTTCTGCCTAAACATGACTTTTTTTTTTCACTACTCAAAATTGAGTATAAAAGCTGAAATGAATTAATCTCTGTAAAAAAGAAATACACAGCTCTGCTCTAACGATGACATTCACGGTTTTCATTCAATTTACCATCCGTGGTCATTTAGGTAGCTGCTGTTTAACCTTCTCTTCTTAAGGCTAAACAAGTCCAGCTCTCTCAGCCGTTCCTCATAGGAGAGATGCTCCAGTCCCCTCATAATCTTCGTAGCCCTCCACTGAAATCTCTCCATTAGTTCCTCCTCTTTCTTGAACTGGGGAGCCCAGAACTGCACACAGTACTCCAGATGCAGCCTCCCTAGGATAGAGTAGGTGGGAAGGATAACCTTTCTTTATCTGCTGGTCAACATAGTACAAATGTAATGTTCCTTATGGGGATCAGTATAAATTTTATGCAAAACAAACTGCTCATAGCTAGTGGGTGAACTAGGGCCAGGCAAAAATGCACTGAACATTTAATATATACAGGCTTTCCTAAAAAAGAAAAAAAACTGTGGTAGAAAGCATTTACTCTGTTAAATAATAATTTTGCTCTGTCTTAATAATAATTTTGAGAGAGTCTAACTCTCTGTTTAGACAAAATCAAGTTGCTGACATACTCATCCATGTTTCTTACCTAGACATACACCATCCCCCCACCCCCGGCTTATGCTCAGAAGTTTCTGGTGAGAGAAAAGAGAGAGGACGAAGATGCAGCAGGTGGGTTACCAAGCTGGCAGAGAGACAATCTCTATTAAAGGCATCAGAAGGAAGGAGGGAAAGTGTTTCCAGGCTTTTATTCCACAATAAAAAGTGGCTGTAGGTTTTTGTTTGTTCTTTTGTTGAAGTTGAGAACAATTTAACGTGGAGCGAGGTAAGTAGAGAACACCAGACTTAGATGTTGTTTTCAGGGCTGAAACTGTGTCAGACAAAGTGGCAGGGTGAACCCAGCAGTGATTTGATGGAAACCAGCTATGGATGACTGTAGTAGGAAATAGCAGCTTTGGGCTCCAGTAATTTCGTGTGGGATTTTACTTAATTACCTCAGAGGTGTTCTTTTCTGTTCTGTTTATTTACACTTTAAGTGTCTGCCCACTCTGTGGTTGCCATCTTCTGGACTCTTGTTTCTACAAATTATAAGAGTTTGTAAGACACATTTGAGAACAGATTTTGTTAAAAATTACTTTGATGTGAACGTTGTCCTTGTAGAGAGCAGAATATCTTTTTTTTTTTTTTCCGGATGATTCTCTGGGCTCTTATAACACAGAAGCCTTTCTCCCTTTAAGATGGGTTAAAATTAAGAACAACTATGTGGTTCAAAAATTTTAGCAAAATACTTAAAGAATAAGTTGTCAAAAAATACTGGCAGGAGATAATCTAAGGAAAAAATGCAAGCCTATACAAAATTTCCAAACTGTGAGTTCATAGAAATCAATCAAACAAACAAAAAATATTATTTTCATAGCACTGAAAACAGGAGATGAACACTGGAAATGGAGGCTGGAACTCTACTGAACTGAGATGAACTGAATTTCACTATCCTTCACATGTACAGAAGACAACAAAGAAATTAAAGAAAGAGAAAAACAATCTGATGAAAGCCAAGATCAGTCAGTTGATCTCCTATCATATTCCACGCATCAAACTTTAACAGTTCCTAAATATGATCACAAAGCTGTTATTCAACATATATCTAAGACCCTAAGAATATGTGAAGAATACAGTTTGCCTCCTTAAGGATGAAATCTGCAAATTTAAAGATATGGTACTTGAAGCCTTTCTGGCCAGAAGCCCAAAAGCCTGAATCTTAAATAAAGGAGTGCTCTTCCATGAGAAATGTTTCCCCGAGCAGGAGTTTGCTGCCCTCCTGGGAGACCCATGTGGACTGCAACAGATTTGTAAGTAGAGTACTTAGCTGATCATGCCTTACAGATGTTTGCCGGAGTCTATAAACACGGTTCTGCGCCGCTGTTGGAGCCTTTCAGAGACATTTAGACCAATTGTAGTCCTTCTTATATCTCTACTATTCCCAAAATGTCACTTGAGAAGAAATTCACAGGGGTCAAGAAAGCCTTAATTCTAAATTAATTAAAGAAATTAAATTATATTTTTTATAAGCAAGCATTATTTCTTTATTTATTTTTGTTCTCTATCTTACTAAATGGACAATCAGAATTAAAAATAAAGCCAACCTAGTTTTATGGTGTGTCTTCAAGCTTCTTGGAAAAAAAATCTGACATTTTATCTTTTTGAAGTGTACTTAGATTTAAATATTTTCTACCATTAAAGTGAGAAGAAGCTTTATTTATTTCCTACCATTTATTGTCAAATGTGGAAAGAAAGATAACTGGAACCCAGCATACTCTGTCTCTGTGTATTATACATAAACCCTGAGAGAAGACAGAAACACAAACGACAGCCCTCTCTGGTGCATCCTCTGAGAACCGGTCCCGTTGCATCCCCCCAAAGTAGATCCCTTCTCCTGTGCTGGGGGCGGCAGGCCAGTGTTCTACTCGTCTATGACACAGCTGCTCAGAATGTGTTCACACCCCAGGAAAAGTAAATCTGTCTATGACTTCTAAACTCAGAGAAACCATCTTCTGAAATGCTTGAGCAGTTAAGATAACACTCATAAAGGCATTTTTCAGCATGCCACCTTTCCCAAGGATTTCAAACCAGATCTAGCAAGAACAGCAAAGTCATTGTTAAGAACATGTGAAAGCTATGAAGACTTAATGCTGAAAGGTACTATTTCATATAAAGAAAATGGGAAAAATCCCTATAATGTTCCCAGGTATCCCACTGAAACACACACACAACTGACGGAACTCAAGAATATGCACTAAACCCCACGCGCTGGTGGAACTAACGCTACGGAGGGAAATGGGAATAACGAAGAGCATAGTCTGGACCCTAAATTTTAGGAAGGCAAATTTCCAGCTCTTCAAGGAGATAGTCAGAAGGACTCCCTGGGAAATGATCCTCAGCGACAGGGGAACAGAACAGAGCTGGCAGGTCTTTAAGGATGTATTCCAGAGAGCGCAAGAGCTCTCGATCCCCAAGTGTAAGAAGTCAGGCAGAGAAGGGAAGAGACCGGCATGGCTGAGACAAGAGATGCTGATCAAACTAAGGAAGAAGAGGGAACTGCACAGGCAGTGGAAGCAGGGACTGGCTTCCTGGGAAGAGTATAGGGAAGCTGCCCAGTTGTGTAGGGATGGGGTCAGGGAGGCCAAGGCACAGCTGGAGCTGAACTTGGCAAGGGATGTTAAAAATAACAAGAAGGGCTTCTACAGGTATGTCAGCCGGAAAAAGATGGTCAAAGAGAGCGTACCCCCGCTCATGAGCGAGACCGGCGAACTGGCAACAGCAGATGAGGAGAAAGTTGAGGTACTGAACAATTTTTGCCTCAGTCTTCACTGGCAACCTCTCTCCTCACCCCTCCTGAGTCGATGGATGGCATGAAGGAGACCAGGAGGGTAAAATCCCTCCAGCTGTAAGTGAAGACCAGG
>Ga0065711_1004947_pt1 | contig 21818 bp, 12 predicted proteins | sample Hoacrofraction12_FD_59098 | JGI IMG/M metagenome (GOLD analysis project Ga0065711, IMG submission 59098) | Hoatzin crop microbial communities from Cojedes, Venezuela - Epithelial fraction 12 v2 (version 2) | ecosystem: Host-associated > Birds > Digestive system > Esophagus > Crop | place... | reverse complement strand
CCCGCCTGGACAAGGTCCTGTGCAGCCTGCTGTAGGTGACCCTGCTTCGGCGGGGGGGTTGGACTAGATGACCCACAGAGGTCCCTTCCAACCCCTACTATTCTGTGATTCTGTGATTCTGTGATATTAGGCTAATCCTTAGGAATCATGTAATTGAATAAATTATATCAGTTTGCCAGTCTATTCTGAGCTCACTCTGCACATCCAGTTAATGCTAAAACCTGAGCTAGAAACTACTAACGACTTCTGTGGGTTAAAATCAGGAGTGCATGGGTGGAAATCTTAAAACATTTTTCCTACTGGGTTATAACACATTTCTCTGAGCGAACAAAGTAGCTTACCGCTCTGTTTGATTTAGATTACATCATTTATCCATCTAAAGTTGGAGACATCTGAAAGTATTGGGATGTTGGACAATTAGAACCGTAGCCTGTTTTGTTTCTCTAAAGTATAATCTTGCGGATCTCTAGTTTTGTCCTTCAAAGATGACTAGAGCGAGTTATCCCTTTTGACATGAGGGGCTGGACAAAATTGCTTGGTCTTGCAGGTAAACAAGGAGTTAAGGATAAAATCTAGTTGTTTGAGTTTGAAAATTTAAAATGCAACCATAGCCTTTTAAAAGGAATGTGCCATGTCCTGAACCCCAGGGTAAAAGTCAAGTTTTTTTGTTCCCTGTTCCTATAGATAATCAGTTATGTCCAAAAAACCCTCTTTCAAAGGTTCTTTTCAGAGCCAAGTGCCCATTAGTAAGCCTGTGCCTTTTTTGACTTCTTTCTTTGCTTTACTGCTGTTTTCTTCGCCTCCTCTCTTCACCCAAACCTGCACAAAGCAATAGCCATGACAAGAGATGACAAAATGCTGGCATGCGTTTAGCACGTGTGTTCATTCTCATTGGGCCTTCCGCTGATCTAGGGCTGCCAGCCTCGCTTGGTTTAAGAAAAAATGTTTCTTTTAGCTCTGTAAATTACAGGTTGTTGTTATCTCTACAGAACCACATCTCTGAACTTCAGGGAAACACGGAAGGACCTGGATTATAAGCATTTGTTTCCTATTGTTCAGTTTTACAAGCATTATTTTTAAATCTAGAAAATCCAGTGTCCAGACAAAGAGATTTCACCATTCCTTAAGAAACCTAAAAACCTTTCTTTGATGTCAAGACCCCTTTCAAGGTAGGAACAACATTTTATATGCATCAGCTGAAAAATCATTGGAAGCTCCATGCTGTTCTAACACAGTTTCCACCCATCTGTGATGGTAACAGATTACAGCAAATTGTCTTGCACTCAGTTTTCCCACAGGAAATTTTTGTGCTATATTTGAATCAGGAAACATTTTATGAACAGTTTTCATCTGCAGTGTGCAAAGAGGTAGGAATGGTGATGTACTGCATGGAAGATATCTACAGTCTCAGCTAATGTGACTTTGTCTTCCTCTACGCAGCTGTTTCTTCCCACTAATATTTTCAGCAACATATTTTTGCAGTAGCATTTCAGTCTTTTGTCAGGCTTCTGCCCTTGTGCTCTCAAAAGATTTAATAATCTTAATTTTGTCCCTCTGGGCAGTAAACAGGTACACATTACTTACTCTTGTACTCATAAAATTCAGCCAAGAATAATCACATTTGACGGAGTTTCAGAAATTAGAGATGCTCTGAAGCTTTTTGTTGAAAATCGCATTGCTGTGCATTCACCTATGAGTGAGGGTGAATATAGCAGCATACGAAATACTTTATGGTATTAGACCAAGACCAAAGCAATGTGGTTTCCCTGAACAATATCAAAGCCAGAATAAAACTAACGTAAAAACTCTTTGAGTAACAAGAGCACCACATTTTGGCACTGAAGAGGAGAGGTAACAAAAAGCTGAGTGGCCTGAGGAATGTACGCTAGAGGTAATGTCAAAAGAATCTGTTTTCTAGTGAAAATAGGGTTAAAAGGCAGGATGTTGAAAGAGAACGATGACCAGAATTTGTGTAAGAAAAGGGGAAAGGAGAAAACCACAAGGGTAAAACCTGGGGTCAGGGCTGAGGAGATGCTGGTAGAGATGGGAAAGGGTAACAGGAAGGAGAAGGACGAGGCCTGCAAGGGTCTACAGGTGTTGAGGGGACTGTGAAAGCAGAGATCCTTACAGCCAGTGAGGGAGGAAATTTAGTGGGCTTTCTTACGGGGCAGGTGCCGGAAGGGAGTGCAGTGTTTAACACATTACTCCATCCAAAATGATTCCTCTGCCTGGATACGGTTTTTTTTTCTTTTAACTTCCCTCTTTAGTTTTTCCATACTACTCTTCTGGTACAATTCTGGTTTATATAAACTATAGATATATATTCAGAGATATACTCATGCCTATGAGTCTATACTTTGGCTGTACTGTTCATATATAGAATCTTCCATGCTTTTGTTTTGGAAGTAATTCCGTATCATTTTGCATAGGTATAATAATATACTATGTTTAGCAATCCAATTCACAGATCAGTGCCATCTGTTGTTAAGATTGCCTGACTCACACCTAATAACCTGTGCTGCACTCTAACAGTTCTATGCCAAAAATTATTTTTTTCTTGTTCAAAGTATTTTTATTACTTATCTTGTAATAAACCCGTACTTCACCACAGCTAATGGTGTGCAGATGGATGTCATCATGGTACTTTGCTATTAAAACCATAAGTAATAGAGAAAACAATGATTATGCCAGTAGCTGAACAACTGCAACTCAGTTTTCTATTATACTTTCCTGGGTTTTTAGTGTGTGTTTTTATTTTTATGTCTTAAAGCAAGCTTATTCTTTACTGCAGAATTTCCAGACTATGTAATTTCTGCATTCTCATGACAGTATTTTCCAGTTACTTCAGTACTTTCTCAGCCAACACTTCTGTAATACTTGACCCCATATGTTTCGTGTTCTGAAGCCGTTTAGAAAAGGAAGCCAAGGGACTGCAGATTCCCTAAGCCAGTTTGCTGCTCTTGATTTTGTGCTTATATACATGATGTTTTTAGGCAGATACGGGCTAAATGCCACCCATACTGTAGCCACAGAGCTTCTTGATTGCCTTGGAGCATGGGCAGAGCAAACTCATGTCTGGCTGCAAGAGACTGCATAGGCTTTCCCTGCGTGCAGATCTACATCTTGGATCAAACTTTCCACAGAAACAGGACCTGGAACCAATTTCTTCTGAATTTTTGAGTTTTAGCTTCCAACCCAGACTTAAGCATGCAGTTCCAATTCTAAAATAGGTCTGTATAAGATAATGTGTTATAGCTAAGGCTTTCTGCTTCTCCTGTTGTCTTCTTTATTAGCTTCTTCCCACACTTAAGGTGTTATCTCCTGCTTCTCTTGAAAAGTCTTTCATGACCAGTACCACAAAACATCTGGCACTGCTATTACGTCCAATATATATCACCTCAGTAATGGATTAGGTATATTTTTCAGAGCTGACATGTTGACATACTAGCATTTAGCTTTCTGTAAAATATCAGTGAGCTCTTTGTAAGGTCTTTTAACAGACTATGAGCATTAGATGTAGCTATAGCTTCTGGCTGTTTTCCAGCCTTATCAGCAATGGACAGCACAGGAATTAATGACTGTAAATTGCAACAAAAGGAAATTCAGGTTAGACTTGGGGAAAACCAGCTTTTGTGATAAAGATATGGAAGTGTTGAAAGAGATTGAAAAGGTTTTGAAGCCTTCATTTTTGGAAGTCTTTTACAAATGTGCTATAAATATTGTTGTTCCTGCCCTTGGGTACCAGAGAGAGAATTAGATCACCTCTGGATTCCAGCACTGTGATTTTATTGTGTTTTAGGAATAAAACTTCTGTCTTGTGGTTTTTTTTTTCCCCTTTTCTCTTTAAGCAGTTACAGTAGTTTACAGAGGGAAAAAGGGACACGACAAGATAGCGTTCATTAGAAACTGGTTAATACTATGAGTGGTGCATATGAGTCTGGTAAACTGTCTTGTCTGTACTGGCAGCCAGACTGTGTTTATGCAAGTAATTTTCAAGAAATAGGTATGGGGTAAGACTGTCATACCAGTCAGTATGGGCATTTTAAAACAATGTTTGAAAAGGTCAGTGGGACTAGTTCTTTCGGATGCAACAGTACTTGTCAGTTGATCAGAGCTGAGTTCTTCCTCTGTGTTCTTCTCTGGACATACCTGCGTTGTAACAAAACTCTGCAGCAGTTCTCACCTCGAGGGGGAAGTCTGAACTCTTCCCAGGTAACCAAGAAAGGATGTGCTCCACCTGCTTTTCTGCTGCCACAAGGGAACTAATCATTGTGATGGGCAAAATAACGGCTACTTTCTTTTATTTATCTTATGCCAAGGTTTACTTTACACATTATCAATGGTAAGTCTGAAATACGTTATTAAATATATTTGGTATCTATGGTGAGAGTAAATCAGAGGAAGAAGGGGAGGGTAAGTTCTCTGTTTGTAAAATGTGATGGTAAAGCTGTTTGAATCAGACCCTACAGATGAGTCTAATAATTGCTTATTAATATCAGTAAGCACGTTGCTTCCCATTTGGAATCACGGAAAGGTCTCAAGGTATATTTTGTTATCTGTTTGTTCATAATAAGTGAACAAATCTTGGTCATTTAGAATAAACAGGTAAAGCTGCACTCAGGTGTTTCTACTTGCAAACCTTCAGTGAGTTACTGAAGTACCACTGCTCTTTCCTTCCTGTAGGGAAAGCCTAGAAATCCCTCTGCTTTTTTTCCTCCTTGCTGGGCTTATTTATTTGATTCTTAAGGACATTCACAGTGTAGACTGAGGCCCGTTTCTGTAACAACAATGTAAGTCTTTAGTTAGACTCTGTTGTAACCCATGTTTTCAGAGCTATCACAGCAAGGATCTTCCATCAAGAGGAAAAGGACCTCTGAGATGTTGCCCTGGAGCACCTTTTCCGTCCTGTGCTTGGGTGTAGCAAACTTTTGTTGGGTGTGTATATTTTTATATTGCTAACAGTCTCTGCTTTAAGGCTTTCCCTAGTGTTTGATAGAAAATATTCCTAGTTCCATTGAGACACGTGTTTCATTATCCACTGTTCCCATCATAGCACCAATACAAATGTGAGACTTGGGTCTCGAGAGGACAGGTCAAAGTGATTGGGTAAGATCGCAAAAGTTGAGTAAGCATAGCCGAGTGCTCCAAGATTGAAGCTGGCAGCCAACGGGAAGCCATAGCTTAGACAACTTTGTGGTAATTCAAATACCAGACAAGTGAATTTTTTAGAACATTGGTTTCCCACAGGGACAAAAATCTCTTGGTTCCCAAGTGAAAAAAAATGCATTATTTTATTTTTAACCGAGGGAGGCAGGGAAGAAGGCTGTAAGATGGCCATGTTGAGTCAAAAACTGAGTTGTCATTGGCCCTGCACTGATCATGTTTTTGCACTGAAAGTAGAGATTACTCTGGGAACTGCACTCTAGGATTCAGAAGAGGCTTAGAAGGAAGGCTTTTTGCATCTTCACTTGTAAATGATTTACTACATGACTCTAGGCTGGTTGTGTGACCTTCTAGCTAGTTTGTCTACCAGCAAAATGGATGTAATACTAAATCATATTATTATAATATTAATTTGAAGTTCAGTTGCTATATTTAAAGTCTTTTGAAGGAGCTGAAATCTGCATATATATAAATGAGCCGTTATATAACACTTGCAAGATTTCTTCTATATCTTTAGATTATAGACCTGTTTTCTTTTTCTGTTCTTTTTTCTTGTCTTCTTTCTTAAGGGCATTATAGCCCTGACTGTAATGGGAATTTTCAGAGCAGAAAAATAAGTTGTGCCCATGCCTCAATTCCATTCACTTTTTATTCTTCTCTCAACATATTCTTTTCAGACCTGGAATTCCATCAGATTTTTAGATCTCAACTTTTCTGGTCATCTATGAATGTACCATTTCGGAGTACAGGGACTGAATCCTTGCAGTTTTGTTTTCTGATGTTCTACAGACGGCTTGCTTCATTACTTCCTAGCATTGTTTCAGAGTTTGAAACAGATTTGATAAAAATTGAGTACCTTTCTGATTTAGCCACTGAGTAGTACTGAATGGTTCTGGCATTCATCACCTTGACAGCTATTCTTTGGTTAGTGTAAGTAAGTATCAGTTGGACCTCCAAGCTGATCATGGGAAACATTGATATTTGTTTTCCGTGATATGATTATTTCTTTTTCTGTCATGCAGTCTAAGTGAATTTCCTGTTTCTTAAATCTCTTTATGTTTGGTTTGTTTCTTTCTATTTGATTTGCTAATAGGTTGTGTTTATTTCTCAGCTTTCTGAACTCTTCCAAACTTTTAGCTGATCACTGTGGTTTTTCTGTGGTAGTTGTTTTACTCCCTTTCCCTCCCTGCCCTAATTCATACTTTCACTGTTCTCAGCTCTCTTACCTGCATACTTTTCTTAGTCACCTGTTCTGCTATGTAGGCACAAGGCCTGTGAACATCAGTTAAACAGAAAAATGTGTTGAATGAACCTTGCTGTCTGGCAGATGAAGGAAGCAGACCACACATGGCGTGACCTGTTCATGAACAGATGCACTTTTGCTTCTTTGCACTTTGTGAGCTACATGGTCTTGTTGCTCTGAATTCATGTCATTGGTTAATTATCATTATTCATTCTCTGTGTGCAGCACTCTTTGTTGGAAAAACTGTTTCCACCAAAATCAAAACTCCATTTGAAAACTAAGTCCTAAGATATATATTTTTCCAAATGTGCACATTCACCAATAAACACAGGAATTTAAAAATAAAAATGAAAGAAAAAAATTCCTAATCTTTTTCCTGTCATTTTACTAACACTCAAATGCTAAAACTTGTGCTTAACATAAAAGTTATTGACAGATCAGTTTGAGTCAGTGAGTAAAACCCTGCAACTCCCAGAGACACTTATTCCAAAATTATTCTGGTGTTCTTAATTTCTTTGGTTTTTGTCTTTTTTCATTTAGTTTGTTATCATTGGACTAACCTTGGTTTAGGCAGTTTTGAAAGTTGATCAATTTTACATTGAATCTCTTGTCTCTGTTATATTGATTTATAAACTGCATATACTAGCTTCCCCCTCGCTATTCTCCTTATAATACTTGATTTTCTTCTACAGGTTACATGATTTTTTTTCCCCCCTTACTCTAAGCAGAGCCTTTCTTCAAGCGCTGAATGTCTTGGCTTTCATCTTCAGTACCTTTTATATTCTTCCTGTCAGACTCTTTGTTCAGAGAGTCATCTTGGCTTTTGTTAAAGTGCATGTCATAAAAGAAAAATGGAAGTCACCTAGTCCATCTCCCTCAGACTATTGTGGCATTGTTCCCTACTAAGTATTTTTCAACACTTCGACTATTTTTAAATATCAAAAGATACAAAGGAGTTAATTATTTGTACCAGAAAATTATACAGTACCTTGATAGCTCCCTAGCTTGTCTTCTTCGCACTCAACCATTTTTTCTCACTAATACTATTTGTATATTGTACTTCTAAATTTATAAGCACTGCAAGAATCCGCTTCTTTTCCAATGAGTTTATAAATATTCTGTCTTGACCTTTGCCCTATAGCCATGATTTCATATCTGCCTCTTACTACTTATTTTTTTTAAATCTGTGTGGTCTGTTTTTGTTACCAGTATTAGTCTTTTTTCAGGCCTCTGTTTAAAGCTTTCTTTGTTAATTGTTATGGGTTTGAACAATTCTCCTCCACTGCAAATTTCATTATTGTCTCTAATACCCTTATCTGTATGGTGCTGAAGATGAACACTTTCTACTTAGCAGTCCTCCCAGTCTCCGTGGAGGAAGCTGGATTGCAGGTCATAGTAAGTGATCATCAAATTAAATCGGCAGTTCCCACAGTGGGAACAAAAAAATAGTACATGCGCTGCATTTGGAGATCCTCAAAATCTGCAAGAGAATTTGGAAGTGCAGAGTAAGATAATGACCCATTTCTGTGGGGGACGAAGACCCCGGGAGGGAGAACAATCTTCAGTAGGTCCCCACTCCATATGCAGTTTCCTCTCCGTTCTTTGTCTGCAGAATTTATGAACTGGCAGGACTCACCTTGAAAGGTACCTTGCCAACAGCTGTCTTGAGATGTGCCTGCAGAGCAGCCTGTCACAGTGTAAGAGGTAGCTCTCTCTGGGGATTTGCGCACCCTTCTATTGGATAAAGTTCACCCCTTGTACAAGTGGCGATATCTGCATCCAATCCGGTGGATGGTACAGTTGAAAAAAGAGAATTTTTCTGATTTCTCTTCTGTAAACTTCAGAGAACTTCAGAACAGGTGGGACACATAAGCCTTGGGCCCCCATCCATTGCCAAGTTCTGCTGAACTGGATGAAGACACTGAATTTTGTGGTAGTTGTTGCCTCAAAGAACAGGCTTTGAAATCTATGTCTCTGTCAGCAGAGCACAAGAGACAGGGAGGGTTGAAAGGGACAGAGTGCTTTGATGTTACTGCAAACACCAGTAATGCTCCATCCTTCTCCTGGAGGCACATCAGAAAGGTAGAAGTTGGGACAGTGTTAGGGGGCTTTTGGAGGGAGAGAGCTGGGTGTGATAAAAAGTCTGTAGACAGATGGATCTGGTAGCACTGGAGACTCTAGTGAACCTTGCTGGAGTTCAAGGGAAAATACCAAACCTGGTCCAGAGCAGGAGGAGAGCAGGTTGTCTGCTGGAATATGTGGGGGTGCTACAGGGCTAGTGGTCTAGGCATGCTGAAGGGACGGGGAGTGAGTTCATGTCAGATCAGCTTGCGGTTCTGGATTTTTCTTCACTAACCCTCTGTACTCAGCTCAATTCAGAAAGAGTACTTGATGGACCCTAGTTGAGCTGGACCAGGGATGAGGGGAAAAAGAAATCTCAGAGGGCCTGGGAATGCATTTGGATATTTAAAAATCTTTCGTCATTAGTGTTGTCCCTGTCATTGCTAAATGACTTACTGTGTCTTAAAGAGCTGTAGGTCTACCTGTTTCTTCTATTTTCGTGCTGTTTACAGATGGGAATTTGCACCTACTGTCTGTTTTGATATCCCCAGGTTGCCATATTTCTCTCTGTGATTTCATCATAGATATGAGCACATTCAGCTTTAAAAAATTGAACAGATGGATTTTCATAAAACTCTTGATTTCTTTACTAGGTAAATGGTTAGCTTTCCCAGCCTTTAAATGCTCTCTGCATAGACCTTGCATTTTAATGAACTGACCACTTGAACACAGACGTTTTTGCTTTTCCCTTCTAAAGTGATGATGTGATTAATGTTTATTAACAAACAGGGATACTGAAATGCTTGTTTCTTTGTGGGATAGTCTCTATTTGGAATTGTAATTTGTTGCAGCAGGATGTTAACTCTGCTCCTCTCTCCTCCGTATTTCTTGTTTGTTCAGCAGTACAATAACACTTTTAAAAGTGTCATGGTTTGACCTGGCAGCCGGCAGCTAGGACCATGCAGCCACTCACTAGCTCCTCCCCCCACAGTGGGATGGGGAAGAGAATGGAAAAAGTAAGCCATGTCGGTTGAGATAAAGACAGTTTAATCAGACAACAAAGGAAATAATAATAACAGTAATGATAAAGAGTAGGCAAAACAAGCTATAGACAATACAGTTTTTCTCACTGCCTGACGACCGATTGCGTAGCCAGTCACTGAGCAGCTGTCGCAGAACCCATGGATTTCCTGGAGCTTATGGATTTCGTGGATTTTGCTGAACTTGTGAATTTCACAGAACTCTCTGAATTCATGGAAAAGAGACTGAACTCATGGAAAAGTTCGAACTCCTGGAAAAAAGAGAGTTCCTGCCCCTGGCCAACCCCATGTATAAACTGAGCATGACATCTATGGTATGGAATATTTCCATTGGCCAGCTTGCGTTTGCCTGGCTCTGCTCATTAGCCAAACATGGGAAAGTGAAAAAAGTCCTTGATTTCTTAGCAACAGCTAAAAACATCAGTGTATTATCAACGTTCTTCTCGTATTAAATACAAAACACAGTGGCCGCTGGGAGGAAGATTAACTCTATTGCAACCGAAACCAGGAGAGTATGCAGCCCTTATTTTATACCATTTGTGTCATGCTCATGTCCCACACTATCGAATGCATCCTCATAAACCACCACTTTTCCTGTCTTCTGATATATACACACAGATATCGTTCCCCTAGTCTGTGGACAACCCCTCTAAAATGTCCATTGAGTGAATTTAGTCCATGACTTTGGGCTCCATCTGTCATAACAGTCTTTCAGGGCAGGAGAGATGGTGTGAAGTCCACTCAGTTGGTAGAGCAGGACCAGGCTTTGGTGCGGTGTGGCAGGCAGGTGACATTGGGTGCAACAGGAGGATGGTGTGTAGTGTTGGACTGTTGCACAGTGCATCTGGAGCTCGCAGCCGGTTTGTCTGGTGCAGCCTATGTCCACAGTCTGCAGTTTCACAGAATCACAGAACTACAGAATGGTCGGGGTTGGAAGGGACCTCTGTGGATCATCTAGTCCAACCACCCTGCGGAAGAAGGATCACCTAGAGCTTGCACAGGACCGCGTCCAGGCGGGTTTTGAATATCTCCAGAGAAGGAGAATCCACTACCTCTCTGGGCAGCCTGTTCCTGTGCCCTCAAAACAAAGAAGTTCTTCCTCGTGTTCACCTAGAACTTCCTCTACTTCAGTTTGTGCCCGTTGCCCCTTGTCCTGTCACTGGGCACCACTGAAAAGAGTCTGGCCCTGTCTTCCTGACACCCACTCTTAAGATATTTATAAGCATTTATAAGGTCCCCTCTCAGCCTTCTCTTCTTCAGGCTAAACAAGCTCAGCTCCCTCAACCTTTCCTCATAGGAGAGATGCTCCAGTCCCCTCCTCATCCTCGTAGCCCTCCACTGGACTCTCTCCAGTAGCTCCTCATCTTTCTTGAACTGGGGAGTCCAGAACTGGACGCAGTACGACCAGAAGGATGAAACAGTTGACTGGGGGCATGGAGGGCCTACAGCAGATGACGAGAAGGACCAAGAGGAAGGCCGAGAGGGGTGCCCTCACTTTCAAGAAAGATATCAAAGGTGAAGGCCAAAGGGGGAAAAGAGCTCTTGAAGTGCAAGGAAAGAGGTGATCAGGAACACAAAACCATTTGGGACTTCTTTCCAAGAGGACAACCTCAGCATAAGCAGGGTAGCAGCAACTGTCCCTTGGTGCATTGCTGAGGAATCGTGAGGAAATCCTTGCCTGCTCTCTACATCTCTGCAACTTTATGCAGAGGGAACCCAAAGCCTTTCTTTCAGCTCTGGCATCCCCACAGCCAAAGGAATGTCTATGGCAGAAATGCCCTTCTTGACATGGTCTGGACGTCCAGATGTGTTTACAGGGATGCCCAGCAGCTGGGCCCTGTGCATGGTCACCAAGGACAGGGACAGCCCTGCGTAAAATATGAGTGCAGGGCAGGCACGAGAGCGCTTTTCGTGCCTCACCGCTCAAGAAGCACACTGGCGGAGCAAGTTTTGGAAGGCAAAAAGTACGCTTGTCATTGATACGTGTCTTCTAGGAGTTTTTGCAGACTGAAAGACAACCTTGGTTATGCTTCTCATTATTTCTGAGTATCAGCTAACACGCTCCTAATGAAGCTGAATTATAAGCTTCATTGATGCTTTGTAATAGATGTATTCATTTTTTCTCTTTTCTGCAGTCATTTGATATTTTGTGAAGGTGTATATAGAGGCTGCTGTTCACAGACACAACATACATACAGATGCAAACTGATGTGGCCTCAGCACCATCCAACTGCTGCATGAGGTTCTTTAAGTACTGATGTACAGTGCACGTGACTGTGCTTTTAAAGGAGTATTCATAGGCTATAGTGAGGCTTGGCGAGTTCATCCAGTGGGATGTCATGCTCTAGGGTAATATAAGATTAGGTCCATGATGTCGTATTCCTGGATGTCAGCACAGAACGTGGTCAAATCCTAGCTGCTCAGCACAGGGGAAAACAAGAAAATAACTTTTGAGTATTTTCTTACATTATTTTTTGTCTGAATCTTTTCACTCCTACATTGTTCTAAATAACAAAGATTACACTTCTTTTAAAAAAAAATGTTTACTTAGTAGATGAAGCTGAATTTTTTAAAAATATATTCAGTGCATTGTTGCCTTTAAAGATGAGAAATGTGCGTGGAATAATGCATGAGGTTTTAGCATTGTAGTTCAGGAAGATGATGGACATTTATTCCAAGCTATTAAGTGAAATGAGTCCGAGGATTTTGGGTCTGTGGTCTTGCCTGGGGGCAGTAACATGCAGAACCTAAGACAGCAGTGTAGAAGGAACATGCTGCTCTACCATATGTTTTGCAGCTGATTTTATTAAACTACCGCTTACCTTGATGCTGTTTATGTTCAGAAATACTTATTTAATGGAGCAGTTCAAATGACATGGATATGTGTAAGAGCAATTTTTTGCTTAATTTTTATGCTTTGAGAATTTAATAAACTTTCCAAATTCTTCAAGTGTTGGGTTTTTTTCTTTGTCTGTGTATTTTAGCTTCTGTCAGGCTGGTTTCAGTCGAGCCTGAGATTCAGTCCATCAGAGCTGCCAGTATAAAGGTACGTGTACTTGCCCTTGAGCCTGTTTCTATGAAAATGATCCAGGTTAGCCTCTCATTCTCCCATGTCCATAGGATTAAACTATTTATGCTATGCCCACTTTGATAAAACCAGGCAAAGGAGAGGCTTCATGTTTAGCTGTCCTCATAGATCTGGAAGAAAATATAAGCCAGTCTTATCTCTTGCCTTCCCAGAGCTACAGGAACCACACACGCTCTGATGAAAAGTCTCTCAATCGGTGTTTATTTCCAACGCACATGGCAATGAGCAGGACACTCTCCAAATAACAAAATGCCTCATTTTCTCCACTGTCCTTTGGCTGTGTTTTAGAAAAATGAGCTACTTGGCAGCAGCCCTACCCGATCCTGCCCTTTCAGAGGTATCTCTAAACACATGCAGAGGAGCACAGGGTGGCTTCTCTGCTCTGCTGAGGGCAGAACTTCTTTTGAGCAATTCAGTTGTGGCCCAGCCGCTTTCCGAATTGCAGAGGGACCAGCTTAACCTGCCACCTTTTGGGTGCATGCATGTCTGCTGCATGGCCTCCCCTGGGTGGGAGTCACAGAGTAGAGCAGAGGGCAGAGGAGGTGAGGAGACCTCATCATGCAGCCTGGGCACATCATGATACCACATCTAACCAAAGCCATGGTGACCTTCTTGAGTGTGAGTCCTTGTGGCTCTTACAGTCGGGGGGGCCTCCTCTTCCTTCACATCCTTTATTTGTTTGGGGATTAGAGAGGTCTGGAGGTAATACAAATGTGCTGGCAAACGGCAGAGGAGGGGAGGGCTTTGAAGGATCTTGTATATAGAGACAAGAAGTTTGCAAAAACAAATTTAAGCAGTAGGATTTTCTTAATGTGATGAGCTGGTGGGAGCACGTGAACTGATGGCAAAAGTGGTGACTGTGAATTGAATTAATACGGGATGTGACAGACAGAATGAGAGCTCTAGCTGCATGGACAGTCACACCTTAGGCAGGAGGAGAGGAAAGCACAAAAAAGATCAACACTTTGATTTGTGAACTTAAAGATAAGCTTAAATTTGTGACCAGCGTTTTGGAAACAGAAATCGCCACTTATACATCAGATACATGCTGCTGTTACATGTATTATTAAAAGAGGTGGCTTTATAATCTATTATTTAATCGTTGTAAATCACTCATTCTTCTGCTATTTCTTTGCAGGCGACTGCAAGAGTGACAGTTTAGGCTGTTACCACAGGGTGTCTCTCACTGGTTGAGTTTAGCATCCTATCCGTTATGACCCATATCCTCTCCAGGGCGATAATTACTTTCTTTTATTTGGTCCAGATAATTAACTTCAGAGGATTTCAATGATTAAGCAAATCCATTACTATGATCTCTAGATAATATTAATGCTTCTTTGCTTGAGTCTTCTCAGTTACTGTTTGGACAGCACATTTTTCTATAGTCCATCAAAGAACATCAGCATCTTTTGAAATTTACTTTAAAGGAAGCCCTTCTATCAATTAATAAACATTTGCTAGGTTCCAGAAGGAATTAATTGAGAAAAGTAAATCTATATGATATTATTGCAGGAAACATCTGTACCCATCGCTTACACAGACCGATTTAATGTAAATCCATGGAAATGTTCACCTGAGGAACAGTCTTACACTTGGGCATTCTGAGCCCATCCCACAAACTGTCACAATGCTACCCAAAATGCTGATTTCATACTTAGCAAAAGAGACAAATGAAAGAAATGTTGCTCAGGAATTTATGATCTTTTTGATCTTTTTATTCGTTTCTTCTAGGAAAGGAAGAAATGTTACAAGAATTTATTCCTTTAAGAGATGGAATTGCTGGTTTAGCCTGTGAAATTAGCTTTCCTCACAAGTTCACTTGCAGACATGTATTTTATTGAGAATTAAATTGCATTGTTCTGAAGAGTAGACAAAAAATAAACAGGGATTGTTCTGACAGAGGAACAGTTGGGACATGTGCAGAAGACAGAGCAAGTTAAAAATATTTGAAGGCTATACTGTCTTTTAAAAGTAGATGCCTAATTTATGGTGTGCACAGGCATATGTTTTTGATTAAATATTTATGGTTGTTTTTTTTCACCCCAACATGCATTTTAAGCACTTTTGAGGAAGTATATTTTTGTGTCGGGTTATTCTGTTTGGGGTTGATTTTGAAAATTCCATTTATTTGAACCTCTGATGGATTATTGAGGCAAATGACAGACTTGCAACACCAGTGAAAAAACAACTTGCACATGTTTGACACTGCTTGACTTCCCTGGGAACTTTAAATCTTTGTTTGGCTTTTTGGCCGGGGGAGATTTCGTATTAACTGATACCTCTCGCTTCCCCTAGTGCAGCGCTGTACTTTTTAGACTGGGCTTTGCTTCAAGTATTCCTGTTACCAACATCAAGCAGTAAATTCCACCTGAAATCATTGAGCTGCAACTAATTAATCAACCAGCTGATATAGTAGATGGAGACAGTGAGTGTGCATGCGTGCTGGTGGTACACCACTTGCTGTGCCTGTCATCGGCTTACTCACATCCTTCCTCTGATTTAGAAATCTCAGAAGACAATGGTAAAGATAGCTTGCCTTTGGAATATTTTACATCTGTATCTACCAACAAAATAGCTGCCTATCTAAGTTAATCCATGTTATTTAAAGTATTTGTGCTCATCTGTACTGGTTGTTCACTTCCTTTCCATGGAACAATTTAATGTCTGATAAATTTAACTTGTTATGGGGACCATTGTTACTTCATTTTGTTGTTTCTGATTTTTTCTAAGACAAAAACAAAAAGGAGAGATGGTAAGAAGAGATCCTGTGTCAGATTTCACTTATACTTCCATGAGATGCAGTAACATTGTATTACTAGAGTTAAAGACAGTGAGATATTTTTACAGCAAAGTAATTAAATTAGAAGGGCTAGATATTCTAGTAAAAGTAATTATGAAGAATAAAACCTTCATAAACAGTGAACATTTTCAAAGAGAATCTGCCTTCCTTTCTTCTATATTTTGTACTTTAATTTGTGGATAGATATTATTCCAGGTTAACTGATCCATAAACACGCATTGTATTTTCTTAATAATAGCTGGAATTTCCTTAAAATGTAGGTTAGTTTGCAGTGAACCAGAGACTGAGTACACCTGTTTCAGCAGCATATGCTGCTGTTTGATGTAGAGAGAAGACAGCAAGTATTACCAAGATAAATCTTCAACTGACTGTTCCCACCCATGTCCTGTTCTGCTCCAGATGTTTGAGATACGTCATTTTCTCAAATGAGAGTTACAGTCACTTGGCACACTGAGCTACTCTCTTGTTGTCTGGGGTCAGCAGCACCCAAGCAGATGCCATCTTTTCTCTAAGCGCAATAAACTCCCTTAAACCTTTAACTGCTGCACTTGTAAATGCAAACAGCAGTTTCATTGCTATGTGAGGGAAATATTGGTCTCTTTTACTGAAGTAATTTGGAGGGAATCCCGAGGCTTACGGAAGTATGTGCTCAAAGGGTGAAATCTCCTCGCAGTTGGATACATTTAAGATCATTGGAAAAATGTGACAGTGATGGAAAACACGTGCAATGATGTGTCTCTGACACATCATCTTTCTTTCCTCCCTTCCCCTTTGTCAATGGCAGTGACGATCAGTGATGTGCTTTAGGCACATTGCCAATGAATTTTCTCCAAATTTCCCATGAAGAAGTAAAAGTATTCACTGCACTTCGCTTCTCAATCAGGGGAAAGGGAGGCAGTACTTGCAAAGCACACGTATGACAATGGGTAAGCTCTCTGGGTCTTGTCCTTGAGTAACGGAACCTGGAGCTCTGTACCATCACACCGCAAGGGAAAGTGGACGAGTGAAATATTGTGAGGCAATCTTTGCTCTTGGGTTCATGTTTCATGCAATTTGTAGCAATTGCTGTGAGATGTGTCTGTGCAAAGAGGTGTGATTTGTGCGTGAACTGGGGTTGCCTTGGGGCTGTAAAGATGACAAGACTAAAACAGGATGATTTATTAGATAGAAATTCAGCGGTGTGAACAGAAAGTTGAACTCAGCCTTAATCACAGAACCACAGAATCATAGAATAGTTTGAGTTGGAAGGGACATTAAATATCATCTGGTTCCAACCCCCCTGCGATGGGCAGGAACACCTCCCACTAGACCTGGTTGCTCAAAGCCCCATCCAACCCGGCCTTGAACACTGCCAGGGAGGGGGCAGCCACAGCTTCTCTGGGCAGCCTGTGCCAGTGCCTCACCACCCTCACAGCAGAGAATTTCTTTCTTATATCTAATCTAAATCTAGCCTCTTTTGGTTTAAAGTCATTACCCCTTGTCCTATTGCTACATGTCCTTGTCAAAAGTCCCTCTCCAGCTCTCTTGTAGGGCCCCCTGCTCCAACAGACCCATGTCTTTCCTGTGTTGGGGCTCCGGAGCTGGACGCAGGATTCTAGGTGGGCTCTCACCAGAGCAGAGTACAGGGGCAGAATCACCTCCCTCAACCTGCTGGCCACGCTTCTTTTGATGCAGCCCAGGATACGGTTGGCTTTCTGGGCTGCAAGTGCACATTGGCGGGTCATGTTTAGCTTCTCATCAACCAGCACCCCCAAGTCCTTCTCCTCAGGGCTGCTCTCAATCCATTCTCTGCCCAACCTGTATTTGTGCTTGATACCGCCCAGACCCACATGCAGGACCTTGCACTTGGCCTTGTTGAACCTCATTACATTCACACAAGCCCACTTCTGAAGTCTGTCCGGGTCACTCTGGATGGCATCCCTTCCCTCCAGCATGTCGACCACACCACACAGCTTGGCGTTATCAGCAAACTTCCTGAGAGTGCATTCAATCCCACTGTCCATGTCCTCCTGCTATTTTTGCCTGACTTCCTCTTTGTTGGGATGCATTGCTCTTGAGCTTGGAGGATATGATTCTTGAATATTAACCAGTTTTGTTGGGCCTCTCTTCCCTCCAGGGCTTTATCCTGTGGTACTCTACTGAGCAGATTCCTGGAGAGGCCAAAGTCTGCTCTCCTGAAGTCCAGGGTAGAGAGCTTGCTGTGTGCCCTCCTCGTTGCCCTAAGGATCTTGAACTCCACCATTTGATGGTCACTGCAGACAAGGCTGCCCTTGAGCATCACATTCCACACCAGCTCCTCCTTGTTGGTCAGAACAAGGTCCAGCATAGCACCTCTCCTCATGGGCTCCTCTACCATTTGGAGAAGGAAGTTATCATTAACGCATTCCAGGAACCTGCTGGACTGCTTATGCCCTGCTGTGTTATCTCTCCAGCAGATATAGGGGTAGTTGAAGTACCTACCCCGTGAGGATGAGGGTTTGTGAACGTGAGTATGCTCTGATCTGCCTGCTGAGGGCCTCATCTGCTTGGTCCTCCTGGCCGGGTGGCCTGTAGCAGACCCCCACTAAAATGTCACCTGTCGCTGCCCTGCCTTTAATCCTGATCCATAAGCTGTCGGTCAGCTCCTCATCCATCCCCAGGCCAAGCTCCATGCACTCCAGCTGGTCATTGACATAGAGGGCGACATCACCTCCCCATCTCCCCTGCCTGTCCTTGCTAAAGAGCCTGTATCCTTCCATTCCAACACTCCAGGTATAGGAGCCACCCCACCCATGTCTCCATGACACCAATAAGATCATAGTCCTGCAGGTGTGTGCATGTCTCTAACTCCTCTTGTTTATTCCCCACACTGCATGCATTTGCCTAGAGGCATTTAAGTTGGGCCCCCCCCATGGAAGTGAAATGTTGGTGTTAATGAAACCATGGGTTTTTTTAAATTTTCTATTTTACTTTAGAAGGAGAAGTAGAGTAGGAGTGGAGAAAATTAGCAATGTTATGTATTGCACTCATTTTGTGCCTCCAAATAACCTTTTATTTACTATGTCAATATTTTCCATTTTATATAGTGCTGCATTTTTCCATGGAATGGAAATTTATAGTATTTCCCAACTAAGAAGTGTCCTAGGATCTATCTTGCTCAGCCCTAACGCCAGTCTTTCATGCACTTGAGAAGGACAATTTGTCTGTTTTCATGCTAAGGAGATGCTGGCTGGTTCATAATTGCACTGATCAGAGTCCACGTGTGGAGTCAGTAATCCTGGGCTCAGACTGAACTTGAATAGGCTTTGCTGCTTTCTGTTACAGGGAGGTTTATGTTGGCACTCTGTGCTGCTTCACCAACCTCTGCAGAGTCAGCTGAATATCAACCATGATAAAATGATCCCCAAATATTCCCTTGGATGGCTGCAAGAGTATTGATCACTCAATCCTGTAAGATTTCAAACTTCAGCTCTGTAAGATCTTATATCAAGAGAAATTGTTAACAGCATTATTAATTCTAAAAAGAAAAATATATATGTGTGTGTTTCCATCTCTCTTCTTGTACCTTTCTTCCTGATTTCCAAGCTGAGCTATTTCTCAGAGACACAACCATGTATGGAGACAATCTACATATTCCCTTGCTGGCATTTCCCAAGCTGCTCAGACAGCCTGTCATGAAAAATAAATACATTTTCTGAGTAAAAATTCACTCAGAAAATTTTTATGTTCCAGAGGCACATAATGTAACTGGAACATAACCGACAGTGAAGTGTTTAAAAACCCATAAATTAATTTTGGCTTTATTTAGTCTAAAAGGAATAGAGCATTGTGCACATTTTGCGAATGTTTACATTAAAAACTAAGGCATGACTTATTTCCCGTGCCTGAGCCAAATTAGAAAGACTTTCTGTTACGCTAAAGCTTTTGCCTGATATGCAAAAAGAATAGCCGTGTGCAACAGGAAGAGAAGATGATGATGTGTATGACATGCAGTCACCAGCAGCCTTGGGATGCTCCTTTTGATAAGACAAAGCCAGCTGGGAATCAGTGAGACAGCCCAGCTCTTACAGATTGGTGCTCACGTCCCTTGTCAAGTTTTCCATCCTAGAAACTAGTACAGAAGCAAAGTAATTGAATGTACTGGTTCCTTCAAAGAAAGCCCACATGTTGTGCCAGTGGAAAGGGTGTCATGTCATAGCTTGGTTGCAAAATGAAATGGTCTGAGAGGTGCTGAACATTGACAGCTCAGCACCTCTGAAATCAAGTGCCGTTTGAAACGTACGCACTGCTTAGACGTTCTGCTGAAATCACACATTCACAGGTGGCTTAAAAAATGCAATTTTAGAAGGCTGGCAACATATATGTGCGGTCCCCTAATCCACGTCTGCTCTTATGTAAAAAAAATAAGATCTCTACATACAAAAAATGTCCTTATGTCCTTTTTTTCTCCCCCTTCAGTTCAGTTAATACAGGCATGAAGAGTTTCAGCTCATCAAATTTGACCAACTTAAAATCAGCTTGGCTTTCATGTGCAGTCTATATATCACAGTTGTGGCCTTTGAGTCACAGGAAGAAGCCATTTCTTAACTACTTGTTTTTAGCATGTTCGTACATTTCTGATACTGATGGTAAAAAGACAGGAGAAAAGATTTGTGCGGAATTACACACACAGAATATAAAGGAGGTAATTATTTTAATGACCTGCAGATGCCTTTTAGTTTTTTAAAATTCTGGAGCAGGAAAGGCATGCTCCTAGGAGCACTGAATGGGAAAGGTGATCTACTTCAGTTTAAAACCACAGGTGAACTGAACCTACTTTTTCAAACCTCACTCCAGCAAGCCATCCCATTAAAATGTGGTCTTAAAATCTTAATGTATCTTTAACACACAATTGTGGTGCTAGGAAGAGAAGAAAACTTTCTGTCCAACGCTGGGCAAGGTGTCTCCATGCAGGCAAGTGGCTGCTCTATCTGGGCAGATACTTGAGGCAGCAAGGAAAGGCAGTGTTGCTTTCCACAGTGTAATGACTTCAGTTTGTTTTGATTTTATTTTATTATTTTTTGGTTTTATTTTTTAGTTTGTGTTGGGTGAGTTTAACCTCTGGAGCAGGAGAGTTTATTACTGTTTTTTTCAGATACACCTGTGAATCACGTAGATCATGTTGTTGAAGATATGACCTAGCATAGCTGGCTTGTGATTTAATACAACGCTCTAAATTAGTGCATTTGCCTATAGAATTTAGCTGTTGTTCTGCCTTGAGGATACTATTTGCACCTTCACACTTTCTGCTGCAAGCATAAAATGGGAAGTGCTTGCTGAATCTTGCCAGTTGAAAGCAGTACGTTCATTTATAAAATTTGCCAGTTTCTCCTCTGAAACAGGTGAAGAAAACAAATCCAAAAAGTGTAAAGGAAAATTATCACCATTCATCTCCATATCCTATGACAAAACTGTTGCCTGTGTACTGTATATTTTAGAACTTTTTAACGTGTAATGCTGCATATAAAGCCCAACACGTTCTAACCCTCCTGAAGATCAGTCCAAATTCTTGAAAATACTAATGGTAACCTCAGGTATTGCCAGTAACAGATGTTATGAGGAAAATCAAGATCTCAGGAAGGATGTTACAGCAAGTCCGCAGTGTACACACCTTCACGCTTGTCACTTCACTGTAGTCTCTTCTGGCAGGGGCAGCTCGCAAACACTCCTTTGCGAGGCAGAAGCGGCAGCCCCTCCACTGGAGGATGATCTACCTGAGCTATGGTTTATTTATGGTTCATGGTATTTTGCAAGATTTGATTTCAGCTAAGAGGAAAAAGCGGCACACAAGTGATAGGAGGTTCATTATAACCGACACACTTCGATGTCTGCAGACCCGTTTCAACACCGTGGATTCACAGCCTGCTCTGCGGCTGCCCCGAGTTTTCCGTTTCCTTCAGCCGAGATGGCAGCATAAATCAGGGTTTGTGCATCGAGCCGTTCGCTTTCGGAGGCACGTGCCATGGGCAGCTCTGCTGCTGCGTCGCGGTCCCACGCTCCAAAAGGGTTTGGAAGCACCGCGATACGCAAGCGTGCAAAGTCATGGGAACAACCTGACAGCACTCGGTGTTCCCGCGTACGGCATGAAAACCTCCGCAACTCGAAGCTGTATGGAACATTTGACCTGTAACAACGGCCGTGATTTAACGTTCCGCTGACAGGCGGTTACTGAGGCGGAGTGCGCGCGTACCTAGAAACACGCTCTGGCCCTTTGTTACCGAGCAGCCAAGTCTCCTCACGGCCGCACCGCGCCAGCCGGCCGGGCAGGGCCTCCAGCCCCCCGCGCCGTGCCCCCTCTGCCGGGGCGGAGAGGCTGCGCTGGCTCCCGAGCCCCTGAGCCCCCAGTTCGCCCGGCACCGGGGAGGCTCCTTCCCCCGCCGGCTGCGGGGGGGGCGCGTCCATCCC
>Ga0065711_1035801_pt1 | contig 21820 bp, 9 predicted proteins | sample Hoacrofraction12_FD_59098 | JGI IMG/M metagenome (GOLD analysis project Ga0065711, IMG submission 59098) | Hoatzin crop microbial communities from Cojedes, Venezuela - Epithelial fraction 12 v2 (version 2) | ecosystem: Host-associated > Birds > Digestive system > Esophagus > Crop | place... | reverse complement strand
TGGAGAAGAGAAGGCTGCGAGGGAACCTTATAAATGCTTATAAATATCTGAAGGGTGGGTGTCAGGAGGATGGGGCCAGACTCTTTTCAGTGGTGCCCAGCGACAGGACAAGGGGCAACGGGCACAAACTGAAGCATAGGAAGTTCTAGCTGAACATGAAGGACTTCTTTACTTTGAGGGTGACGGAGCACTGGAACAAGCTGCCCAGAGAGGTTTTGGATTCTTCTTCTCTGGAGATATTAAAAACCTGCCTGGACGCAGTCCTGTGCAGCCTGCTCTAGGTGAACCTGCTTTGGCAGAGGAGTTGGACTGGATGATCCCCAGAGGTCCCTTCCAGCCCCCACCATCCTGTGATTCTGTGATTGTGTGATCCTGTGAGTTCAGCCTCTTCCAGAGGACCAGCTCAAGTCCAGGCCTTTGCACGCAGTCAGAGGTAGTTTCACCCATGATCATCAATGTTGCATGTTTAATACAAAAGTGTGAGAATAACAAAGTAAAAGCATATAGTTACAGATGTGTAGTTTAAATAATTTAAGCATCACATGCTAGTGAAGTGAATATAAGGCAGCTTCTGCACTTGTAATTTCATTACAAAAAATCATTTAATTCTTTTTTCGCTTAAACCCGTGGATAATGGAAACTCAGTTTTTTCTGAGCTTTCCTATGCAGTAAATGGGATAAGTGTGTTTGAGTCCGGCCATTACTCCAAATGATAGTGAGAGGCTCAAGAAAAAGAGTCCTTTAAGTGTATTTCTGTTTCTACAGATTTTGTCACCGACAGTGCACGCAGCTGGTGTAGTTAAGATTAGGACTGCAATTATTTTTTGCTGACTCTGTCAGTTTGAGCTTTTCTAGCAGAATTTCTCTAGAGGGCAGTAAGGATTCAAAGCTGCCTCAGTACAAATATATACATGTATTTTGTAGAAATGACAGATCATCTTTGCACAGCAGTAAAGGTTACAAGAGTGGGTGCACATGTTGCAGTGTAGGGTAGAACAGCTAAAAGCACATAAAGCATACTGTACACTCTTCCTTCTCATAACATCACCCAGGCTGATATTTCATTGCACATTTGTATTCTAAATTACTTGAAGTATTCGGCTTTTAATCTTGATGAGAAAGGACCTTTTTGTTAGGGAAGATTCAGTTTGGGTTAGTGAAGGGTATGGTAACAGGGAAACAAATTTGGAAAATAAGTCAATGGTCCGAACGGAAACACTGTGCATGGCCAAGACTAAAATTGCTTCTGTGACTCCTTCCTACTAATTCCAGAAAACTGGAGATACTGAAGCTAGACCTGGGTCCAAATACAGTGCATGTGATCATTCTCTGGTGCCAAAAGTATGTTTAACAATGGCAAATATAAGAATACATGTATAATGCCTGCTGTGAAGGATATAATGCCTGCCAGATTTTCACAAATTAGGTAGGCTTACTGGCAAGAAATACATGAGGTAATACCGAGGACATGAAAGTTTTGGAGCTCTCTTGCACCATTGCCATCTCTTTGCACACCCTACTTGAAAGTGATGCAGCCAGGGCACCTAAGGAGATTGAATTCCCTTTAACACCTTATAAATCTCCTACATCACTTAGGAAAAGAGCATGTAATGAGTTAGAACTCTTGTTTCTAAGAGTTCATAGCGATTTTCTCCTTGTCTTGTCAATACTGGTTTTGAAACCTCCAGAAACAAAGCAGAATGTATTAAGTTTTGTGGGTCAGGTTCTCCTAGCTTTGCTGTCAGTGGGTAGCACTATAACCTCCCAGCGCGAATGACCTCAGCCAGGAGGGTGAGACGTAAAAGTAGCAGGGTCTATGCATGTGTGTTTTCAATGCTGTGGTGACTGTACTGCAGTAGTAGCTCTGTGTCGACATACTTAAGGGAGCCCTAACTGCACGTGTGGTCATTTGTGTGTTCAGCACTGTCCTAATGAGTTACAAGCTTCTGTGTCTTGTGTCTGGATGAGCTGAAATGCAGGAACAGAGTCTCTGCGCCCGTTCCAACAGACCTATTCTTTAGACTCTTCCGACTCTTCTTTGCCATCTCCATTCCTATGATTTCATGGAATTGTATTGTAAACCTGGAAAGGCTCTGGAAGTATTTTATAAAGTTATTCCAAGCCAACAGTCCTGTGGAAGACTAAAGCTTTCTACTGCATCTGCTTGTGTCCAACTGGCCACAGCATGAAGTAAGAAGTGTGTATGATGCCTGCAGAGGAAGTTCAACTCTTGCCTTCATTGTACTTAATTCTACTGGGTTAGCAGAGCAGAAGATCCAGAGTAAGAATCTTGTATGAAGTCAAGCAAGCTATGGTTCAAGCTATGGTTGGGACACACCAAAGACGATGCAGGAAGACAGGTGGCCAGAGAAGATTATCAACAAAATTATATCATGGCCAATACTTGATAATAAGGTGCCCTTACTTAAATCCAAAATTGAAGCCATTTATTAGGCTCAGTGATGCCATGAATAACAAAAGATCTTTGTGTTATTCTATGATATCTTAACATAACAGAGGCTATCTCTATTTCAATGTAATAACCATTTACCACGGATTTTAAATAGGGCAGGTGTGGTTAAATTTGAGCTGTGTTGTTTTCAGCCAGATGCAGGCAGGCTCATGTTTCTGCAGGTGCCCGTTTTGTCCGTATAATGAGACACCAAGCTCAGAGGTACGAGAGGTATAATCAGACATAAAACTCTGAGACACAGTTGTTTACAGTACCTAAACAAAATAGTTGAACCCTAAAATTTGAGTTCACCTTGGTGTGTGGATTTGGAGAACCTAACTGAAAATGTGATTTACAATCCAGTAATTCAGGGGAGCCTATGGATTTCTTACCTCTGTTAAAACAATGAGGTTCCCCAAATTCAGTTTGCTCAGGAGTTTGGAACAGTGACTGCTACTGCTTGGTAATTTTGTATTAATTTCCAAGGCATATATAGAGACAAAGGCATGTGTACATCCCTTCCTTTCCCACCTTTACTGTATTTGAATACAAGCTCCCTCCTTCCAGCAGCATCTCCAGACCTCTCAACTACTTGCACAGTAACTGCTTACCCAACCGCTTGACTCTGTCACCTCTTTCAAGTCAGACCTCTCCAGGGACCATGTTGCTCCTGGTCCCTGAACGCTCAATGCGCAGACTGCTCCTGAGCAGAGTTGCCAAAGGTTCTTGCAGTCCTGGGCTGCCTCTGTGTGCCCCAGGCAGGCGTTTAACTCGCACCTTAGGCAAGGGCTCTATGTAGAAAACAGGAAGCTGCCTCTGCACATCACATCTGAGTGGTTCACACACCAGTTGTAGTCCACTATCGTGTTTTGAGAACTTCAGACATATATCATCATCAACATATGTGCAGGTGTTATGCCAAAAATTAAAGTCTGGGGGAAAAATATATGGGGCACTTTAAATAAACAACCAGGATGCAACTTTTCAAAACAACTAGTTCAAACAGAAAATTGGAATGTTATGAACAATGTGAGAGTGGGCTAGGTTTTATTGTAAGATTATGTTTTTAAGGAATACTAAATTTAGGATCCAAAGATGTTCATACTTGAATATATTTAAATAATTACTCCGTAAAATATTCATCCTACAATCTGTATTCTTGCTTTTCAGGTGTCTTAGCATCTAACAAATCTGTATTCCTGACCTTAAAAAGTATGTTTCTTGCCTGAAACAAATTTAAACAATAATGTAAGATGCCATAAAACTTGAAACCTCCTATGTCAAGTCAATAAGAGATTCATTCAAGATAATTCCTTCCATATTTGCAAGACAGTTTGGAGTTTTCAGCTCAGCTTCATCCGGCTTTTTCACTTGAGACTTCTTCCCTTTTCTCTCACTCACTAAGTGTCCTCTCTTAGGCTGTAGTGTGGTAAGCACCTTTTAGGTGTGGGTTGACAACCATATTTTAAGCAGCTCTCGGCTCATTTCAGTCTCAGTGCTTGGACAGTTTTGCTGGTGCAATTGTTTGCACACCCCTTACGGAACCATATTGAAGATCTGATCTCAAGTAAAACCAATCCAGGTTAATTCACCAATCTCTCACTGGGAGAAAAGGCATTCATGGAAAAGGTGCTTAATGCTAGAAATTATGTCAAGAATGATTTCTTGACCCATAGACAAATTTTGAAGTTAGAACTTTCCCCTAGTCAACAGTGGGATAGAATAGACACTTTTCTAGGATTTTCATGGAAAATGGGCCATAGCCTTGTGGTTTGGTTCTCACTAGGGCACCCAAAGTGACAGCTATGCGATGGTGAAAACAATCTGTCCCCTTTTCACCCAACACATTGCATATGAAGATCATCATTGTGCGTTTACATCAAAAGTACTTGGGGACCTTTCACTCCCCTGTTAGGTTATTTGGTACGAGCAGTGAGGCTCATAAATAGGGTTAGTAGTACCTCTTCGAAAGAGGAATATCCACCTAAAATAGATCTATTTCAAAGGCAGTGGCCCAAGAGCAATTGCTATTTGGGGTCCTCAATATAATTCAAACCACACTATCTCCTAGAAAAAGCTTTTAGTTAAGGGGCTATGATTTTAAGAAGGCTTTATACCCCATATGTGCACTATGGATCATGGAACTAGGAAGCAGTAAAAGTTGAGTACAGCTAGTATACCAGGGACTGACAGCATTATGACATTTATCAGTTGTGTGAGAAATAAGTCCAGTCTTAGTAAGACAGTTAAGCCAATATGACCATGCTCCTATGCTACAGATTTATGGTACACAGTCCACCCTATAAAGCAATTGTTTGGAAACCAAGGGCTTGAAAACCCTTGTTCGGACAAGTAGTCCTTGTTCTCAAGTTCCATTGAGCTTCCTTCGCTTCAGCCAGAGCAGTCCCAAAAAAAATCCCCAGACGTGTAAGCAGACTGTGAGAGACCTGGGCCAACAAATATATAGCCTTTCATGTCCTTACGTAGTCCAGCTTGCCTCACAGAAGCATGTAAAACAATAAGCCAAACAATGTGAATTCATCAACTGGAAGATTCATGGACCAGCAGAGCAGACCTTGGACCAGCTTATTCTTGGCTCTACCCATGACATCTTGTATTGCTCATGCCTCAGTTCCCCCACCTATATAACTGTGTAGGTAAAGCTAGTTTGCAAAGCCCTTTTATAGCTCTAAATGAAAAACATATAAATGCCAAATGTTGTTGCAATGAAAAGTATTTTCCTGGGCTGTTCAGAATCAGTGGGAAATCCATATTGGACACTGCTCCTGGAATGTTATTGCAGTGGCACTTTTACAGCAAGAGTGCTTTCCACCAAAAATATAAAGGCTTGAAAGGAGAAAGTAGATCAAGGTTAGTGGTTCAGGATCAGTCAGTTACTCAATGTTACTGCAGTTAGAAGGAGCTGAAGAGAAGATGGGTGATTTCAGTAAGGTACCTACAGGGAGATGTGTGCCAGGATTCAAGCCTGGTGATTCATAAGCTGTTCGTCAGTAGCTGTTAAATATCTGCTTTTTGCCAGCGCTCACTGTTTCAGTCTGCCAAAGATACTGGATAAACTGTCGCTGTAAAAAAATTTATGGTTTCTCTGGGGAAAACAAAAGCTTTTTGTGGCATAATACAACATCATAAATTAAAACTTTTTTTAAAATTAAGAAGTTACATCATGTTTTGATGTAATGTGATGTGGCAGGTCATGCTTTTAATTTTAATAAGCTTAAAAAAAGAGAGAGATTGAGATTTGGGAATATAAATATTGTTTCTGAACATATAACATCTCTTGTTGGAGGCTAGCGAAGCAGGTTCACCTCTGCCATCTGAGTTCAAGTCTTATTTCAGGAAAACAACTTGAAATGACTTCTGGAGGTATCAGCATCAGTTAATGAACTGAATTTCCACTCCACAGACCTTCCAGGAAATTGCCAAACAGCATTAGCACTTCTATACTATTTGTCATGCTTAGGTATTGCTGTACTTTAAAAAGTGCTGTCATCTTCAACTTACCTTTTTTGAAGTGTCCTGTAACTTTCAGGGATCTTCAATTTTAAAAATTCCAGTATGAGACACAGGAGTGTATTTCAGCAGTGCTTACAGTAAGTGCCCACTAATTTCAGGAGCGAATGCAGGGCTCCAAGTGCGTCTCTGAATAGCTGGTCCTTAAACAGAGGCATCTCACTTTGGAATTCAGAATTGAAACCCATCATGTTAGCAGTCACTTGAAGATGCAGGCCTTACTAGCATTGTAAGGTTATGACAGCAGAATTCATGTGTCTTTAAACTGGCGTGAGCTTTCAGCACATCTAAGATTAGCCCTGCAATTAGGTACAGAAAATTCTTCTACCTTATGAATGGTGGACCTGGGTCCTCTTTTCTTTTCCAAAAAAAAAAGAAAATACATTTGTTTTTATGCACGAGCGAGCACAAAAGGGATATTAGCCTTACTTTTAACCTTTGGTCACTGCTTTAAGAAAGGTAAAGAGTTGGGCATATTGCAGGATTACACAAAGGGGAAATAATCACCTATTCAGCATTTCACTTCCTGAATCTTATTAATTTTTCCTTCAGCTCCATCACTGAAAGATGTGGTCTGAACCCTGCATTTATTTAGTCATATCTGACACAACTGTATTAGATGGCCATTGCTCTGTTCTCACTTGGTCGGATTTCACCATACCTGACTCCTGGAGAGGGATTGCCCTCATCGCACATTGGCTTTCGCTGTGGAGGGATCCTGGAGCTCTCACTGCCTCCCTTGGCAGAAACTTGGCACTTTCAGGAGGATTCTTGCATAAGCCTGAAGAATGAAATAGAAAATGACTACTGTAACACAGCTGAGTAACGCGGTTCATTTCAAGCTGCTCAGACAACCACCTCACCCTCTGCTATGCCCGAGGTAATTGGTTTGGGGCTGTTTAGGGCACTCATCTTTCATTCTCCTTTCTGATTTCTCTTTTCAGTCTTCTTATTTATTTTCCTAATAGTTCATTTTTCCATTCTAACTCTCATTTTTATATTTTTAATCATATTCAGAGTAGATGAAAAAGGGTGACCCATTGTCCTCATAAGTGACATCTAGTCTACGACTTGACTGACAGGAGGTACCATTAGAATAAGCATCCCTTCTCTGACTGAGACTATCCATGTTAACATTTCTGTACTCTGGGCTATATATTTGATCTTACATAGCTGTAAATTATGAGTGACTCCATCAAAGTCAGAGGCATTACTCCAGTGCCAACATGGTGTAGGTCAACTCAGATTCATGCTTTCAGCATTTCAGATGTGTCACTAGGGCTCCTGTTGTATTGCTGACCGCTTCTGTCATTCAGTCTTGTACGTGGTTAGAGAGAGCTAGCAAAAGTACCTGATACGTGAGCTTCTCACAAGACTCCATGCCTTGAATTTCTTGAAGATCAGGTTCACGTTGGCATGTGAACTTGGCTATGGAGACAGAAATGTACAGTACATTACTGTATTGTAAGTCATATCAGGGCAATATCAAAACGTAGTAAAAGTTAAACAAAACATCTGAAATAATTTTCTCTGTGTACACAGAGTGCGTCTCCTTGGGGTAAAACTGATCTTTCAATTCAGAGTTCACGTGGAAGGTAAACTACTGGAGACAGAGAAAGTTCAATATAATCAGCTGAAAACAAGAGGCCAAAACCAAAGCTAAACTGTAAGCAGGAAAAAGATTTTGCCTTCAGTTCCATAATTTTACACTCATGTTCTATGACTGGTTTCTGTACTGGTAATTTCTTTACATCATAGAAAAGTTAGGAATGTTATGGAGAAGGCTGAACTGTTAGAAGAGGGCTCTGTGGGAAGGGAGGAGGAATGCATAGTTTTGATTCATGTGAGAAGGAATGTGCTCACTAGGGATGAAGTTTACAAAACTTGTTTCAGGAGTTACAAAACCACAATGAGATGAAAACTTGCGTGATCAGCCTAGCTATTGGAAAACAGAGAAAGTAGATGCAGAAATTGGTAGGTGGGGAAAGTGGGGAGGGTCAAAGGTGGGGGAGTGCTTAAGTCTCTTTGTAACTGACAGAAAACAGAAAAAAGGTTTTTAAGAACTTCATACTTCGTATTCTCTTAGATAATGAGAACATAAACCGTCTGGTTCTCATCTTTTTTACACTTATGTAAAATTAGGATCAACTCAACAAGTTAATGGAGTTACATAGGTTTAAATCTGGCATAAGTGAGATAAGAAACAGGCCCATCAGTTCATTAAGGACTTCATTAACTGTGACTGGAATATCTTGCAGAGCCTGTGTTCCTGCAAATAAAAACATGCGTTTGAGGCCACAGGAAGGTATTCTGCATGCCCTAACGCGTATGCGTACAACTAGCTGCCTATTTTAAAGTCAAAAGCTAGAGGGCTCTGTGTAATTGCATCTGGGAGTAGGTGAGTATGTATTTGTACAACCACAGGACTTGTGCATGCAACAAGAGAGATGCACACGCAGCTGGGCCTAACCTGTCACCAGTAACAAACTGAGTACAGAAAATATACATAGGTCTGCACTCACACAGGACCTTCCATTTGATTAAACTTTGTCATGACTTCTTGGCTTGCAAAATTACCCTGTTTATGTTTATCTCACTTATATGTAAGTTAAATATATAACTACATTCCACCATTCTGTGTTTTCTGCCGAGGGATACGCTTATGGTCTTATGATGCTACTCAACCCACTCTATACCAATTTTACTCAAACATCACAAAAAAAAGTATATTAAAAAATCCATCCACAGGAAGGATCTGAATAGTAAAGGAACAAGCAGCTCCCTCAAAAACTTCATTCCCCTTCATGATTGATGGGCTCCATTACTTCAACTTTGCTGTTTGATCAAATGGTAAATTGTGTAACTATACCATGTATGAGTGTCAAAGCAGTTTTGAAGAACTGAAAAATTTTTGTTTAAGTTATAGGTCAAGCGGCAATTTCCCAGAACAACCCCTAATGAAAGCAAAGATTTTCTTCCTTTTAAGCACACATCAGACCAATCTAATTTACTAGGGAGAAAATTCACTTTAGTGCAGATGTATACACTGCTTATGCCCTTGTTAAGTGAAAATTGGGATAAGTGGTACTAAGTGGGTGCATAGATCTTAAGCTTGTCCTCTTCAATAGGGTGAATTTTACCCTTAATAAGAAGTATAAGTAGAGCATCAGTGTTGTCTAGATTCTTCTGAGGACCATTAACACACAGCTGAGTTTCACTGTAAAGAAGTAGCAGAAAATGTAAATTAATTGAGAGCTGTTTTACTAGTTATATACTTCTCACTTACTGCTTCTCACTTGTAAACTGTAGACTCTATTATGTCTTGTCCAAATTATGCTGAAAAAAAGGTTTTGAATTCATTTCTGTCAATCCTTCATGGGCTTTCCTTATGCCTTTTTGCTCAATTTCTGCTATTTGTTCTGCTGAAAATTTATCATATCACAAGGAAATCCTGTAGGTGTTAATTTAGTCTTTGTGTGACTTGCTACGTCTGTCCTTGGAAAGGTCTGCTTCAACACACTAGAATGCAGAGGAAGGCGAATGAAGCTCAGATATGCATATTTGACACAGGCTCGCAAAACAAACCAGATCTTCACAGCCACAGCTCCAGTGGTCAGGGAAGGACCAATGATGGCATCATTCAACCTGGGAAAGATTTGAACTGTGTCTGAGGTGGCACCAGAGGACAGCTTGGATGGGTTTTTCAAGCTGTCCTTCCTTTAGACAGCACCACCAGATGTGTAGAAGGCCCAGTTCTCTGATTCCTGAGGTACGTTACATCTGGTACTCAGACTGGCGTAACTCTCTTGAAATGAATTGGATTTCAGAGATGCAGCTCTGCAATGCAGAATGATGCCAGCGGATATGTATCATCAGCTATCGGTTGCCACACCTCCCTCCTGGAAAGGAGAAATAAAAGGCCTCCAAAGATGGCTGCAGCACAATTCTAACAAACCTTGTCAAAATTGGACTGTGCTCATCTCAACTTGGTTGCATTTCTGGTTCCTAGAGATGGCCACTCCCACCATTTCATTGCCAGTCTCCATACCTCAGGGAGATAAAGAAGGAAAATACTCTGAAGTATCCTGAGCAGTCTCTGGAGAGAATTTCATTAGATGTTCACAGCTAGGTGGCTTGAATTGCTAATAAAGCTTGGAAGATTCCCTTTTCCTGTTTTATTCTGTTTTTTTTTTTTTCCAGCTTGACCCCAAATCAATCTTATCTCCGGTTGAAAAAGCCTTGTTGTGCCAGGGAAATGTAAATGACACTTCTGTGTGAGAGTTAGTGATTTTGGCTCATGGCCCTAATGTCGTTTCATTGCTTTGTACATCAAAAGAACGTCCCCTGACACAGACATTGGTTTACCTTAGCTGGAGTGACTCATCATTTTCCCACAATTAAATTTTTGAGCTCTAATGCAAAGCAGACTTATCTGCTTTGACAGGACAGTACAGAATAAACAGAAAAGACTAAATTTGTATTGGCAGCTACCACTGCGCTGCAGTTATGAGTAATACAGCATAACTAGAAAGGACACCAAGAAATCAAAATAGATTCTAGTTGCTGGAGAACCAAAAAAGAAGAAATGTCTGTTGATCACCAGTAACTGACTGTTTGGTATTGCATCAAGACACTGGATGGGAACAGCAGCAATAAAAGTTTCCGGTCTTTCTCCCTGTCTGTATTTTTTCCCTTTTATTTTCTTTTTTCTTTCTTTTATTTTCTTTTTTTTTAATTAAAAAATTATATGCCACTGTGAGTAATTTCTATGTGTGCTGCATATACTAAGGGGAAAAAAATATCCTTACAATTTGGACCACTGTTCAAGCGTACCGATTTCCTCAAGCCTATACCCTGCTTCACTCTGACCAGCACTTCCCACAGTCTGCCGTCTGCACAGCTCTCCATTTCCCACTAAGAAAATGGGATGCTCGGATGTTGCTGGTGTGTGACCCACATGCAGCTACACTGACAGAGAAGCTACACACTCCAGTGAGTCCAGGAGGTCTTCCTGGAAACCATCTATCCCTACACTGGTTTAAATTCAAATTTAATTTGCTCTGGCTACATCCTGGAGACAATTGCATGGTGGTGTCACAGATGCTTACTTGCCATGTGATAGGCGACATCTGTCACACCTGGAAATGCTAGTGGAGATGTGGTAATAGGAGGGAAGTAAATCTGTACCCAAAAAAAAGGTTGAATCTTACCTTGGAGATACTTGGTTGCAGAAGGGAAATGGTTCATGAACTCAGCATCTTAAAAAATAAAAAAGTATCATCAGTAATCTTTTTCTAACTGAGAAAAGATGTGCTGAATTCAGATGGATTTAATTCCACCAAGGCTGTGGGCCGAGTGTTTCTGACTGGCTGGATGGCAGTCGATCAGTCAATCAGAAACTGTGGGCACGAGGATATACGTAGAATTTTGGTTTATCTCAGATCACCTTGCTCCAAATTTACATGTGCAATTACTAAGTCTGCACACACAGATCAATAAACAGTATGTACCAATGAACAGAACTGCTTGGCACATACTTAAACAAATTATAATACAGTTAAAAATTTGGATTCTGAACCTTTGTACACTTCTATTGTGATATTTTGTAATTGCTAATTGCAACAATATCTGTGCAGGATACGTAATTCAACATGACAAGTGTTTTTAGCAGCAGGTGAATAAGATCAGTTATTGAAACAACAAAATTATTGCCAACATTGAGAAAATTAGATAAAAACACAAGGTCCAAAGAGCCTCATTCATATTTGATATAACACAAGCTAGAGTAAACACAGAAAATTATTAACTTTACATGTCAATAAATAATTTAAATAGTTTATAAGAGAAAAGAAAGGCTTGGCACAGTTTTGACTCTTCAGCATCGTAAACAGAGTAGTAATACCATACAGCTCTGCTCATATATTTATATTTTGGACTACTCACCTATTGTATTTTATGTTTAAATTGGAAAGCCTGGAACATTAATATAGCAGACACAGACTTCTCCCTTGAAAAGCTCACTACCCAGTTCATAAAGAAGCAATATTGTGTGGTTACAAAAAAAAAAAAAATACGTGAAGTCTAATTTCACTGTCGGATTACATCTAATCTAACTTTTGGTCCTTAAGCAGTGCTTGGCATCCTTTCTTCAAAACTAATGCAAACCCTCATCTTGCACTCTCCATCATATAAGAACAGTGATGTCTGGAGAAAGCCCCAAATGACTTCACTTACGCTGTGGGAATGCACGTTTTAACCTTTATGTCTGCACTGGAAGCCTGGGGAACTCAGTCTGATAGTTGTTATACGAACCAGATGAGATATGCCAATAAAGTCCAGTGCCATCAGTATGCAAAGAGTAGTTCTCTAGAGAAAGATGAATGGATGTGGCTCTGTGCCAGCGTGTTTTTGGACTGCCATGAAGAGGTCTTCACTTTTAATTAATTTTTAAATACAAAGCATCAAGGACATGATATCCTTAATGAGAAGTACAGGACCATCTTCCATTTCCCTGTCTGCCAACATGAAATAACAGTTGCTAGCTGTAATGCAAGAGTACCTCTGCGTGTATGTGTTTGCATGTAATATAACATAAAAGGATATAGATGTGACCAGGTCAGCAGGTATCCTGCAGGAACTACGGTTTGAGGTTTGCTTCACAAATCACTGTAAAGTGATCAGACAATTTCAGGCTTTTATAGGCCACCTGCATTCTGGATCCAACTCTACGATCAAAACGATGAGCAACGCTGCCTCTCACGTTAGACTGCAAGTTCAGCCTTTCTTTGTGGCAATTTCACTATTAAAAGCAAGAATATAACAAAGCATAAGCGAAAAGGATTAATGTAAATGGTTTCTTTCTTACCTAAGTTTTACATAATACTGAATACTTAAGACCTACTATCCTTGAGCCCTCCAAGACAGTGACTGTGTCAGTTTGCTCCTCATAAATAAATCCCTGATAAACTGACCATCACCTTAGAACAGAAGGGGTTTTTAACAGATTTGTTCTTTTGATCTATTTGCCCCTTGTCATGCTGAAACACCTGTATAATTTTGGCTGGAGTCTGGAAGGAGTATTTCACAGCTCATAGCTCATGTGTTGTTTCTTAACCCTCTGCCCTGTTTACCTGAAGTAGTTTATCTGGATGTTTTTGGTGTTGACTCCCTACTTATTTCCTAGCAATCAGTCAATAAATAAAACTCCCATATACATATATATGTACATGCACATGCACAGTAAATATAGTCATACAGTAAACATTCACGCCCAAAGTCAGTCACATGCAACATTCATAAATTAATGCCACAGTCCCATGTCCTTCACACTTTTGTTTTCACTTTAAGATTCTTTCTTAATAAGGAATAATGAACATTAACACCCAGTTATTCAGTAAACCAAAGCATATAAGCAATTAAATTAAATTAAATTAGCACAGCCAAGCAAACAAAGCAGTAATCATTCAAGTCCTCTATTTAGGCTGCAGACATAATGATAGACTGAAGAATAAACAATAAATTCTAGTAAAGACAATTAGTATTAAATTTTTATTTTTTTGAAAATCTTAAACACTAAGGAAATACTAATTTTTGTCACAAAAGATTCATTTTAAATAGTCTTTCCCTCTCACTTCAAAAGGTGACAAATCCCAGACAGAATTGGTCTTTTATAAGCTTCATGTTACTGAAGTACATTCAACATTATCTCCTCCATACAGTTTTAGCTCATATCCTCCTGGGATTCTCCACACTTTCCTTGAATGTACTAAAACAAGGATTGGCCAGTCCAGAACAGTAAAGGATGAAGGCATTAGAGAATAGACTTGGGTCAAGAATTATTATTGCTAGAGGCCTCCAAAATCTAGTTACATGTTCCAGCAAACCCTGTGGGCTCTTATGATAATGCTTTTCTACAGTATTATTGTTATATGGCATTAAATCAGTCAGATTCATGAGCAACAAGAGGTCAATGTCTGATTGAAATTCATAAGGTCAAAAAGGAAACTAAAAATCAATTTATAAGATATGAAGATTTAGGTTCAAACTATATCCATGAGCAATAAAATTTCACATCCATAAATGTAAGAAATCAGTTATTAAACTTGAGGGGGGGAAGAAGACTTATTAAGTTTTACACACACATAAGGCAGCTAACACATAATTTTATCAGACATTACTGAAATCCTATGTGTAATATAAGAGATGATGGGCTAAAATGCTAAATGGTTTAGCACTAAATTATTAAGTGATGTATCCCTAAGGTATTAAAAAGATAAGAAATGCAGAGCAGGTGTCTCTCCCACCAACTCTTGATCACTAGTTTAAGTGCATATTGATAACAAATGCACTTTAGAGGCAAAATAGTATTAGTAATATTTTTGCTGTATTAAAGTCTCATGTCAGAATGACTAAAAGCTTCTACCTGACAAAGAAGTGTTCATATATATATTATATATATATATATAAATATCACGTTAAATGTTAGCTCCCTGTAGAACAGAAACGAAACTCCAGTGTGTTAGAGTTAGTTTGATATTTATACACAAGTAAATAATGTAGGTGGAATAACAACTAAACCACATTAAGAATGAGAATTATAGCAAGCACTCTTACCTTTCTGAAATGAAAATGCATTTTTATTAAAACTACAGATTAATGGAGATTCATGTAAGCCAAAAAGTATAAAAATGTAATACTGCAAACAGCTATGGTTATTGTAAGTCTAGGCAGTGTATTTCACGAGAACTCTCTTTTCCTTTGCTATTAATTTCCTAGTGGTCTCACCTTAGCATCGGCTCTCCTGCTTTAAAGCAGAGAGCAAGCAGAGTGGTGGTGGTGCCCTGCGTGATGTTAGCAGTCTAAACATTTGGGGTGGGATGTGTGAATGCTTGCTGAGAGGGTGGTGCTGAGATAGAAGATTGTTATTTGTGCCTCTTGCTATGTCCTGACTCAAAAGCAAACTTAAAAATCCAAACGCTGAACTTCCCTCTGCTTCAAAGCCTTCCTCATTTTCGCCTGTTCCAAACATCTCTCTTCTCTTGCTTCTCCAGACCGGGTCTTCACCCGTTGTTCGCACATGGGCTGGCTCTGCCCGGGCGGGTCCATGGGTGGGTGGGAGATGGGGCAGCCGGGGAGCGGAGCTCCTCTGTCCCGCGCTCCCACCCACACTCAAAACCGCGTCCACCCACCGCGTAGAGAGGCTCTGGCTCTCTGTCCCCATTTAGCAATCTCTGTCTGCCCTTGGAGGAGGTGATGGAATGGAATAAGGCTGCTTACGAGGGAAGTGCACTGGAAGCTGCGAATCTCAGGAGTACCTTGTACCTTGGGTACTCCCAAAATCCCACGGGAATGTTTTTTTCAGTTATTCTCCTCTTTTCTTCTCCTATGATGACTTCTGCCATCCTTATTCAGAAGGATAGGGGTGCAGTTCGTCCAAGCACTTTTGCAAAGATGCCTGTGTCTGCACTCAGACACTGAGGACTGCTTGGCAATTGCTTTCTAGCCTTCACCTGAACATTGTTTTTACACCACTGTTCAGATTTCTTGTTCATGTTCACTCATCACCGTACTAGAAGTGGGTAGGTTTCCCTCCTCTTATTCTTACTTTGATGATGGTTCAGCTTGGTTTAGCTCCTTCTTCCTTATCTTTCTTTTGCTACTCTTTCTCCAGCTGCTCAAGTTGAGTCATCTGGTCATGAACTTCTGTCTTGCTTTCAGATATGAACTTTTGCATCTTCTCCATTCAACGCAGAACTCACTGCCTGCCATGGTTTTATCAAGAAACTTTCTGGGGCCTGGATTGCTGAAGCCAAGGTGTTCTCAGAGAATTCTCAGAGATTTTTAAGAATAAAAGTAGGATATTGCATTGTAGCTCTCCATAAAAGAAAAGGTTTGACAATGTGAACTCTGCAGACCCAGAAGACAAATAAAAACAGCCTGTCAGTATCATGTTAATAATAATGCTTGGGGTTAGACCATGACATTTAGAGCTGGAGAGATTACAGCACCATTTGAGCTGCAGCTTTCATACACTTCCAACCTCTTCTCCTTTGAGCCTCTCTCTTCAAAACACGGTTATTCCATGAGCCTGAAGAATCTGATCATGTTTAATCTTGGGTAACTCAGTTAAACTGGTATCGAATTCTTCCTTAATACCACCTTCATTCTCTGATGTTCAGCTTTCACTTTTTCCTGTCCAGATCTTTGGTCCCTGTTAGTAAACCACTGGTGGGAGCGGCTCAGCCTGTCAGACCGTTGGGTACAGCTGGGCGGATATGGGACAAAAATGGTGCGCGGGGCCAGTGCAGACCTTTGGCCAACCCTTGCGTGTGTCCAACCTCATCTCTGATGAGGGCACAACGCTTTCTGGGCCAGGGCGTCAACTGCGTTTGTTTCCTAAAGCATCTTCAAAAGTGATGCACTGCTGGGAGCACCGGTATGATGATTTAAATGAGCTAAATAAAAATAGTTCAGTGTCAAAAATGTAAGAGGAGGAAGAGGAATACCAACAAGAGATTTAAGACAGATTACAAATTAAAGAGCACAGTATAATGTTTGGTGATGTTTAAAGGTAAAAAAACATTATGTAGAAAGCACGTTTTATGCCTCAGATTTTTTCACTGGAAAGAAGCAGGCTACATTCTTTGGATTGAAGCAGGTTGAATTTCACAGCAAAATCTTTCTAAGCTGGCCATTTAGTCAGAGACTACAAAAGTTTCCAACAAAATGAAGTCTTTGCCTTCATTTCAATGGATTTCAATTTAGGTTCAGATATATGTCCCAAACAAATTCAGAATTCCTCTTTCTGAGTTTGATACTTCTTATATTTTTGTAGTCGTCCCACTTCAAATATAATATGAGTCAGACCAATAAAATTTGAATAGAAGATTTAGAATAAGGGGAATTAATAATAGAAATGAACAGGGTTTTTTTTTTCCTCCATGTAATATTTTGTTTTTCATTAGCCTTTTCAAGTTGGAGACCAGCATTTACATTTCCAAGCTTTGCTCTCTGGCTGGGAATGCTAATAATTACTTCTGAAAGATAAAAATATGAAAATCTTGGATAATAACATGGCTGTAGGGATTTAATGAATTCCCATAGGACTACCCAAATTGCAAGAGTGGCCAGCATTGCTTCACTTGATGGGAATACATGATGTGTTCAGAATAATCATGTAAAATTAAGGCAAGTGATAATTTTAGTGGTTTCCCCTGTATTTTTCTGTACATAAGCAAAGTGCCATTGCTTAGAATTTGTTAATGTAAAAAGCAACCAAAAAACCCCCAGGTTTTACAATGAAATGGAACATTCTTATGCTTGTTTACAATGATTCTTTAGTAAAATTATCTAATAATGTTATAATTGCTATATTAGCAATACTTTAATATAGTAAAGTTTAAATTATATTACAAAAAATATAAATCATTATGTAAAATTATACATTATGTAGCTAGCAGGATACCTAAACACTACTGTAAAAATGAAATAAGGATCTATTAATGCAATAGACCTACTTAATAAAAGTTGCTTTCAAATCAAAACCAAAATATTAAAGCATGCTCCATATCTGAAAGTCAAAAGTGAAAGAATAAATTAACTAAGGTTAAGAACCTTGTAGCAGCTGACTAACAAAGCTCTAGGGCATTATAAAATTTCATGCTCTTATAATAAAAAGGATAAAGAATTGTCTAGAAGACCACTAAAAGTTAAAATAAATGAACATAAAGTAGATGAAAAAGCTTGACATGACTGAGACCACAAATGTGTAAAGACCAAAGACACACTTTTAAGCCATTAGAGGACTGAATTAAATGCAAAATGAATCCTACTAGTAAATTAGTAGAAAATCACAAAGGTAAATGAGCTCTGTTTCACAGTTACAGAAAACTTTTTATACCATTTTTATATCAATTTTTTTCCGGTACTTGAAAACATAGAAGTGTGATGAGTTAAATTCTGGCACATGCCCAAATCAGAAACATTTCCTAATATTTCTGCATCTAGAAAAGTCACAGTTTATAGGACAGACAGAAGTATGATCACACAAGACTTTTTCCATTTAAGGTGGGAGCAATTTACCCTATAAATCTTTATTAAAAAAGTGTTTTATATAGTGTGTTAAAGAAAAGTTTTACCTGTAAGCTCAGTCCCACCTTCGTTTATGTAAACCTTCAAAAGCAATGATAAAAAAATATGAAATTTTTTAGACTTGTTTTGTTATTATTTCTTCATTGGCAGGTAAGACTGAGAAGGAAAGATGTTAAAAAAAGGTAGAGGAATTGCAAGATGCTGAAGGGCATCTTATAACCTAAAGCAAAGAAACAATGTTTTCCTCACAAACTGCAAGGCAGCCAAAACCTGTAATATTTGCAAGATCAAATATAGTGAAAACACAGAAGCAAACAAACCTATGATATTGATACATTCTTTGTTCCCCAGCATAAGAAGTGTTTGCCTCTCTGAACACTTTTGAATTTGAAAAACTTGTCAATGATGTGAAAACTGGCAAACGATTCCCTAGTGTCTGCACTGCAGGTGGTTATGAATCCAGCCTGACACCCAGGTTAAAAAAAAGTGACCTCATTTGGAGAGCATCAGTGCTTTGAACCCCAAAATGCCCAAAGATGGTTTCATAGGTGAAGCTGGATCCCTTTGATCTGGTTATGCTCTCTATTCCAGTGGGGTATTGCGTTTTGAAGGAATGGTCCTATGCCGAGAGAGGTCTTGGTTTGATCTTTGCAATCCAACGGGTTAAGATTGCAGTTAACCACTGCAGGTGTAATCCATCTGTCTGCAAACATCTATTAAAAGACTTTGTGTAAACTGAGTCTCAGTTTACGTTTTGAGAAGTTCCAAGTGACGTAGGACCAAATTATCTCCATCATACTAAGTGATAGCCAGATGTAAGACCCTGTTTATTGTCTTTAAAATACATTCTCTGCCATAGTCTTTGAAATAAACAAACTGCAAGTGTTTTTCTAAAATGGTGAACATGTCAGTTTATACCGACAACATGAGTGATTGGAAATAAAAGATCTACGTGCGGTGTATGTCTGTCTCTTTGTGAGCTTAAGTACAGAGGGCTTTTAGGGCTCTTGGTAGAACTTCTGAACTTTGGTTTCAGCTGCTTATTTTGAGAAACTGTCTTCCTCCAGTCCTTATTTTCTGGATTTTTGTTTTGGCCTTCAGTGCTCTTTGTGGGTATTTCATACCCACTAGATACTCCACAGTAAGGATGTTGGCATTCAAGTCTTAGTGCAAATCCAACTTTCACCTCATTGCCATCTTCACAATAAACTATTTTTTTCTGTTTTTGGAGAAAAATCCTAAAACTTTTAAAGAACGAAGGTGAAGCTTTCACAGTAAGAATGTTTGGTTTGCTGGAGACGAGCAGTGGTAGATTAGGAGGTCTGGTCCTATGGCATATTGCTCAGTGTGCTGTAGCTGAAAGTAACCATTATTTAATCACTGATTCACCTACACAGATGACAGCGTGACAGTAAGACCCTCCTCAGTTTGCTTCATTACTTTTCTCCATTATAGAGCTGTAAAATAGCTTTCTTGCGTGTTTGAGAAGGCACATCCTAACGGGAAGGCTGGTTCAGCCATGGTTTGCTGGACACCATGAGGAATGCTAACAGAGCGGCAGCGGCATCGAGCTCTAAAACATAGCAATTCACTCCTGGGCAAGGATTTCCTCTGACCTATAGAAGTACAGGTGAATAGTATGAGTTCTTGGAGCCACCAGATGTAAAATAATGCATCCCAAGCGTGTTTTGTGACAACTACACAAATATATGAGAGAGGATCTAATTATTTTGCCAGTTTTAGCCAGATTCATTCAGGTCAAAAAACTACAGTAACATTTGGAGGAAAACTTTTAAGTTTGGCAAGTTTAAAAGAATTAAACTGTTTTGAAATTAAGAAGGTAGTGGAAATAGTTGAAGTTCAACGTTAGTGATAATGGACTGCTGCCCAGGCTTTTGCATTTTTTGCAAGAGTACCATCACTTCTCTTCATTAACAAACTGTCCTGTTCCTTTATCTAGACCAGAGCAAGCACATCAATCTGACCATTTCTAATGAGATATAGGATAATACTGCACGGACCAGACTTGCTTGTCAGCCACTGCCTGATGGGTTTAAAGTAAGAAACCATCCTTCATTAATTAACCTTCACTTTCTATGTAGATTCACTCATTGAGATGCAGGTAATTAAATCAAGGTCATTTCAAGGACTGACAGAGAAAAAACAGCAATGCAAAGGTGGCGTGGTTGTTTTGATAGAGGGCTTTCACTACAAACGTCTCAGTGGAATAGATATGCATACAAAGGTGGCCTTTTGGGGAAAAAAGTAAACCATCCCGCTTTTGACTGTGTCGCTCCAAGGCTAAATAGGTTTTGGACCTAACTTTATAGACTTTGCATGGCTTTCAGGATAGAGTAGGAAAAGAAAATTTCAGTAAACTCAGGAAAATTCAAGATAAAAAAATAATAATATATGGAACAAAGGCAGGCATGGACTTACTGTGAGGGCCTGACAGTGACTGAAATACCTCTGAAAGAAAGGTTCTCAATCTTGTGTCTCATTTTGAAGTAATATGCACCAATTAAAAAAGAACTACATCAGTCAGAAAACTTTATGTAGAAAATAGACGTGTAATTTGTTGTAATGTTCAGATTTGTTTCACTGACTTTTAACCCTTACAAATGCAATGACGCCAACCTATTGCGAGCTGTGCAATGCAAGCAGCTGCTCGCTCATTCAGAGGTAGAAGACTCCAATTATGAAACCGCTGTAGCTTGGGGATATAACAGTATTTTTTGCAGCTCCTCCAAATTAGCTCTTACACCAGTCCAAGACATGTGAAGTTCCAAACTTTGATCACTGTTGAGAGCAAAGTGAATATATTGAACCTGCAAATAGCCTTTAGCTCTTTCCAAGTGGTTCCCTTATAATTTGAGTGTTAGATTAAAGTTGTATGTTATAGATTTTAATAACTATCTTCCATTTGGTTTGCTGAGTACCACTTGCTGTGGATTATATGACCTACTCACCAGCATGTCCCATTATGAGCACTTAACCTTGAAAGTTGTAAAGACAGAACATTTAATCTGTTAAACACAGTCAGAATCAGAAGGTTATATAATTACAGGTAATTTGGCTTAGCACTTCTAATACTTTCCAATTATTAAAATAAGTTTCACTGAAAATTTTCTTGTCATGAAATGGAAAAATGAGAAATATTGAAAAAATTCAGCACTGGAGAGCACAAATATTTGTTGAAATATATACATAAATTTGTTTCAATTAAGGCCTTCAGTAATCATCAGGACAGTAAACTTTTACAAGCATGGATATGCAAAGAACAAAATTTAGTGTTAACAGTTATGCAGGAACACTGAGAGTAGATAAGAATTGAAATTCTTTTTCCACAAATATTCCTGATAAGTATACATTATAGTAGAGTTACTCATACAGACATTTAGCCACACACCAATAACAGCCTGTATTTTGATATTTGAGTGCACAACGGATATAAAAAAAGTGAAGAGCATTCAGAAAATCACTATCTCCTTATGGAAATTCTACAGCTAGGCAAACAGCAAATGGTTTTCATGATGAAATTAAAAATCAATAAAATTAAAAGCTTATGAAAAATAAGAAATCATTCAATCTTCAAGGATCTACTGGGAGGAATCCCGTGGGCCAGGGCTCTCGAAGGCAGGGGGGTCCATGAGTGCTGGTCGCTCTTTAAACAACACTTCCTCCATGCACAGGAGCAATGCATCCCCCTGAGAAAGAAATCGAGCAAAGGAGGCAGGAGACCTGCAT
>Ga0065711_1007398_pt1 | contig 21820 bp, 10 predicted proteins | sample Hoacrofraction12_FD_59098 | JGI IMG/M metagenome (GOLD analysis project Ga0065711, IMG submission 59098) | Hoatzin crop microbial communities from Cojedes, Venezuela - Epithelial fraction 12 v2 (version 2) | ecosystem: Host-associated > Birds > Digestive system > Esophagus > Crop | place... | reverse complement strand
GTAGCCCTCCGCTGGACTCTCTCCAGTAGCTCCTCATCTTTCCTGAACTGGGGAGCCCAGAACTGGACACAGTACTCCAGATGGAGTCTCACTAGGGCAGAGTAGAGGGGGAGGAGAACCTCCCTCAACCTGCTGGCCATGCTCTTCTCACTTAGTTTACAGCTGTTTAGGGAGGGGGAAGCTGTGACTGTTTTGGTTTTAATATCAGCAATATATGATATACAGCACTGTGAGATGCTAATCCCCGTTGGTCCTCTGAGTGCTCGTGTGTTGCTGCTACCCTGCCCTTCCTGCGTGCATTTCAGGCATTGTCATCCTCCGCCAGCCACCAGCAGAAATTCATGGATGTCAGAGATGCAGAGTCAGAATATTTACACACAGGGCTTCATCGACACTTGTTTGTGAGTCCTGGCATGAGGTGGTCAAACAGCATATAAAGCAAGTCCTTTTCCCAAGAAGCTGTGTTGTCTCACACTGACCAAGGAAGCTCAAAGAGCAATTCTGCCTTGGAGACCAAACCAAAACGTGTATTTTCTGCTTGCTCATACAGCAACACCTCTCCAGAATCTCTAGTATACAGTATGTTGCAAGCTCCCAGTATAATATATCTTCTCAGGAGTCAATGCTTCCTCATGTACTGAGAAAGGGAACTCAAAACGCGGTTTACAAACGTAGAGTTTGATGATGCCTGCATTTATAATGTAAATACTATATCCCGGAGCTACTCAGAGTTGATGCAGCACCACAGTTGTAGCCTGCTAGGCCTCAGACAGAGATCCATGAACTCTGCTTTTGTTTTGTATTGGAGCTCAAGTAGCAGGTGTTCCTTTGGCTGCTACGTATGTACAAATAATACATCTCAAAATCTTTTCCAAGATGGTACTATCTAGATGCTCAGCTTTGCATTGGGGGACAAATCTCTCTGTCTTTCCGAGTGATTCCAATTTCTCTGTGAGAGGAATAAAAGCCAAAGAAGCATTTTCTCATTTTACTACATATCCCGTTTAGAAAAAAATTGTTTTGCTGAAATACTTATTACCCAGTTAACTTCTGCTCCCCACCCTGGTGTCCATCCACATCTAGAGGAATAAGCTAGTTCAAATAAGACCGGCTTTGTTCCACTCAGAAAGATTTTCCTTTGGCAGTCTCTCGATGTAAATATGTCACATTCCTGTGGATAATCCTTTCCTGTCAATACTGCTTAGGCTGGGGCTGGGATGGAGTCCTACAGTTATGAGTAAGGATGGAAAACATAACAAGCGGAGAAAGAATCAGGGTTACCTTGAAATTGCCTTTCAATGGTTTTTTTAGTGCTCTGACTTTCAAACAAAGTTCTGAGAATGTTTTCTTTTCTCCTTCTTCCTCCCTTTTTACCAAGCGTCCCAGCAATATATACATCAGGGGGATGCCGAATGTGATGCTTAAATACTATTTGCTTTACAGTGATGATTTGAAGCCACAATCAAAACCCGGGCTTCAGGTGACAGCCATTGCAGAGCCACCTGTTTAGAGAGAGCACTGGAAGAGACACGCTCTAAAAAAATGAGTTGACATCGTTGTTAGTGGCAGGTAAAAACAAAACATTGCCGTTCCCAGAGTGTGTTTGGGTAGTTTGGTGTCACTCAGGCCAAAAAACCTTACTGCTCAGTACTTCCCTGCCCTGGAAGCTCAAAATGCTCCGCACAAGGGAGCGGGATCCGCCTGGGAGCAAGAGATGCGGGCAGGGCAGCAGGAAGCCTTGCTCGGATGACCTCTGCGGACTGCTCGAGGTCTGCAAATTGAAAACAGAGAGGTCTTGAGAGAAACTTTCCAACCAGATGCGATACTTAAAAATTATGGAGAGGCAAGGGTCCTGATCCAGCTCCCACTGAAGCCAGTAGCTGCACTCCCATTTCCTTTCCTGGTACAAAACCAAGGCCAAAGCACTTTGCCCAAAGCCACACAGAAAACACGTAATATACCCAGCAACGATTTCCAGTACCTAAAGCTCCAAAAATCTCCTTTCCTTAGCGTGCATCAGAGCTGTTTACCAGAATACCTAATAGCTAACAGATCTTCCCTTATGGAGCGAGCCTTTCCTTCTTTCTTCTCAAAGGAGGTAGTACAGGAGTGTACGATTTATCATTTACACAAATATGGATTATGAAGCCTCAGCTATTATATTATAAGGCCTCATAGCTATTTACTAGCTATTTCTGTTCAAAAGGTATCAAACACTAACAGTATAGAAAGCCCAGTGCTCATCACTAAGCTCCAGAGTAAACACGTAACTGAGGGACAGCCTTCTCAGTGCTATTGTTTCCAGCTCTCTGGCGTTTCAGGCAGAGCAGTGATGCTGGTACCAGTTCAGCTGGGGCTCCAGAGGTCCCATCACAACCCTCAGAGCTAGAAACAAAAGGGACATTGACCGGTGGAGTGCCCTGAGTAAATGAAGCTGTTGTTATTACTACGTCATGCATAGAACGCCATTGCCCAGAGGTTCAAACCCTATCCTAACAGGCACTGGATCAGAAGACTTATTTAGGCACCTGTCCACTGGAATGCTCTGGGCACCAAGACACTCTCCCAATGGCATATTTTGCAGGATTAAATGCGGCCTTCAAACACCCCATTCTGATCATTTTTGTCTCATCCCCATACCAGATTTCTAACATCGTACATTTAGGTCTGAAGATGGTGTTGTTCTTAGCAATTTCATGAAGTATTACACATTCTTAGGATGATTTCTAAGAGAGCGAAAAAACCCTCAGTTCTCTCTAATGTGTTTAACATTTAAAAATAAGATATGCAAGAAAAAGAACAGCTTTTCCATTCAGGAAAGAGATATTTGTGTTGCTAGAAATAGCTCTACTAAGCTTTCGTGAACGTGAGATTGATGGAAGGATAATTAACATTTGCTGGAGTCTGAATCCTTACAGATAATTAACTGAGGTGATAATAACCTCTTAGACCCATGAAAAATCCCTCTGCAGTCAGTGATCAAACTGCATTACAGCATCCCAGAAGAATGTCGCAGCCCTCCAGTGACCGCAGGTTGGTGGCACAACTGGAAAAAGCCCTCTACCTCCACCTGAAGTCATTGGGGTTTTAAAGCTGCAGCGGCTGCAGAGACAGGGGGATGACTCCTCATGGCCTCCTTTGGGTTCAGGGGCACCTCCTTTGATTAAGTCAGGGGCAGGACACCCTAAAGCCTTCAAAGTGTATTATCACACTGTTGGGCTATCCTGGAACAGCACGGGGAAAAAACGCAGCTGTGGAGCTGTAGGAAGTGAGGCTGCAGGCTACATTTGTCCTTTGTGTCACCGTTCCCTCCCTCCACTGTACGGTCACCTAAGAGGCTACCTGCCCAAAGGAGCTCGTCAGCCGAAGACAGCGGAGGTACAAAGATGAGGGGTGCTAAAGAAATGTGGCACACAGCAGAGAGAGCTCAGCCAGTCCCAGTGTCTGGTGGCAACTACCGTGCCTGTTACGTTTTTGTAATGTTAACTTAGGTGTTTCTGCGCCTTCCCCTCCCTGTCTTCTGTGGGATCACATCTTTCATGGGATATGATCCTCGGATGCCCACAGACATCGACAGATCCTTCTCTGTTGATGACTGTAGTCCTTGGATGAGCACGTGTGGGAAGGGGATAGGGGAAGGTGAAGAATTCAGTTACAAAGCAAAATTTGCAAGGACCAAATAGAGTAGATACCTGCTGCTTTCCAGTCTCCAGCCCCATTACATATTTTCCAGTATCTGGGGAGCTTTATTAGTTTATAACTTTTTCCAGGGCAAAGGACCTCTTATTTCTTCTGTCCATTCGTTCAGCATGGACAGGGAATACTTAGAATGGAGTTGGTGATAGATAGTGGTATTATTTGTTAAATACAACCCTCAAAAGCAATTTTTGGTTCAGGTCACAGAAGAAGATCAAGGACTTTAAGCATTGCAACTAAGTGCTCCCGAAGTGCTGGCAGCTCCATCGTGCAAGACAGAAATCATGTGTTTGAACTCTCTAGAATTAGTGTATTTTCACCAAAGTCCACAGGAATCACCAAGGTTGTGTAAGGGGTTGCATTTAGATTTCACTCATTTGTTCATCCGGTTTGGCGTATCACTACTCACATGTAATGTTGCTGTTGTAGTAGAAATTCTGCAAATACTTTCGGCAGAGCAGTATGTGTCCGATATTAATGCCTGAGGGCCATGCCCCTTGCAGCATGCAGGTTGGTTCTCTGCTTAACACAGCTCAGCAGTGCAGCTCTTGTGCACGTGAAGGTCTGTCCCCAAACCTCAAACGGTTGGAGTAAAGTCTTAATCTACTCAAGAGTCCCATACTACATTGTCTTTTGTTTGGAACCTGATTTGCCTTCACAAAGCTCTTCAGTTTCCTTAGGTTTGCTATTTTGCATTCATTAGAACTCAGATAATTTACTACTATACCTATAAAATTAATTCAGTAACAGAGCCGCCATTTCAAATGGTTGCACAGAGCCAAATCCCTGTTTGTGAAAGTATCTGAACTACAAAAAGAAGCACATCTATTAAAAAGAGGTTTTCAGGTGCTTTTTATTGCTCCTTTCAATTGCTCTCATGTCACCGTAACAAAAAGTTCTCCTCCTCCTGAAGAGCAGTAAAATAAATCTAACTGCTTGCAATCTTCACTGTAGCAAGTGAAGTCCAATGTTTGCATTTTTGTCTGAACTATTTAGAAGCAGCCAGGTTGTTAATACAGCCCTGAGTTCAAAGTTTCCTGGACAAAATCTGGAGATAAATTTGTCTCAGGGTGACGGCTGAGGCTGGCAATCTGCACTTGGTTCCTACTAAAAGGAATCAAGACAGCAACAAGGAAATGCAGATCGCCACGTTCTTTGGTGAATCCAGCCGACCTCAATACTGTTGTCTGCCAAAGGGAAGGGAGTTTCAGAGGGTGCAGCTATATTGTTATCTTCAGTGTGAGCCTGAACTTCCTTCATGCCTAAACCGCTTGGTAAAAAGCCTGTGCTCAGGAGTGGGGTTTCATATGTACTTGAGCGGAGGAGCCCAGAGGAGCTCTGTTCCTTCCCTCCCTTCCAGTCTGCCACCAGGAAGCAGAAGCAGAGATTCACTGTGGGTTTATACAGGCAAAGGGGGCCTGGGGGCTCAGGCTGAGAGCTATCTCTCCCACCAGGACAGTCAAAACTCCCAGCCCCAATTCCAAGTGCTTATGTCCCTCTGAAGTTTGTACCGAGTAAAGATAAACACATCCTGAAGTGCTTTGTTAATGCCACAAGGATGGGCTTGACACAGGGACCCGGTTTGAGAGGAGTTCTCCACTCCAAATGAAAAAAATCTAGTCACTACGTGATTTATTAGTCCCTCTTCAATGCTACTTTTGTTTTAAGAGGGCTTCAGTTACCCTCTGCTGACTGGAATTTTTCATTTATGTTGGAGAAGTATTGCTCCTTGACTTGAAAAATGACTTCCAGTGAGCAATAAATGCTGCGGGCCTCATCCTGTGGCTTTGGGCATGACAGCTCACCACCGGTCACTTTGCCACAGGATCCTTGCCATTCTTTCCCTGTTTTCTTTTTCTTGCTTTATTCTTTGCATATGTTTGTAATTAAGTGGGGGTTTTTAAGTTGTCTTGTTACATCTGCCTCTGTTCCAGGCTGTCAGCTATGGGTTTCCCTGTATTTAAGTCCCAGGCATTCCTCATCAGTGTGCTTGCTGAAATGCTTTTACCGCAGGAGAAATCCTTTTTCCACATTGTTTCCAGTACAGTAAGGTAGAGCGAGTCTTTGCAGTTGAGGAAAATTCCCTCTGGGGAAAGATCCTAAGTGCAGCGAAAGACTCAGGACCGCCAATTATCCTGCTTTCAAAAATAACGGCAGCATGCAAAGTGTGGCTGAAATTCTTCTTGAGCATTTTGACCTGAGACATTATATGCACATTTCTGACAATGAAACCTCCGGCGGGCTGTATTTTTGAGTCTCCTTTGCAGGAAAGACATTGGTGTTTTGGCAGATCTCTAATTGCAGGTTGTAGCAGTAAGTTTATTCAAAACAACTATTTTCTCTAATATGAGTCCTGATCTTGTGGAGAATCTTAGAGCTTCCTGTGCTTCCACCACAATATTGCTCTACCTTGTATTAACCCGTGGTAGGGAACTGTGGGGTCTGTCTGTTCTTTCCCTGCCTTCTCCCGCTCCTTTCACTGGGAGTATTTGTTACAAATACTGTATTTCAAGGCCATTCAACTCAATGCACTCTTTTCAAGGTAAAAATTAAACAATTTTAAGGTAGGTTTGTTCCTTAACGAAGAAGCTCTCGCGTACTTACAAGCAAGAGGAAGACAGCACTTTGTCACGATGCTCAAGCGACGTTAAATGTCTAAATGTGAGCAAGCAGCCAGCAGAGACCTTCCCAGCGCAGCCGGGCTCAGCAGGGCGCAGAGCTGTGCCGCCGCCTGCTCACCCTTGCGCACGGCTCCGGCAGCACCAGGCAGAGGAAGACTGCAGTGCCCGTGGGACGAGAGGCGATGCTGACGCCCCTAATTCTGCAGCTTGGTTTTCTGAGGCATGAGAGTCCCTTCTCACTGCTCCGGCAGTGTAAATGTACTTTAAAGTTAAAATCATTCCATAATCAGTCAAGAACTTGCATTACTTAAGATGTCGTGTAGAACAGGTCTGGTATTGCTCATCTCTGGGCTAAACAACTTGATTAACTGCCTCTTGCTGTCCCAGATCCCATACTGTTCTCAAACTGGGGCAGATTTTCCGATTTGCTGCCCTAGCGATGCGTAGGGAGCCTGGCTGCTGCTGACCAGGTTTCCTGTGGCATTTGATGAGATCACATGCGTAATTTACACACCATTTGCTAAAGTGCACGTCGATCTCTCAAGAAGAACATTGATCATTTTTCATAAATATTGTGTAATTATAAGCAGGTACCAGTCTTCCCAAATACCGGGATTTATTGTAGTTATCTTTCTAGCTGATTTGCCCGTATGGATTTGGACAGAACTTCAACACTCTGATAATATCTTCCGACAGTGCCTGAAATTTTCCTTGTATTTCCTTACATCTTTATAGAGGACAATGGGAGTTGTGCCTGGGGATTCTTCCACAGCCTCCAGCTCAGCTTCTGCAACAGCAATGAGCAGCGCTCAGCCCTGTGGGAGTAACAGCGCGTCTTGCTTCACGCAAGATTGAGACTTCAGCTTTGTGCTGAGACTTCTTCAAAGGCGGCCAGGAAGAGCAAGGCTGCCAAACCTCCCTGCGACCCTAATGGGATTCAGCCAGCCAGCTCCCCACGGCAGCGGCAGCGGCTGTGAAGATCCCGTGCTGAGCTCCGTGTCTTGCGATTTCCATAATGTTCAGACCCCCACGCTGTAGCCTGGTGAGCATCAGTCCCTAGGAGGCAACTTGCCTTTCGCTGTCTGGAAGCGCTGCTGTGCCCAAAGAACGCACAGGAAACACATCAGGGTACAGAAGGAAATTAAGAGAGTATCAGATAACTCCACTCATCCTCAGCATTGCCTTGAAAGCAATGAGCTAGGTGTAGAGAACAGAAGGAGCAGCCACCAGCTAAATAGGTCAGGCTGCCAGCGTGAGGCTATTTAGACAGCGATAGTAGGAATGGTGATCAGGTATGCAAAGCTTTTGAGATGCAGATTTAAATTCTCCAAGTCAATGGCATGGCTCCAGGTGTCCTCTCATGTAGCGGGGCAGAATTTTTTCCACTGTAATCCTGCTTTCTCCTCCAGCTTTCACTGACCATAAACTTTTCATTAGTGCCCTTACCATCAGGCACAAAAGTCTTCAAACTACCACCTGTTGCATCTATTTTTATAAGGCAAGGGACTGACTGGTTCCACAGGGGATTCAAGAATAAAACGTATTTAGTAGCCACAAAGGTTTTTGATTAACCTTATGCTTCTTTTCCTTTCAAAACTTGGGACTGCATAGCCTATATGTGCTGCCTGCCACTGTTCCTTTTTTGACGTAAATCTCTCTTTGTTTTGCTCCTTTAAACTCGGTGCCAGATTCTGCTCATGCTTGTGCCTGTGTGGATCCAAAATAACTCCTTGGATGCTAATGATGCAATTCCAGGCTCTCTCTGGGGTAACTGAGAATAGGAGCTGGCCCTTGTCAGTTCAAATTTACCCTTGATGCAACCTCACTGAGGGCGGAGGAGCTGCCACGAAGCTGCCTCACCGCCCCATGACGCAGAGTGTGTCCTGCAGGCTGCAAACGGCGGGAGCGTTGTCCAGACAGACGTGGTGAGCGCAGGGGCTCGCGTACCTCTCATCAAGCTCTGGAGCTCGACTCGGTCAGCGGAGGCACGACAGCCCGCGTCAGCTACAGAGTGGTCTACGTTCTTTATGTGAACGAAATAAAATATGTGGAGATGCATCTGTCCAAACCTGTAACTGGAAGTGACAGAGGCGAGAGGAGTTCCCCGCTCCGCTCTCTCGTCACAGATCCTCGATAATAACCCCTGACAGAGAGACCCTCTTCCTGGGCAGCTGCGGATTTAATTTGGGTCTTTGTCCAGCCCAAGCAGCTCAGATCCCTAAAGGAGAGGATTTTCTATACAATAGGGCTGGGATGCACCGAAGCGTGAGGAGGAGGCGAGACACCAGGTGTCCATGAATGAGCTAACGAGGAGCCTGAAATGCCTCCACACCCCTCCCCTGCCCCCTTGTCCTGCCCCTGGACGGTAATGTGGAGCAGCACAATGAATCAGTGCTAGCCCCGGTGCAGCTGCGAGAGGTCAGGCCCCGCACTTTTGTATGGGCGTCTTTAATTTAGGCTCCTCGGGGACTCCTTTTTCAACCGATGAGAGGGCTAATGCTCGAGCTGTCGGGGGAAATGACATCAGCCGGTGAGAGGACAGGCATTTAAGAAAGGCAGCTTGCACTTTAACACCTCCTACCACACCCTCGGCGTGATGCTGAGGCAGCCTTGTCTGCCTTGGTTGCTGTTTAGTAGTTTGTACAAAGTCAATAGCCCAAATCTGTTCACCTATTCTGCCACTGATTTTCAGGAACACAAAACTTAAGGAAATAGCGAATTGCTTTTGGTGGCATTCAGCGCAAGGTTAAGTCCAGTGAGACAAAGACTGACAGTAAAAGAGGCAGAGATAGATGCGTGCTTTTTGCGAACTGCATCATGTGGACAGCTAAAATTATCTTCATTCTGGTCTGCTCTCCCGACCGCTAAATGTTGAGCCCTTTTGACCGGCCCTGATGCTCTGCCATGCTGCCTGCTATGTCCACGCTGTTATTTTCTACCTAGTTTTATTGTCATGGCCTGTGTTACTAACAGCAAGCTATTTCTCCAGGGAAAATGAGATTGCCCAGCCAACCCGCAAGGAAAAGAAGGGATGCTTCATGCACATGGAGCAGGGCCCCTCTGTCTCCAGTCTTTGGACAATTAACAAGTAGCATTAGTGAACTACTGGAAGGTGCAGCCCTTCCTGGCTGCAATAGTGGTGTCTGTGATGGTGGCAGCAGGGAAATGCCAGTGAAAGCAACAGGAATGGGACATGCACTAGGGAAAAAATCCACTCCAAGGAGTGGGTGCTGGATGTGGGCACCGAAGGCCTGGCTGCCTTCTCACTGAGACTAAGGAAATCTGAAGTACATCTAGAAAAATCATAGAAAAAGCACCTGCAGAAAAAAATTAGAGTAAAGTAGGGAAGGAAATAGGCTATGAAAGTTGTTATCTAGCATCTGTGCTGAAAAGAAAATATAAAAGTTTCCATGACTTACACTGGTATAAATTAGTATTATTCCTACCAAAGTAAGTGGAGTTACACTGGCATACTCACAAAGGAAAATGAGGTCTCATAAAGAACAGTGGTCTCTGGATGAAATCCATCACTGGTGTAAGCAAATACATTCCACAGACCTCAAAGGAGCCATGCCTCCTTGTACCCAGGGTGAATTTGGTTCATTTTCCCCGGAGGCCTTTTTCCATTTTAAATATAGCATGCACGCAGATGGCCAGAGCCACAATGGGGTGCTCAGCTTTGTATTAAAACAGGCAGCTTGACTTCAGCTTGAATGTAGTGATGTGCTCCACTGCAATTATATTTTTAGAGCTATCAGTGAACAATATTTCAGCTCCTTGTCAGCTTGGGCTTTCAGATCCTCAAGCATCAACATACACACAAAAGGATGTTTAATATTGATGGCTATTATTGACAGGATTCCTAGTATAGCTATTTAAGCAATATGAGCTTGCATGTGTACATGCCTACATGTATGTAGGCATCATTTTATACATATATATGCTTTTTGTTACACCACAGAGACACACACGCACATATGCAAAGAGTTATTACTGATTATAATAAACCCTTGGAAATCGGACACTGCTGTGTATTTTGACTCAATTTATCTGCTTTCCCTTGGGGCCAATCCAGCCCTCTGTTCAGGAGTGCTGAAGAGTCACTGCTGCCATTAAACGCTGTGGCAGCCATGCATAATCACCTCCTCTGAAAATCACATTTAGCTCTCACAAGCTTGCTTATGATGGGTCCTGGTCTGCTGGTGCATCTCCTATTTTCACATAAAAAATATCCCCAGTGTAGGTCTGCGGTACCTTCCTGGAGGATGAGTCCGACAACCATACCCCCGGCAGCTGCTGTTTTTGAAATAGGACTCTGCGAAGCTTCACCTGAGACTTCACCTCAGGCCCCTTTGAGCTTTGCCTGTTGTTCTGATAAAGGTATTTTTGAAAGCATATCTCTGTCATTAGGAATGCTGGGTCTTCTGCTGCTTTTCCAAGCGGCGGCACCTCAGGCATCTCTGGCTGCGCTGCAAGTCTGCAGGCAGGCAAACAGAAGGGCCACTGAGCACCTGCTTTATTAATTACAGGAGCGTTAGCTGGTACAGAATAAGGTGGCCTTTTGTTCCTCCTGGGGCTCTTTTCACCTGAGCAGCCCCTGTGACAGGCAGGGACACCTTTGGTCCCCCCTGTTCGTGGAGGCGGAAGGGAGCTGATGTTGCTGCGGCGCTGCAAAAGGCCAGTGATGAACACAAGCTTCAGTGTCCTCCCTCTTTTTCGGCCAGGGAGCGAGCAGGGGTCAATGGCCGAGACCTAATGACACCTACAACTGATGAGTGCAGCGATTAAAGGGGGACGGGATAGCTGAGCGGCATGTTACACAGTGTACCTTTCCAAGGGCTAATTACTGCCGAGGCAAGGGCTTTGCTCCTGCATTGAAATCCACTTCAATCAGTTTTACACAGATGTGGCCTGACGCTCTGGTCCCAGCAGCAGCACTTTTAGTCTTTGTATGAGTCAGATTTGTGGGTTCAAATAAGCCGCGACCAGGACGATACCAGTGGCTTGGGCCCTTATGCTAGATGGTTGCATGCTCCTGAGGACCGTGTCAGGAGCTGGGTTTTACAAGCGACATCCCAGGCAATCCCTTAGCCTGCAAGTCTCTGTGTGGTGGGGTTGAGCTTGAGCAACCAAGCTGTTACAGCCCCTCTCCATCATAAGAAGAGTCAAGGAAAAGGAATCCCCTTTGAGGAGCAACCCCGAAGGTAGGGCAGCAACCGCTTGTAACATGTCGTATGAAAAATTTCACTGATCATTTATCACTGTCGCAGGGCAGTTTTACACCAGGAGCCATTCATGGAACCAGGAACCAGACCCTGTCTTCATTTCTGATCACATCCCCTGTCACAGCTGTTGAAATCTGATTTATGAATTCACACAGATTTTTATTTTTTTTTCCCCAGGAGAAGAAAAGTAAATTCTGCTCAAAAACCATTAAAAGATCTCGCCTACCACTGATTGCTGACACCACCTCCCAGTGAAAAGTTTCTCGAAGATCTGTCACTCTGTGTCTGTAGCACTCCCATCGCAGCCAGGTCCTGGTTCACAGCTCAAGACATCGGCTCACCCACAACAACGACAGATAAGCATTAAAGTTTTGTCAGTCTTACCCTGACAGCTTTGAGTGCAACATGTCTAATACTATATTCACCTACACTCTGGCCAGCTTCAGTGATGTTAATCCCAATTTAAATCCGGAATAGGATGCCAAAAATCATATTTACCACTTAAAATACTGTAAAGTAGTTGAAAAATGTTGCTGTGCAGCACTGCTGCAAGCTTGTTTTGCAGACAGATTTTTTTTCTACAGATGCTCAGCCACTTGGTGGTGCTACAGAAAGGGTCTGCTTCGCTTTCTAGAGCAAAGCAGTTTCTTGGCTTTCATGACAGGTATCCAGAGACCACGTTAGATAAAGCTGTGGCAAGAAGCACCTTTCTTCCCCTCTCCTTTCTCATAAGAGTATTGCCATTGCAATGGTCACGTTGAAATCGTAGAAATCTAGCTATCGTATTCCCCCACTGAATGTGTGTGTAAAGTTACAACCTTGGCTAATCCATTTCCCTCTATTGGGTATTTGATCTACACGTTTCCAATGAAGCCGAAAATTTCAGGAGAGCGGGCATCCTGGGAGAATTCACCCACTGAAAAATGAACCTGCCTCACTCTACATCATGCTTGCTTTCCCCAATGCTCCAGCACTAATTTTTGTTTTTCTCTGGCACTACCACTGGCAGACAGCAAACCTTCAGATTGCATGTTCAAGAGCTCGCGCTGCAGTGACACAGAGCAGAGGATGCGGGTGCAAAGCCAGGGAGATCTGGGCACCGACACCCCTTTGGCTCCTTGGAAAACCCCAGGCACACTCTGTGGGTGCCAGCAGACACGCAGGCATGAAAGGTGAAAACCCTCCTTTTCATCAAGCCAGGGCAGAAAGGCGATGAAAGCCCTGATGGAGCAAAGTTCTTGAGCTTCATGTCTTAGGTCCTAAGGGGTAAATGCCTACAACAAGCCTGCTGCTTCTGCCCCAGCCAGTGGGAGTTGGTTGGGGACTGAGGGAAGGGAACAGAAGCGGGGACGCATGAGACTGAAGACTTCAGACAGTATCATAGCGAGGGGGGATGAATGGAGAGGGAAAAGATTAGTAAGCTCCAGCTGGTTTGCAGCAGCATCTGGTTGATTGCAAGCAGCCTAACTGGTGGTGTCTCCGTAGGCTCTGGTGCCGGCAAAGGCTCCTACGCATGGAGCCCTTGCAGAGATTAGCACAAGCTGAGGTAAAGTGAGAAGGATTTGGCCTTGCTAAAGCGATGGGAAGTATGCAAAGGTCACGTTGCTCCTCTTATTAAATTTGAATACTTATTTCATCTTGGTAACAGGCCTTCAAATGTGTTCTTTAGAAATGAGTCTCCTGTTCCATTAAAAATAAATCTATTTCTTTCTTATAACACAATTAGTGTCAGCAAAGCATTCTGCAGATCCAAGAAGATTTATTTTTGTATAGTTCTTGGGAGGCAGGAAAGAGTATTCTAGTTCTGCAGAAGAGATAAGGAGACACAAGTTTAAGAGTGTTTTTAGGCCCTGGTCCAGATTTTCTGACTCGACACAGCTCAGGGAGGAGAGGGAGGCATCTCTTCAAGCCTCGTTGGACTTGCTGGGGAAGGTAGCTTTTTCCTAGAGTTAGCACTACCCGAAGCGTTGTGCATTTTGCATTGATAAAGAGAAGCTGGTGGCATCAACGCGTTGCCTTTCTTCTCCCTGTGGGATTGTGGCTGCACCTTCTCTTAAGATCTGTGTTGTCATTTGAACTATGACTGTAGCCTCAGTGCGGGCTGGAGAAGCCTAGGGGTGGCTGTTGTGTGCACCAGCGAGCATCAGCTCTGAAGAAAACGACCTGTCATCTCAGCATAGCAAGAACATCTCTCCCCCATCCCGGAGACACCCCAGCCCATCCCTGACACTCACCCTGCTGTGGGCCCGGCAGTGAGGACGGCGGCGTTGGAGTCAGAGGAGCTGTCACGGTCCTCCTGGACGCCAAGCGCACGAGGGAGTGGCATCCTCTGCTCCCCTACACCCGCTATGGGGATTTCGGAAATCTGCAATTCCCTTTATAGTGCATGAGAAGCAGAAAGGAAACAGAGAGCCACGAAACATCCCCCCTCACAATTCCCTAGCCAGCAAAATGTAATTTTCATGCATAATGGGGCTTTGATCAAGTTTGCCGCTTAGCCAATTTGCTATTGATTTAAAGAGTTCTCTCTGCTAGCAAACAGGCATAACGGATGGGATTTTAAAAAGATCTAATGGAAAAATTATATTTGGTTCTTGGGCATCTATACGTGAATGGATTTATTTTCCATTTAACTGCTCTTTGTAGTTTGCTGCTCCAGATTTCTGGGTATGTCCTTTTCCTGCGGAAGTCATGCTGTATCGTTGGTACACATCCTGAAGTCATAATATTCTGTTTACATCTTTCTAATCACTTGCCATAAAATGATTATATTGCCATTAACAGTTTTTATTATTTGACCTAATTTTATTTACAAGTCATAGACAACGCTGTTTTCCAAAGCCAGGAAGCGGCTGCAGACAAATGAAAAGTAAACAAAATAAAGCTAAAGGAAGCTGGCAGCCTCCGCGTCGAATCTATTTTCTAATTTAGTATTGTTTTGACTTTGACAAATTAATGATCAGCGAAGGAAAAACGCAGCCAGTCTTACGGCTATGAAGCCCTGATGGACACTGTGCTGAATTCCAGTATTTCAGTGGGAATTTAGAGGCAGGTGGGAGCGGGAGATGATTTCTAGAGCCAGTTTGCATCCCTAGCATGGAGCCCATGGCAGGGGGTGGAGTTCTCCACCGCTCCCCAAAACACTCCCAAGAGGGGTAAGGGCTGCATTTTGGGAAGGCATGATTCAGCCCTTGCTCCCCTTTGCCTACGGAGGGAAGGGGGTTGCCGGCCAGCCTGTGCCACATGTGGGGAAAGAAGGAACAGAGACCTGCTTTGCCACCTGTTCCCCACAGATTTGTCTCCTAACAGGAGCAAGGTGGCACACAGTGCCCTTTCCTCCTCTACGGCTGACCCACACACCGACGCGGCCAGGCCAGGGGCGTACCCAGGGAAGGGATGCGTGTTATCAGTCNAATGCTGTTCTTTCGGAAGAGGTACATTGTGTGTATATATATATATATTTATATATCATAACATGGTAGATGTTAAGTTCTGAGTGTCGTGGGGTCCATTTTCGGTAACCAGGCAGGATTTGCTGTCATTATCCCAGGTACCTGCTGGTCAGTGATAGTCTTGGGGAAACACTTGTTTAGATGAGTGCATCCCATAGCATGAATGTCCAGTAACTCACTGATGCCACACACAGTATGAGTTTTAGCATAACATCTTGTGCTGAACCTTATTCACTCTAAAAATATACAGATATTTAAGAAAAAAAAAAAGTCTTTTTTCCTCCCTGTATTATTGGAGCAGCCTTACTCTTGTATTTCCAAGAAAACTGGTTATGCATCCAACAGCGGCGCGAAAAGAGCGATACAATCTAGACACAGAACCACAGACCTCAACATCAAAACAAACATCTTGTGCAAAACATACTTTTGGTTTTCTTTGTCACAGGCATCAGCACAACGAACGCCACACACGAGCCACAACGGAAGCCAAAACACCGCTCCTTGTAGGATCTACCCAGTGCCTGTGATGTCTCCATGTGACCGGACTGGGCAGGAAATCCCAGAGTCCTGGAGGGACCTATCTGCCCCATCTCATCTGTGAGTCATCCAGGATGAAGGGGTCAAAATGGCAGAAGTTCATGCTTCCCCATGATGTTCCCATACAAACATCTCTCAGCGAAGGCCCCCGCAGCGTGCAGCTCCCCGGGGCGGGCCAGCAGCCCCCGGCACGATACCCCTGAGCCCATCACCACCTCCTCTGCATTTCGCTTCTCCTTCTGCGCTCCTGCTGCGGCCCGGCCCCAACCCAACCGGCAGCCGCACAGCTCCACCCTTGTCCGCCACAACCCACAGGCACCGCCGGTCTGCCCGTGTTTACCGGCTCAGGGCTTGGTGTGGCAGCGCCGAAAACCAAAGTGAAGACATCTCGCTCGCATGCACTGATGAGCTGGGGGAGCTGGGGCCAGAGGCTTTGCGAAACGGTGGCCGGGGGACAACCACTCTTGGTGATGCTTTGGAGAAGCCCTGTTGTGTATAAGCTACGCCGAGAGCGGTTGTTCCATGTGGGGAGCCAGCGGTGGGCAAAACGGGCCAGGGGGACATGCGGCTGCCTGCATGTGGCCCAATGTGCTGATGGCTGAAAGTGATGCAGCCAGTCAGTCTCTCAAACCAAAGGCAAAAAACCAGAGGCGGCGGAAGGGAGGGAACCGATGGCAAAGCAGGGAAGTGGGGAGGGGAGGGGAGCACCCTGCTGAGTGACTTAACTACTTTTTTCACTTCTGTTTTGTGGTTTGCATTGGTGAGATGTGCAATCCAGCGACCGTAGCCTGCTGCAACTCCCTGCTCACAATGATGAAAGCCACAATGTTGGTCTTCCTCATTACAGCCTGCTGATGTACATGGACTTGAATCCCTAAAGCATTAATGTGCAGGGGAAGGGAGGAGGGATGGTAGCTTGGATTCCTGGCTCATTTATTTAATAGAAATAATATATAAATAACGCAATAAACACACCATCACAGAGTTTTACTGAAAGAGTATCTAAGCTGACTGAGAAATTAAAAAGCAACAGAAGAAGAAGGCACTGTGTGTGCTCAGCCCTTCTGGAAACCCTGCAAAAGAAGAGACCCTGAGCCTCAGCCCCTACATTTCAGTTTTCTCTCCTGTGAGGTTTGGGTTGTTTCTCCTCACTTCTCAGCAGTGTTGAGTGCCCCAGTTTAGCAATAGCAGTGAGGAGTGCAGGTATCATACAGAATTGTTGAGTGTAGAAAAGCAGATTTTACATGGGTAAAATCATGTGACATAAGCATATAGGCACACTTGCATGTGTAAATATGTAAATGAATTTTCAGATCTGGAGATGTAAATCCAGCAGAAGATTACTATCCTCTGTGCTATGGATATTCCAATAAAACATACCAAGCAGTAGAAGAAATAACCAGTCTTACAGAAGAAAAATGATAACATGTTCATTGTCTAAATTCTCAGTGAAAGTCACTGAAGCAAAGGCTTGAGGCTTGGAAACGGAATTTTAAAAGATGTTTTAGGGACATGTGACTCCTCTTCTATTGCAAGTTTTATACTCTTATAAGGAACCCCAGCCTAAATTCCAGAGTCTTCTCCTAACAGACATTACAAGTATTCCTCGGTTTCCTCATTGCCCATAAAGCTCTGTAATGGGTCCAGGATCCAGATTCAGAGGGCTTAACTCCACCTAAGTCTCCATATTTCCTATTGCATGGACATCTCAAGAGGCCTAGGGCAATCAAGTAACAAGAGGAGATACATGAATTTAGATGGAAGTTATACCCTCTGAATCTGGGCCTTGGATCCTGACCCAGGATGGGGGTTCGGGCCAAGATGTTCATTACCTGATTGAAGTATTGTTTTAATAGTGAACTGATACCTGTGGGATGCCAACAAGACACGCCTCAACAGACCACTACTTCTCAAGATAAAGTTTTTTATACGGCTCACTACAGAGAAAATCAGCATTACAATCTTAATCCTGAACTTGTACGACTCCTGCAATTTTCATAAGGCACGTGATTTTGAGGGTTGGATGTGATCTGCCAGGGAGATACTATGCAGATACCTGCTGCAGAAAACAGATGGATGCCAGCCGCCGCTTTCTAAAGGATAATCCCTATCACTGAGTGGAACACATTAACATGCTTTCACTTCACTCGACCAACAAGCTCTCCCTCAGCAGGTACTTATACAGAGGAGAAAGTTCAATTGAGAGAACGTCCTCCGGTTTCGCCTGCCAGCATTTTCCAAATATTTGCAGTTACCTCATCTTTAGATTCCCAGACTGGACAATGCTGAGCCCTTTAGCTTGGTCCAGCAAACACGTACGCCTATACTCAGCTTGATCATCACGCATGAGCAGTCAAAGCAACTCAGCAGACTTCAAGACTCTGGTTATGTGTTTCTCCACACACAGGCCAGAGCTCAGAAGAGAGGACTGAAACCTAAGAGGGCAGGACACGACTATCAGAGAATACAGCTCCGTTGCATCCAGGAATCCCTTTAGTACTCATTTCTGCTCTTTCCTCTGTCTTATGCGGTAGGGAACAGTCAAGGAAGGTATTCCAGCTCTCCCACAGCACCCTGGAAGCCGACCTTCGTAAGGGTGATAACAACGCTGTTGAACACTTTACAACGACTCAGGAGCGCATATGAGCAATAAGTCTGTTTGTTACAGGTGACACCATCTCACCAAGCCAAGCTGCGATATGCATAACTGCTGCACAAAAAGTACCTGGCCTCAATTCTTAAGTGTTTAATTTTTTCAGCTAAATACGTGGAAGGAATTAACATCAGTTCTATGAATCTTTCATTTTATTACAGGTGTGGTAGGCTTTCTGAGGAGACTCAAACATTTGACTGAAAGCCCATGGGTTTTTATCCAGAGTGTCTCGACGCCAGGTAACCAGTAAGTTGTGCCACTTTGAAAGTTCATGGCAAAAATAAATCCTAAAAATGTACTGTGTTTTATGATAAATTCATATTACTAACATGTTGCAATCTTTTAAGATTGTTTTCCAACTCACCCTAACTTAAGGAAGGTAAGCCTACTGAAACCAGTGGCTTTATTGTTGTTATTGTGATTATCTGTATAATTTAGATTTGGCACAACATATCCTCCAATACAGTTTTGCACATTAGAGCCTAAACCTATTTCCTTTGAAGCTGGCTAGCAGAAGTCTACTGGTTTCTATGGGAAGATAATTCCTTTTTGTCAATAAGGAAAAGCATTTACATAAAATAATACTATCAGAAATTAAGAATTCCCTAGTGCTGTCTATAAACTCAGAGCGCTGAAATTCTCACTGAAAGTTTATTTCAGATACCATGAAACACTGCATGTTTACACTGAGGTGAACAGCTAGAACGATGTAAATTGCCTACAAAATTAAATATTTAATAATTTCTATGTCCATTCTAACATTGTCTTGCCTTCCCTCTGTGATTTTTACTTCCTGGTACTCTTACACCTGTTGTGAAGGACTCTGGTTTACTACTCTAGTAAATTTTTGTTCCTGCAGTGACAAGTATAATACTGATTGCAAAGCTGACGATATGCTAAAAATAAAAAGGAAATATCTCTCTATATTGGTGATGCACTCAGTCTTATGTGTACTTCTACATTTATAACTATTTTCAGTTCCCATTGCTATTACATATGAGCACAGAAAGTTTCTCCTGTTTCAATTTACATATTTAATTTGCTTAATGCCCTCTGGCTTCACATTTAAGAGTATGGAACTTTGAAAGTAAAAGCGGTATTTCTAATGCTACGTTCTACCTGTCCTTATTCCATTACAAAATCAGCATTTTTCATTTTGGAGCTTCTGGTATTTTATTACACCTTATATCTCCCCAATCACAATATATAGCAATGATTCATGAGATATTTTCTTATGGAACTGGTGATGTATGCTTCCAAGCAGCGAGAGGAGAATACTCTTGGGAATATTAACAACACTCATGAGTATAACGTAATGAAACCGATTTTCATCACTGGGATTCATGCTTTTCGGCTATTCAAGAGGTATAAAGCACCTGGATATAAGCTATAATGAGTTCCAGCCTGGAGGGAGCTTCCCGGCAGTCAGACAACCATTGCCGGACGCTCTTCCCCGCTGCCCCTGCGGGGACCGAGCCGTTTCTGACCTGGCCACGCAGTCCAGCGTGCAGTCAGATGGTGCAGATAGGAGCAGGACCCAGGCTGCTCTCAATGCTGGTGGGACTGGGGGCTGCACTGGGCGTGCAGAACCACCAGGCAGTTGTTAACTGACATCTTGACAGACTGCCATACCCTGGGCAATCGGCAAGATCGAGACTCTGATTTAATCCATTTAAGTGAAGTTGCACTGAGGTGAACACAGGCCAGGACAAATTCTTCACTTCTCCCGGCAGCCAAGGGCACCTCTCCCGCTCTCTGTGCCGCCAGCCCCTCTCCTGGCTCCCTCCCAGCTCTTGGTGCTGCTGCACCCCCATCCCACTCCCACGCCAGTCCCCACTCATGGCAGGTCCGCCCTCCGTTCCTTCACAGGGATGTTTCCTGGGGCATCCCCTCAGTTGGAGAAGAGCTACGTAAATGGGTTTCAAACTGGGGGCACAGGAGGCAGCCGGTGCAGCAGCAGATCTCCCCCTCGGGTACGTCCAGCTAGCCCAGGCACTGTGCCAGCTGGTGGGAATGCAAAAGCGCTTCAGAGCATTAAAATGAAACAAACAAAATTCACATGAAAGCTACTCACGTAGCCTTATTTCTTACAAAGAGAAGGCCCCAGACTTACTGTCCTTCCCACGATGAAAATAAAGGAAGGGGCTACAAGAGGACACGGTGCTCCTTTTTTCTGTAGTAACAGAGTGAGGCTTTCCCTTACCCTGCCTGCTTTGGACTAGACACTTTGTGGTGCGCTCTGTGAAAGAGATGTTAAATTTTACGCTCCAGGGCTTAAGCCAGTTATCAGGCTCCCAAAGATCAAGCACTTAACGCGGGAGGCGTTACCTGTCTCTGGCCACTGAGGGATGCTTTCTGTCTCCTTCCACTCAGCACCGTCCAGTAACAGGGCACTGCGTACAAAGACTCGCCTGGAGCCAGTCGGGCACTTCTGCTGATCCCAAACTGAAGGTGAAGAGATGGCAATTAGAGAAACTTGTGCTTTCAAGTCAATCAATCCAGAGGGGGCTAAGGCTGCAATCTCAGACCAGTGTGTTCACTGTCTCGGGAAGAAACCTTGAGGCTCCAGTCCAGCCTTCCACATCGGCCAGCTGAGCTCGAGGAACCAAGCAACAGCCCTCACCAGAGCTGGTACCTGGCCGTCGCCCCATCACCTTGATGCATCTGAGGCAGTTGGCTCCAAGAAACGTGAGCTTTCACGGGCAGCAGTCACACCAACCGGCTGGGCACACGGACCAGCCTTGGTGCCAACACTCCCGGGACAGAGGGACGGGGTTACCGACTCTCTCCACTCTGCGCCTTGATGTCGCCGTGACCGCGAAGCTCAACCCTGGATTTCAAAAAAGCAGACGGTCCCAGCTGTCACCCACACCTTAAGGACTGTCAGCGGGGAGGGGACACTGAGCCAGTAAGCTCACGTGAAGGCCCTTGGGCTGCTTCAGCAAACTGGCTGCACCAGACCACAGCAATGTGGTTTCACCCCACATCGATGTCCCACTTCTGCTGCAAGAGAATATCTCCTTCTCTGGAGATATTCCAGACCCCCCTGGACAAGGTCCTGTGCAGCCTGCTCTGGGTGACCCTGCCTCGGCAGGGGGGTTGGACCAGATGATCCCCAGAGGTCCCTTCCAACCCCTCACACTCTGTGAGACCATCCACCTTCTCTGGCCATGGGCTGGGGGATGGCTTCTCTTGTGAAGGAAACATCTGGTTCATCTTAACCCTGGCACCAATTTAGATGCCACAGCAGGACTCGGGCCCAGGGCGGTTTCCCACAGGCGAAAACCTCCTGGAGTGGGCGAACCGCGCCTGCCCGCGCCACGGACAGGCATGGCCGGGCGTGCCCGCGCCCTCCTGCCAGCTCCAGCCGCACGGGAACCCTACGGGGAGCCCTACGGGGAGCCCTAGGGGGAACCCTCGCCCGCTTGGCGGCTGGGGAACACGGAAGCGTTTTCTGGAAAAACTTTCCAGCCCTAAGCTCGGTGCAGGCTCCCTCGGGCCCCTGCCCGCCCTCCGCAGGTGCACACGCGTGGGGCCGGGGCCTGCCCTCGGCCTCGCCTCAGCCCGGCCCCGCAGAGGCACCTCGGCAGCGCCGTCTCCTCACAGAGGGGCCCGCGGCGCTGCGGGCGGGGCGGG
>Ga0065711_1006262_pt1 | contig 21822 bp, 13 predicted proteins | sample Hoacrofraction12_FD_59098 | JGI IMG/M metagenome (GOLD analysis project Ga0065711, IMG submission 59098) | Hoatzin crop microbial communities from Cojedes, Venezuela - Epithelial fraction 12 v2 (version 2) | ecosystem: Host-associated > Birds > Digestive system > Esophagus > Crop | place... | reverse complement strand
AAAAAAAAAAAAAAAAAAAAAAAAAAAAAAGACAGATGGCAGGGTTTCACAGGTATTGACACCCCTCTGCTGTTGCAGAACTATACCTTCGGTTTTTAGATGGAAAGATGGAGGTAAGGAAGAGAGGGGGATTCTACATTCACTCTGCAAAGATCAGATATATTTAGGGTCAAAGCTTTGATATTTTTGTCACTGGAAAGTCTGTTTCTACCCAGATGTGATTTTATAACATTTTAAGCAGAGTCAGTTGCCATTGCATTACTGAGCTTGTAATCATCCCACAGAGTGTGGTGACATTATGTCAACTGTGACATTCAGTGCACTGTGAAATGTTTCAGTCTGCCATCCTGAAAGCTGTCAAGGCTTTATTTCTTCAGGTACTGTGGTCATTTCAGCTTAATACAGTCAATAAACCTAAGACTCCTCTCCAGTGTTTTCCTGACGTTGTCAGTATTTAGTCTGGGCATGGCAATGCCAAGACCAGGATCCCTGCTTCTGAACAAAATAGCCAGGAGTGTTCTGGGGAATTTCTTATCCTCCAGGGAACAAACACTTGGAGACCAAGCACAAAGTGGTCTCTTCACACAGACAATACACTGACGAAGGTTCATCTGCACAGTCTGACAAGTGGAGGCGTGGGGATTAGCTTTCCTGATGATGGTGACATATTTAGAGGTCCCCATCCAGTTTCATGCTGATTGAAGGTTTTGCTGTTTGCTAATGATATGCTGGACAGAAAAAAAGCGATACTCTCAAGCCATCAGTACTAGACGTGCTAAAAAGCAGTGAAGTTGTCAGGTAGATGAAGTTGCAGAGAAGAGATGCCAGGGTCCATCAGCACAGTATGTAAGCAGGAGAGAGGGAAAGGAGGGATGGTCCATGCTGCTACCCATTCTGAACTCCATATGCTCTTAGTTCTCCTACAAACTGATACTCCAGAAGACAAAGAATAATTTACTTTAGTTTCCCACCCAAGTATCAGAATTTTCTCTGCTGGGAAGGCTGCCAGTAGAAAAGAGAGAGCAGAATAGAAAACAGTGGCTAAACACCGGAACAGGTTTGCCAGAGACGCCGTAGAATCCCTGTACTTGGAGATCTTCCAAACCTGCCTGAACAAGGGCCTGAGCAACCTTGTATAGCTTTAAAGTCCTCTGAGAAGGACATTGGATTAGACAACAGACAGAGCTCTATAATAAGGTAGGTTTTTTTCTATGATTCTAGGAAATTTAGAGCTCTCTTGTTCCAACAAGAGGCGTTTTTGTTCAAATTTAGAAAATGTAATTTTCTCCAGTTTCAGTTACGGAAATGTTTTTGCAGAGACAAATTGCTTCTCTGGTTTGTTTTCTTTTTTTTTTCTGACAAAAAAAAGGATGAGAATCTTTCAAAAAGGAGACAGTATAAAGTGGCTGTACCTAGAAGGATTCTGAAGAGAAACAACTTGAGAATATGCCAACAACTTCAGTATTGTTCTGAAGCCATTCTATCTTTTACTGCAAATATGTTTCTCTTACCTGAGCTTGGTGTTTATCTGTAGGGCTTTCGCCAGCATCTTTGCTCCCATATCTCCCATGGCATTTCCACTAATATCCACTTTTGTAAGAGAAGTATTGCTGCCCAAGGCATTAATAATGATGGTGACCTCAGTCTTCAGCTTAGAATCTGCGAGGGACAATGACTGCAGAGGCTGTGGAGCATAGAAAAGGCGCTGATAACAGCGACTGATAATGCACTCTTTCCTCAAACATCAACCAAATGAAGTTAAAAGTTCCCCAAACTCTTGGAGACAGCAGTAAGCATCAAAGAGTTATTTATGTGTTTGCTGCAGATCCTACAACACATGATAAATTGCGAGTCAACAACTTAGAGGCACAGGTGTCAAACACCTGTCAAACACACAGACACACAGAGATTAGGTTCCAACACTCTGAAAAAAACCCAGTTTTTAAGTGGCAGTGCCTCCAGTTTCCTCTCTCCTACTAAGTACAGAATACAGTGGGAACCTGGAAAGAGGCAAGATAGCAAGAATCAGCTTCGCAAGACAGCCTCTAGTGTCCAGCTGGTTTTGCTTAACCAGCATGCATCCCTGTCAGTGAGAAATAAAAACATCTAGCACCCCTCTCCTCTCCCTCAGGCTGAGAGCTTTATCCAAGCAAAAATTAGTATCTGAGACATTGTTAAAACGAAAACAATTCCTTTAAAATTTGTTATTATTGTTACTTCAACTTTAGGAGTGACTTTGCACATTGTTCCCTCAACTAAGGGCACACACATTTGGGGGCAAGAAGACAGAAGACTGTAGCAGGTTTAAAGTTAAAAACAGTAAGAATGCCTACCAAAAAGAGTAAGTCAATGGATATTATTCACAGTGGTGTTCTGACACCTGTGATTGCAGTATCTTTATGTAACTTTTTTTTTTTTTTACATACCATATCAAGCTGAAACTACAGGTCACAGTCTAAGCATTAAGAAAAGTTCTTTTAAAAATGCTTGTATTCCCTCCATTCGCAGTGTCCCACCACTCAATGGGAGGAGGTCAAGAACTACAGTCTATCCATCACCATGCCTTGCAGAGTTATTACAGCTGCTAAAACTGTAATTTGTTTTTGCTGATGTACAAAAGCTCCACAAAACGTTTCCCTTGCTCAAGTGTGAGTTCATACAGAGGAGTGTATTGTCATTATACACCCACTTAGGCATGTATTGAAGGATGAATTTTAGGAGCCTAAAATCTCCAAATTGCCAGTATGTGAAAATCAACATTCCCTAAGGATGAACGATGGCACTTCCATTAGATGTCTAAAGCTTAGATTAATATAAATAAGCCAACTGAACTGTGCACAACCTCCAGGGTCCAAGATGCTTGCATGGTACCTGCTGTACATAGGGATTCTAGCCTGCAGACACCACTGGATTACAGTGATAACCAAAAAGCTTGCAACAACAAGAAATACATTTATAAATTAGGAAATGCACAAAAATTTGGAGGCACAGCAGGTTTATAATTAAAAAGTCTAACAGTAACACAAGCCACATGCTGGTTTTATTTTAAATGGAAGTTATTAAATTACTATGTTAATGCCCTTAATCTGTCTGTGTTTACTACATTATGTACCCTAAAGAATATTAGCATCGCATTAGAATGGCATTTAGAGCTCTTGGCACAAGTTTGAGAAGACCTCCTGCGACAGATTCACAGAAAAGCAGCATCGCACAGCACTCGGACAGAAGTCGCCAATCAGCTTGTGAAAGTGAAGTTTCTTCTGTTTCTCATGTGTCACTTTAGAAAGGGTCACTCAAGTCACCGCATACCAATTTTTCTAAACATCAAATATCCTCCTAGGAAAGGATTTCTCACCTCTTGCATTCCAATACTCTGACAAAACAGTGTATGACTGAAAACGCTTCTGCACCGTGTTCTGCAAGGACTGGCACCTATACATCGTTACTACCACATCCAAAATATGCATATAGCACAGTAAAGCACTTGCTATATTAGCAGTGTCTTTGAAGTGGATGAACTGCTAGTTTTCTTACATGGCTACCTTTTTCATTTACTGAATGAGCAAGAAGCAAAAACCTCTGGGCTCACTTGGTGCCCTGAATGCAAACTACAATTAGAATGTAACTCTGTAGGATTAAAATGTACAGGCTGCTAAATATTCATTACATTATCTGACCACTACATTAAAAAAAAAACAACTGAACAACAACAGACAAAACCCACCACCAAAACCAAATCCCCCACAACCAGGGGCAATACTCTACGTAGCCTACAAACACTTCTTCCAACCACTTCATAGTTTTAGCTGGATATTGAGAAAACAGAAGTCTGACAAGCACTTCGGAGTCCCTGCTGCGGAAAACAGATAGTTTGCCAACACAGTGAAGATGTCTTAACATAACGTTATTAAGGAAGAGGAATTCTTAAAGTAAAGAATAGAATCAGAAATTGTATGGTTGTATTCACTGATTTTGTCATACTCTTGCTGGAAAACATTTAAGAATTAAATCAAGTTAGATTTGTTCTCTTACGAACCAAAATGCTGTAAAAACCCTTAAAAGGCCCATTCTGCAACAAACACTGAACTAAGAACTAAGGATATTCAGTGCTGTAGTAATTCTCTGCACCTATGCAGGACTGACTACCACTCTGAGTAATGCTACACTGTACCTGCAGTGTAACATCAATTTTTGCCAGAAGAAAAGAAATGGCTCAGTAAGCATACAGCTTCAGACACTTACTGCAATACTAATAAGAATGTATTATTATAGCCTGCACATTACAGCATCTACTTAAAAAGAGAAAAAAAACAAACCAAAAAACAAATCTAAATACTACATTCTCGTCTATATTCAACACCTGGGAAATTTTGCTGTTCAGGCTACTACTACTGCTTTTAAACAGTGTAGAATTACGTTTGCTTCTAGCTGTATTTTTATAGTCATAAAACCAAGCTATTGACTGTTTAAATCAGTTTACTCATGACTCATATTAACACAGCAATGGATCTATTTAAAGTGTGTATAAATACATGAAGAAGCATTTGGCAGATGACTACTTTAAATTAAAGCCTCTTTCTTCAGCATTCTACACAGATAATGCATGGTTCCCAAACTGCACCAGTTTGTAGGCAATACTGATCCAGCAGTATGCTCTGGGCAACATCATACCCTATCTCTTCAATTCCACCCTTACTTTTTAATGTCCCATGGCAGTAAATGCATAGTAATGGCAGAAGAAGGACCACCTCATTTAGGATTAAAAACCTAACTAAAATATCTGGAAACTAAGTAATTTTCTAAGCATTGTACTGTCTCATGGTAGAGTGAGGACCATCCAGCTATCTGCAACACATGCTTTTCCCGTGGTGCTACAGAGTCTATGTCCTCAACTCTTTAGCTGCTAGGAGATGTTTTGGATTGATTTTAGCACCTAATGAAACAGAAACAAGATTCCTTCAGTGAAGAGAATTAACAACAGAAAAGAATGTAGGGAGAGAAGAGACAGGTTAACACCAACAGGATCGCATGCTGTACCCCAAAGGTTAATGCATGACATGAAGCAGAGACAGTTATTTTAAGTAGCTAAATAAAATCACTTTCTGCTGGAATATTTCATTGTAACACTGTTTGAAAACCGGATGAGACTACAGAGTGTGTTCTGTAGGTTAGCTCAGGAAAGACACGGTGAGTAAGAATTACAGGAGCACATCTGACCACTGGATTGGAGCAAAGGCAGAGAGTGATGGCTGACATTGCCTATGGGCTGAAAAGAAAAGGAGCACAAGAAGTTAAGCTGGTGATGCAAAGGAGGGACAGCTGCAAGAATGACAACATCCAAAATTTAGCAGCTACAGTTTCTCTGTCCTGGAAGCTTCAAAAACAGAAGCCAGGGAAGATAAACAGAAGGTTGTAACACTTAATAGAGAAAATAAGGTGGAAGTTGGATTTTTTTATCCTTGTGAACAGATAATATGAATAGGATACTCATATAAATAGAAGAAAAACACAACAGCATGTTTTGAAAGACAGTTTGGATACTGAAATGATGCATAGACTGCTGAAGAGTTGTTTTAGCATATGGCCTGGGTGGAAAGAAATGTTCACCTGCAACCGAGCAAAGGGCCAAAGGAAATTGAGAAAAAACACACTAAATTACATTTGCTTGTGATTAATTTGGTTTGACATAACAGTCTTCAGGGTAGCTATGAAAGATTAAGCATGAGATACAGGGCAGGACAGAGACAAATGTCCAAGGAGAAGCAGCAGGCGCTGATGAAATGATACCACCCCTCAGTACAGTATAAACAGCAAAAGGAGAGAAAGGGAAGACAGCCCTGCACCATTCCCTTTAGAGACAGAATCGAAGGAGGTGGTCACACACCGCGAAAGGAAAAGGCTAGTTTGGTACAAGCAGTAATACAGAGATCTACCAATACACTTCTTAGTACGATGCTCCATCTGACTTGCACAAACAAGGACTTACTGCGCTCATTACAGGGACTAACTCAATTGGAATCAGCTCTGGTATCCGTATGCAGCACTTCACTGTGTCACACTGGCCTCCCATGGATTAAAGAATAAGATGAGGAGGTAAGCAAAGAATCAAGAAAAAAAACAGTACCACTAATCCCAGTTAAGAGGACACAGAGAGGAAAGAGGACTAGTTTAATGAGTCCCTTCAAATACAACTAAGCAGTAGGAAAAGATGAACACAGAATATGGGTGTAATGACCTGATATGGAAGGAGACATCGGAAACCTTGGTAAAAACTGCTCATCTGAACTGCAGGGTACAGACACAGATGGGAGGAGAAAATACAAAAGCAGTTAGTGTGGAGACCGTGAACTTGGAGGTGAGACAATAAAGACAACAGGAACAGCAGGTGTTCAGACAACTGAGGTCTACAGTCAGCTATTTCTGCAGAATGAGGAAAGCACAGCTTGCTTGTTTCTTGTAAGTGGAATGAAGGAGAAAGAAAGGAGTAAGAATAGATGAATAAAGATGGACAAGGATGAGAGTAAAAGACCATCTTAAGAGTCCCTTATAGCCAAAACTAAGATGCCAAGTAAGGCAAGAACACAAATCCAACCATAAAAGTCTTTCAGAATCAGGAGAGGGGGTGGAAATAAAGGAAGTGGGGAAGGTTCCCAGCAAGGCACTCTGAAAGGCTTTTATGAAATTGCTCCTGTAATTAATGTACTAGGTGAAGTAAAGAACAGCATAGAGAACCGTTTATTTGCATCTTTTGAAGGAGAAAGGAGTTCTGAGAGATCACTGCAGTGATTTTTCATTTTATCAGGCAAAACCAAATGCTAATACGCAAGAACTGCTATCAGGAAATAGTGCCTTCTATTAATTATAAAAAATGAAAAATAAAAATTCTGTCATTGAAGAAGTATTACCACCCAGAGAACACTACCATTATAATCTACCAGGACACAAAAGTTTCGAAAACTTATGCCTACAGGGCTGTATCATTCAAATCTAAAGCAACTAGGTTAAGCGCATCCAACTACTTAGAATGAATACTTTTCAACAAGCACAGATCCTATGACTATCCTAAGAAACACTTACCTACATGCTACACATAATCCCAACTACTCTTTGAAAAAATAAACCCAAAAATGTTGGATGTATCTGTGCATGGTCCTGATTAAATCTTATGCAGCAAATTAACACAGTGAAGAACATGATCAGAAATAGGCTGTGAAAGTACAAATACACGTGATGATAGTAGGCAGAAAGATACTCACTGAATCCTCGTCTTGAATCATCTGAACTAAATTATCAAGTACTGGAGTGAGATTTCTGAGGGAAGAAAAGTTAGGAAGACGATGAAATCAGCAGCTTCTCCTCGTTCATTCTCTTGTTATTTAAAAGAAAGAAAAGCCTTACTTGGATTTCATGTTGTTAAAGTTTTTGCCTAATGCCAAGTGTCTTATCGATCGGTTTTTACTAAGCCAGACTACAAGGGTTGAGAGGTCAGATTCTAGGCCTGTAAAGAATCAGATTAGGTTAAGAATTAAAACACATTTTCACAAAAGACCCAGACAGGGTCCAATTATTAATGTTATATTCATTCAACTAACTACATGAGGATACTAATTTCCAAGAGCTCTAGAAAAATTTCCATTCTTCTATTTTTAAATATTTTTCTTTTTTTTTTGCCTCTGTTTTTCTGTAAGAATAAATGCTTTCTCTAAAATAAGCCTTTAAATCTCCATCCTAATCAATCATTGAAGGCACCTCTCAGAAACACAGAACAGAAATGTGTAGTCCCTTCTCCGTAGTCCAACCATCCAAGCGTAGCTCCTTGCATTGTCAGGCAGAGTTTAAAGTTCCTTTGCAAATTCTGAGACCACGCTAACTGCCACTTAGTCCTAGGAGAGCTGTGTACCAACAAGGTTTCAAAGCCTTCAAGTCCAAAAAGGCTAACGTAATGGGCTATGAATAAAATGATCCGAAACACAAGCCAATTTTATTCTACTCCTCAGTAAGAAAACTAACCTGCTGTAGTATTGTATTCCCAAACTAGTGGTGTATTTGAAGAGTCCACTAGTTATATTATAATGACTTAGGATCCAGATCTGCAGGATAATTTAGATGTCAAATATCTATCTACATTTATAACAGTCAATCTGTTTACATAATTCTGAGCCAGTAGTTCCCAAAGCTTTCCACTTACTTATCCATCCCACCTTTCTTGGGCATTCAATTGTACTGGGAATCTCTTTCTGAAATACTTCTGCATTTGGCTGTCAGAAGGGCAAACACAGCAGGTGAATTCTTCCATTCCATATGCCTATTACTTGCGTTTGCAAGACGAGAAGCCAGCTCGTATGCCCAACTAGGATACACAGAGCCTCCAAAGCAGGAATAGTCTAAGACTTTTCCAAAGACTGAAACTGGCCTTCTCTGACCTGCAGCTGATTGACCGTTTGCTCTAAATTTCCCTCTTTTGCCTCTTCAGTGTCACGACCTCAGCTTCGTTCTATACCTGGTCTTCCCCTTTTCTTCTGTCACTACACTTAAATTTCTCATTTAACTTCTCATCCTCTTGCACTTAAAACGACTTTCCCCTAGATCTAATATGACTCTTGCTGCCATCAATTTACCCTGCTGTGTTTCATTTATCTCAAACAACATAAACTTCTGGGGGTACAGCTAGTCTATAAACATTTCTTATATACTTTACATCAATAAGAGTTCTTGGTCTGAGACATTTCCATAACCAATATGGCCAATAACCATAAAGCAAGAGTGACCATTCTTGATTACACTGTGAGCTGAAAGAAAAAGCGTTTCTCAGATTCTGGACTTGCATGACCCTCCATTCCTGTTCTGTGTACTTACCGTTGTCTGAAATATCTAGGCTGGTGATATTGTGTATCTCTGCTATGCATCCTTCCAAAACTTGTGCACCTCCCGATCTTAACTAGAGACAAAACATCATCCATTTTTGCAAACTAGTTATGGTTTCAAGGTCACACAGAAAACAGTGGCAGGAGCTTTGTGAATACAGAAGGCACTACCAGAGGCCAAAACAACAGCAACAGAAGAAGTAACAGACATTAACACGACAGCCTATGTACACATTCCTACTATTCTCACCCTTCGGTCTCACTACTTGCATGTAAAGGAGAAAAGGGACTCTCTTTCCTCTCTCTTAAAACTACTGCTCAGCAGTTCAGTCTGTGAAAGATTTAAATGGTGCAGACACAGTGAATCCTTTAGCACCTGTGCCAGGCAGTGACTGCAGGCCTTTGGTGTGGGTTCTCTATACGAAAGCGTCAGGACATTTCCAACGTCCAGTGAGAAAAAAAATTAACTTAGCCCAGTCTATAAGAACGTAACAGTCACCCTTGAATTCGACTGCAGCCAAGGCTTATAGCGAGCATCTTCTTTCAGCTCTTAGCACAATGCTAGGGTGCCCAGATAAAGACAAGTAGCAAATTAAAAAACAAAACCAAAAACAAAACCCAAAAATAATTTAAAAAAAATGAAATTATGTTTCCCTGTCAGTGAAAAGAACATTTAAATAATCCAATTGTAAAATGGCCACAAAAGACCATAAACAAGAGAAATCAGTAATTTACCTTATTTCTTAATTTAAAAATAGGCATAAAAGAAAACCAGCAACAATTACAAAAATGCCTAGCTAGAAAGTATCAACTATGATATTATTAAACTCAAATGTTAAATGAATATAAAAGAACTGTCAGGCCCAGAGGAAAACATCAACATATGAATCACAGTTATTAAAATTTACACGCTTATTTACTAATGCTACTGAATTAACAATGCAACATTTTTTTTCCCAAGAAGCAAAAGCATTTTCTTGTTTCCTGCAGCTACGCAAACTATATAAAGTGCATTTCACTTTATTAACATCCTCCAGAAAAAAACTTCAGCCAAAGAGGGGGACAAGTTCTACAAAAATTCTCATTTTGCATTTTCCATTTTTACTCCCCTTGCTTCAAAAAATGGAAAGCTTTTTCAAACATGAAATAGCCTTCTCACCTCCTATGCATAAAAAATGAGTAATATTTTACTTAGTCAACTTCCTTGGCTAAATATCCTGAATCAACCTGCTGATATTTCTATCAATAGTCTCTTTTATCCATGCTATGAATGAAGGAACCACAAATGCCTTCAGAAATATTTTTCAACAAAAACCTGTCTTGGCACTTTTTAGAAAAAGTTTGAGATACGTGATTGGTGAACAAGCAGTTCGACAACTCGGCCTGAGCATTTAATGAATAGCGGTGGTCAAAGACAACATCTAAATCGTAAGTGACATCTGGAAGTGTAAGAGATACAGACCATAAGGCACCTTTCCTCTTCTGCATAAAACAAAGCCCACCTACCCTTCACCGTATGCTCTCCAGAAGTGGTCAGATTAAAGTCTATATTTGGGCCAGAAGGGGTGCAATTTTAACTCAACTTCATTTTCGTAAGACCATTTGTAGTATTTGTTGTATGAACGCCAATATCATTCAGTTTGGCTCCGTGCTGCTCTCACAGTGGCCCACCACAAGACAACCATTTTACACGGTATCCCATCTATTATTGCAGAATCCATAGAACTGGCAGATTATATGCAATCTTGGATTGGTTGTTGGTATGGTAAAAGCTCTATACAGTAAAATCATACTCACAATAGAATTCAAATGCTTATGCTACATATACTTCAAGGGTTGAAGTAGACAATTTTTCAGGAGCAGCTTTCAATCTTGTACTGATAACTCTATACTCAAAATCTTAAATACATAAACATTTCATGTGCACAAATGGTGATATCTATTTAATCCAAAGGTGATGATAACTTGAGTTTTAGGACCAAAGTTTATTGCAACTGTATTAAAATCATATATATAAAAGAAAAGATTAATTGAAGGGCTATTCGTCAACATGGACTGTGATACTAAAAAAAAAAACCCCTCTGCAACATCTCCTATATGACATACTTCTGAGATTACAAACTCTTATTCAGAAAATGAAGAACAGCCCTTCAACAATTAAAAATGCCAAGCGTGTTCAAAGCTATGAGGTACCAATATGGGAAGGGCAAACAAAGCTGCTTACTGATTTAACAATTAAGGTAACGCATGGAGGGTACTTACACAGTGACCAAGCTAAGGGAAGCAGAAGGAAACAGAGTGAAATACATCAGTGCTGAGCAGGTAGAAATAAAAATGTAATTCTCATAGTAAAATAATAAAAAAACCCAACCAAACAAGCAATATAAAATGATTAAGCCTGGAGTTAATATACCAGAAAGTTATGGGAGCAGATGAAAAGCAGTGGAAGAGGGAAGGAACAGAGAGATTTTATCCTTCCTTACTTGAGTGCAGCTTGCCTGGTGTAGGAAAGAGGAGGGCAGAGCTGAAGCATCAGCTTACTAGCCTCCTAACAGCGTGTACTTGCAGGAACTGGGAGTAGAGCAGGTCACCAGCTCCAAGCTTCCCATGGCTCTGTTTCTGGGTGCGGATTACCCTGCCCAGTTCACAGAGGGTCAGGGAGAGGTGGAGCAGGACCCTGTCGTGCTGGGCCCACTGAGAGTACTCCCAGCTCCTGGCACATCAACTCCCCTGCTCGTGGAAGCATAACTTCTTTCCAAAGCACATGAGAATGGATAAAGCTCAGTGATGTGAAAAAATGTTAAGGGAAGGATCTAAGGAAGTGCTGTCAGTTTGGAGGGACCAGCTACGGGAACGCAACACCGTGAATTGGGCTCGATTCCTTCCTGTCTGTCATGAGAGTCGACCATGACCACTGGTGCTTTGGTGTCCAATAAAGCTAATCACCCCCTGAAGGGCTCCTCCATGTCCCATCCTGGGGGTTATTTAATGAAAGGCTTACGTTTTCACTCCTGTCAGCCCTCGTTGATTTACATGCTAATTTATAGTCTCATTACTTATGTTTGTGTTTTATTGATTTATTCTTTTAAGGTTATGATTACAGGACTTCATTTTTCTTACTTTAATTAATCCCCCCTTTTCCTTCCTCCCTCTGAAAGAAAAATTAACATCTGTCTGATCTCTCTACTCAGAAGTCAGAAGCACGTGTACTTGACTTAAAAGCTTTTCTGTTTGGAATTTATATGTAATGCTCTTCAAAGGAACAGCATTTTTTAAACAGTATAAAATATCAAAACAAACTATGAAATGCATTCACAATGATTTGGTTTTTTTCTTCATAAGTGAATCTGTGCACATTCCAAAAGCAATTGACCACGAATCTAAGGCAAGGATTACTGCACCTCAACATGTTCATCAAACTGTATGTTTTCTACTTAAAGGGAAACCACTGCATTTGAAAGGCTCTTCCAGAATGGTTAATACTCAGGCAATGGGCTCGGAAAGATCTGCCAAACAAGTGAGAGGCTATCTGTGCAGCTTACAAAGGAAAGGGTGGCCACTCCGCTACAGAAACCCCAAACCAAAGCTGGTTCGTGTTGTTTTTTGGCAAAAGTCCACACAGTTCTCTGTATAACTTTGCCTCACTGGCTCCCCAGGATCTTGTCTGACCTTTTGTCATGAGCTGTAGCCATGCAGGTATCATCCTGCAAGAGTATGGACAATCCTGAGAAACAAAGTGCACAGCAAAGCACAGACAGAGAAGCCAGAGGAAATAAGATAAAGCAAATGAAGCTGCCCCAACTGGTTTTCTTTATTCTTGAGATACTTAAAGCCAGTTGTACAGTGGCTCTTAAGTTAACCTCATGCTTCAATCGCCTTTTACCAGAGTTCCCTATTGGCCTGAACTGATTAACTGATTAGGAAAGAATAATGTCTCCCAAGGTTAAAAAGCAAACCCACAGAAGAGAAAGCATGTCTCTGGTTTTGCAGGAAGACAATAAAAGCACAGACCTGCCTTCAGGGGACACAGCTTCCCATGACCCATTCAAATTTGGGCACCTTGGAAAGCCCTGCTGCAGGGTCCTGTGTAACCACAGCACCAGAGAGCAGAAGTTGCCAAGCAGCAAACAGCAGCTGGCCCAGCATCTGGAACAGCTACACTGCAAGGAGGGTTTTGCCAATCAGGTGCTGCAGGTGCTTTGAACCTCTGTGCTCATTGTTGAGGATGATGCTGTAACACACAGCAGATGATTTTTACCATAACTGCTTCTTTGAGTTCTACCTTTCCCACAACTTTTGACTACAGAGGACAAATATCTTGTCTGGTGGATTTCATGGGAACTCTAATTCCACATCGTTGCATCTTTCGAACACATCCTGATAAATATTCCTTACCTCACAGCTACTGAGATCTAAAGACACCTCCTTCAGATTGTGATTGCAAGCCAGGCCTAATAAAAGCGCTCTGAAAGAGATCAATTTTAGAACCATGTAAAAGAAAAAATAAACAAACAAAAACACCAGCACCAAACCCAGCTTTACATTATCATCTAAGTGATCACAGGTTAACACACCGATAATGCGAAGAACCATTTCAAAACAAAACCACACCAGCTGAGCAGTTGTTTCTTAAATGACAACAGCTGCACAAACCTGCCCCACTTAGAACACTCCAGCAGTTTCAGGAACTGCAGGGATGCAAGGCGAATAAAGAAACCGTAAAGCTAATGCTACATCAACATTTAATAACATTCAACAGAGATTAATCTTCTTCAACATTTGCTTTCAAAGAGCATCAAATGGTTACAAAAGGAGTATTCTGTTGTATGACCATACTAACTCTCCGATTTTCCAAAAATTCAGGAAAAAATTGGGTTTTTAATATATGCAAGACGCAGTGCAGCCAGCCACTTCAGCCAGGCAAAGTGCCTGTAACACTCAAGTGCTGGATCATGTTCAAGTATCACACAATCCTTTGCTTCTGCAACCCAATAAATATTTACAGATTTCAAAATGATACTCCCAGACAATGGTATCCTTTGTCTTTAGGCAGAATGGCAGAGAAGCATAGCAATGACCGATTACGATTTTCATAAATCCACCTTCCAAGCCTTACAGAAGTGTATTTCTACATATAAAAGTCAAATCAAAAAGCCCAACAGTATGTGTCTTAGAGAAGGAGCAAATACAATCTGTGTATACATTCTAGTACCTTTAGAATAGATGCTGCTTTGAATTAGTAATTGAACAGAGAAACAGAAGGACTTCCTCCTCAAACTTCATTTCAGCCAAAAGCAAGCTAATAGGATCCAAACTACTGATGCACGGAGATAAACACCAATCCATTTAGCCGAGGCATTTGCCTATACACTTGTTACGCAAGCAGTGTGTAAAAGCTGTATTTAAAATGTGTGCGCCCCAGGAAGGTTTTTCATTTAAACCTATTTATATCTGCCCTGCAGGTATAAATGTTAATCAGACCTTCGCTGTTAACAAAGGCACAGAACTTGTGTTTATTTACTTCCTAAGCTATTAATAAGCAGACTTTGAAAAAATTGTGAAAGCTCTGCAACAGTTTTTACAAATTTTTAGACAATCCTTGTCTATTTTTCCTTCCCAAACATGCTTATATTCAAAGTTAGTCTGGCTGATAACAACTTTGCAAAGAACCTCCTACACATTTTGAGGCAACCTAAAAATTACAGTGCAACTATAAAAAAATGTAGATTAAAAAAAGAGACACAGTGCTGCTTGAAATGTACTCTCTTCACAGGAAAAAAAAAGGGTTGTTTTTTTCCTAACCTCTTTCCTATAAACTCCTCCCAAGAAAATCTCATGATTTCTTAATTCTGTCATGAAAAATCACCAGCATTCAAAGGCACTGAAAGCAGACATACTATAATTGTACTTAGCTGTGATGTTTAAATCACATGCATGGCAATACATGGAAAGGTCTTGTCAACTGTGGTACATGCAGAATGCAAGAATTGGCCTTGTAATTAGCATTTGCATGAGAAGGATATCAGAAACTTGTCTTGTTATAGCACTGACAGATCAAAACATAACTTTTGGCAATGTCTGTAAATGAACAAAACCGCCAACATACACTTAAACAAGGAAAAGACAGTACAACTGCTTCACTCAATAAAAAAAAAAAAAGAATAAAAAGAGCTAGCTGTGATACAACATTAACTACATTAACTATGTACAAGAACTAAAAGCACCCTTTCCCCACCCACTATGTGTCATCCTCGCACTACAGATTTATTAGCAAACCTCCTCTCTGAAAGGCTTGCCTTTATTAACAGGTCCATCAGTGTACAAGCAAGCTCATCTCCTTCCCCGGGTGCACTGATTAACCAATACCTTTAAACTCATCGAGTCATCTATATGCGATGAAACATGCCACAACTGTTGATCTAAAGGAAGTTGATAAGGAAGAAATCAAGTAACAAACAGGGGAATTTGGGACTCAGGGTGTCAGGTATCTGCATTTTACCTACATTTGTTTCTGTAGGTACACTTGATCTTGAATCGCACATCTCACTCTGTGACCTTTGGCTCATGGACACAAACCAGGAACTTCTCCTTTTGCACAGGACAGTTACAAGGCCCGTGACGTCAAAAGCCTTTTGACGTGCACTGATCAAAGATGCCAGAGAAGTACTATTATCATACTCTATGTCATTTTTATTTTTCCTTCTAGAAAACATCCCTCAAGTGCTACTGCAATCTTGGCAACGAAAAATAAGTCTGTCGGAAAAAAGGTATTTCCATCTTCTTGTCTTTAACAAATCCTATGATCTTGACTGTTCTGTAGAAGTTTTTTTTTAATTTAGTTAAGACCAAAAGGCGAAGCAGCTGCCCCAGGATATACCACATCCTCAGTTCTTTTAACACCAGTTTAACTTCCATGGATGCTTTTCAAGTTTATTAGTCAAGCCATACAGGGTTTGAGAGGGAAAGCAAGGTGTACGGCAGATCACAGACCACCCCTGTCCAGCTGGACTTTGGACAGATGCTCCTTGCTGCAGCTGTCTGTGCTAGCAAAAGAGGTTACTGCTCTCAGCTCATTCTATGCTACCCATCACTGCTTCTTTACTTTCACCAGCACCAGTCATGTGAGTAACTCCCTCTAACCCAATTCAGTCAAAATGAGTCAGATTGTTGATCATGTTTAAGCTAGAGTAGGTTTTTGCTAATACAGATCATTTTGGCTGAAAAGGACTAGGAAGATTTCATTTGGTGCACACCAAAGTATTTGAGATAAATTAATACAATAGCATCTTCCATGAGCACAGACAACTGTAGAGGACTCATCTGCCAAAACTCCCAAGAGATACTCAGCATGCCAAGGAGAAGAGCTAAATTTGAACCTTTGTGTTTGTGGCTTCTCACCTTTCCTAATCTGTGTAGATATATTCAGCGTCTCACAGCATACCTTCTTTCCTGTAGCACTGATAAGATTGCCTTATGTATTAGCCACATACACCCTCCGTTCTTCTTGCTGCATTAAACATAGCTCCCTGCTGCTCTCCACCAAAGAATCAATAGCCCTGAATTAATCAGAATCAACCACTGTGTTTCTCAATAATCACCTTCTGTTTGAAAACACATCAGTACCATACCTTCCTAATCTTCACAAAGTCCAAGAAAGCAGGACAGCAACCAAGAGCATCACACAGAACAGACTGAAAGATCAGAGCTAAAATGATAGGCTCCTATAACTGAATATTGATTTCAATTCAGTGCATTTTCCTTAAGCATCATATTGTACTGTCCTCTCCAATGTCAAACTGTGTTAAGAAAAAAATATCCCAAAACAACGCACACTACTCTTTCCTGTGGGGCACTTGTCACTTTTCTGTCCCTTAGCTTCCCCCAGATTGCATCAAAAGCTTTGCATACGGTACTGCTCTTCACATCCCACACCTCTGACTTTGCCATCAGCTTCCATTCATTAGCTACTCCCTTGCTGAGTTACTGCCCGCTTCCCTCCCCTGTTCTATCGCAGGAGGCAGGCTCCCAACCACACAAGTGCACATGCATACACGTATATATCTGTATCCATGCCCAGATTAGGATTTTGGACATGCCTCCCCCAAAATGGTTAGTCAACTTGCCTGGGCATGTGCTATGCATAGGGTTATGTATGTTCTAATGCATATTAGCCAACAAGCAGACATTCTGGAAAGAGCCCTTTCTTTAATTTAGCCCAACAAACACAAGGATTCTACCAGAATCACAGAATGACCTGTCTAGATTAGGCCTATCTATCTAGACCTATCTTGACTTTAAAACACATCTTGAAATTTTATGTCTGGAAAGCTCAACACAGTTCAAAGCTGCACATGTCCTAGGAACAGTGACACACTGCTACACAATTTCCCTCACCCTGCATTAGGCTGGAAGAGGAGTTTCTCTCCAGTGTTCGGTGGGCAACAGAACCAGAACCTGTCAGCCACAGAATGGGTGACTGCATTGGGTTTGCATGGCAAGGTTTTGGTAGCAGGGGGACTACACGTGTGGCTTCTGTGAGAAGCTGCAAGCAGCTTCCCGAATCTCCGACAAAGCCAATGCCAGCTGGCTCCAATACAGACCCGCTGCTGGCCAAGGCCAAACCCATCAGTGACAGTCGTAGCACCTCTGGGATAACATATTTAAGAAGATGGAAAAAAATGGCTCAAGAGCAATGCAGTAGGAGACAGGAGTGAGGATATGTGAGAGGAACAACTCTGCAGACACCAGAGTCAGTGCAGAAGGAGGGGGAGGAGGTGCTGCAGGCGCCGGAGCAGAGATTCTCCTGCAGCGTGTGGAGAAGGCCATGGTGAGGCAGGCTGTCCCCTGCAGTCCATGGAAGTCCACGGTGGAGCAGATAAACACTTGCAGCCCAGGGAGGACCCTATGCCTGAAGGAGGCCCACGCTGGAGCAGGCTCCTGGGAGGTCCTGTGCCCCATGGAGAGAGGAGCCCAGGCCAGAGCAGGTTTGCTGGCAGGGCTTGTGACCCTGTGGAGGACCCACACTGGAGCAGCCTGTTCCTGAAGGACTGCACCCTGTGGAAGGGACCCACGCCGGAGCAGTTCATGAAGAGCTGCAACCCATGGGAAGGACTCACGCTGGAGAAGTTTGCCGAGGACTGCAGCCCATGGGAAGGACCCCAGGCTGGAGCAGGGGCAGTGTAAGGAGCCCTCCCCCTGAGGGGGAGGGAGCGGTAGAGACAACGTGTGATGAACTGACCGCAACCCCCATTCCCCATCCCCCTGCGCTGCTCAGGGGGGAGGAGGGAGAGAAATGGGGAGTGAAGTTGAGCCTGGGAAGAAGGGAGGGGTGGGGGGAAGGTGTTTTTAAGATTTGATTTTATTTCTCATTATCCCACCCTGATCTGACTGGTAATAAATTGAATTACTTTTTCCCCAAGTCCAGTCTGTTTTGCCCGTGACAGCAATTGGTGAGTGATCTCTCCCTGTCCTTATCTTGACCCACCAGCCTTTCATTGTATTTTCTCTCCTCTGTCCAGCTGAGGAGGGGGAGTGACAGAGCAGCTTTGGTGTGCACCTGGCATCCAGCCAGGGTCAACCCACCACAGTGACATATAGCAAAGGGATGTATTAGCCTTAGTGTTGGCATGAGTTTCTGTCGTCCTCTCTCCACCTAACAGGAGGACTTAGCTCTGCGCAGTCGGTCTCTTCTCCCAAGCATTGCAACAGGTTCGGTTTCACAATGGCTGTTGCAATACCACAGCCTCAAAGGAATGGAACTCACAAAAGTACATAATCCCATTTTACTGTGAAGTGAACAGTTTTTTTCATAAGCCACAAAGTAAGAAATATATCACAAAAAAATATTGATAGAAGCTAAACAGCTGTGGCATTCCCACAGAACAAAATATGATTAACAGTCTCCACTGTGAGATGGAAATAACATTTCTTGAATGTGTGATCATTACAAAACTCACTCTTGCAATATCAATAATGTACAATGGAAAAAAAAAAGCAAAATCCTTTCCCCATCATTTATAATATGAGGCACTTACATAATAACAATGCAAACTAGGTTTTAGGCAACAGAAGAAAATGAAATGAAATTCTTACTTCAGAGGCTCAGGAGGGAGTTTAGTTCCCGAAAGATTAATCTGCATCAAAGCAAGTGAGCTGCTGAAAAACTGTTTGAAGGAGGGAGGGACTTCTTTTCCTTTTCTGTAAATAAACAAATTCATTAAGAAGTAGCATCTAGACATTCCTCATTCCAATAAAGAGTGAACACATGCCGTCAGAACTGTAATGATCTTATACATGTTTAATTTGCTCTACCTTCAACAGCTCTGTAATCAGTGGCTCTCAATTAGCTTAGAAATATAATGTCATCAAAATGTTGATTCAACAAACAACCCTCAGCATTGCACTGCTGCACAGAAGACATTACTATCTAGCTTCAGTCTGGTGAACTACAAAGAATGATCACTTAGGTCCGATTAACAGTGAATATACTTCTATCTTATGAGTAGAGGATCAAACAGGATATTACAAAACCCCTGAAATTGCCTTTTCACCACTAGAAATAATTATTCAGTGCTGGAGTAGCTTACCTCCAATTAGGTATCATCTCTGATACGGACCCAAGACACTGATTTGACGAAAAGGGAAGCTAATGTTAAAATTTCCTACAATGCAAATCTTCTACAAAGTCAATGTTCAGTCTCAAAGACTTTCAAAGAGACTTCCTCCCAGGAAAGGACAAAAAATTTAAAAAAGCATTTGTAACCATCATCAAATCATGAAAAGTACAAACTTTAAAAACCAAATTCAAAGAGGAGTCAAGTCAGTCAGACTTCAAAGCCTGATGTTATGCCTCTTAGAGACAAAAGATATACAGAGATTTTTCCACTGCATCAGTACACCAAAAAACTTATTAGACAAGGTTGCTTATTTTACAGCCATCCAGCAAAGACCGGAAAGGGAAAGAAAATATTTTGCTTGGAATAAAAGTACCTATTTCACAGAGAACCAAGACTTCTAAGACTTTCATGAAGTCTTGGATTTCTTCTTAAAAAGAAACGTGCAACATGCAAGAAAGAAATTATAAAGCAAAACTTCGCAGGAGTTGCGAGTAATTACATTTAAACTGTACCTGTGAGAAAAAAGAGTCCTAGAGAGGCTAAGGACAGCTAGATGCTGAAGACATCCACGAAGGAGGGCTCCGCACACCTGGTTTAAAACAAAGTTGATTTATATTAACCCATAAAAGTACCTAGGGACAGAAGGTGGGGAATGTTTCCTTGGTATCTGAATCTCCACAAAAGCATCTTTACCATATCTAGTGCACACTCCGTGTTGGACAAATCCAGATGAACAAGGGCATTTGGCTGGGCCAAAAAATTGTATAGGCTCTGTAATTAAGGGAGAAAAAAAAAAGAATTATCCCTATTAATTCTGATAGTATAGTATGACACCTATTACTGGATTGCTACTTCTCATTACATTTTAGGATTTTATGATAAAGTTGCAATAGAAGAGTTGTGTCTGAAACTTCTTTTCACCTAATCAGTACAGCCTGTTTTACTTTTGAAAGCTACTATTTTTCAAAACAGGGGAAAAAACAATGCTCAGACTACATTTACCAAACATTACTCTTTGCAATTCACTTTCACACCAAATGGTAATTAATTTAGTCAGAAATATCTTGGAATGTCATTCAGGTTGCTATTACATTTCAGAAAGGCTAATTGGTTTGTAAGTTTAAGCCAGTCCCTTTAAGCATGAGGGAAGCAACTAATTTGCATCCAGAGACCACAATTATGTCTTAATATCAGCAGTGTATTAATGGTTTAAGGGAGGATACAGAACACGTAACAAGATTTAACTATCAATAGCTTCAGTAATGCACAGGATATGTCATGCAAATGTTACTGTATGTAAAACTTCTTACTACACACTGTTTTATTATGGGCTTTTTTTACTCTCAGAGAACAACACAGAAAGATAAAAGTATGACCTAATTCACAGAAACACGGAAAGCTCAACTCCACATGAAACCCAGACAAATAGAGCATGTTCAACGTTTCTAAAATAGATTCATCTTGCTAAAAATTAGGTCATTTAGCCCCTATACCTACAGTGCAAGAAAGGTCCCTGGTTTAAAAATCCCTGTGCTTTGCTGGGGTTTACTTTAAATGCTAAATAACAGAATTTCCTTCCTCCTGCTGAAAAAATGTTCCACAGATTAAGAGATCTCATTATTAATAATCTTTTTCTTTGAATTATCTCTCTCTCTCACAGGCTAAGAAAAGCCCTGCTTTTGGTATTTGTCCCTTAAACTATTGCAGGTAGACATCAGATTTAAACATTGCCTATCGAAGTTGTACATTTTATTTTACTTTTTGTTTTTACATTATTTGCTATATTATTCTTTCTTTAAGAGTAATTCACTGTGTGTCTTTATCTACATTTATCTATTTGATTGCTACCTTTTAAATCCTCTTGTCCTGCTGAAACTTTCACCTCATGTCTGAAAATACTAGTTCTTTGAATGTGCTGAGGAATCTGAAACTAGTAAGTTTTGTGAAAAAGTAACAGTCATGTCTGACTGCACTTTAGATTATAAGATTGGGTGACTCTAACGTTGCGTATTTTAGAGGCTCACTACTTTAAGAATTCAAAATGTGACACGTGCACACAACTTTTGATGTGAGAGAAAGATACAGATGTAACAGTAAAAAAGTGAATGAATACAAATTGAGAACTAAGAGGATTTCGTTATGGAGGAAACAGAGCTGCACCTCTATGGCAATTGATGAATCGAACAAAGGAATGTAAAAATAATTACATTCTTCAAAGAATCATGGGCTTCAACAGAACTTGGTCAAGGAGGTGCACGGATTTATTTATGCAAACAAAACCACTGAAAACCAGAAATTAATTATGTCTTTCCAAGTCAAAAGAAATCAATTTTTTCCAACCT
>Ga0065711_1035800_pt1 | contig 21823 bp, 20 predicted proteins | sample Hoacrofraction12_FD_59098 | JGI IMG/M metagenome (GOLD analysis project Ga0065711, IMG submission 59098) | Hoatzin crop microbial communities from Cojedes, Venezuela - Epithelial fraction 12 v2 (version 2) | ecosystem: Host-associated > Birds > Digestive system > Esophagus > Crop | place... | reverse complement strand
AGAGCTGCTCTCCAGCAGGTCAGCCCCAGCCTGTACTGGTGCCTGGGGTTGTTCCTCCCCAGGTGCAGGACCCTGCACTTGCCCTTGTTGAACCTCATCAGGTTCCTCTCTGCCCAGCTCTCCAGCCTGTCCAGATCTTGCTGAATGGCAGCACAGCCTGCAGGTGTACCCACCCCTCCTCCCAGTTTTGTGTCATCAGCAAACTTGCTGGGGGTACATTCTGACTCTTCATCCAGGTCATTGATGAAGAAGTTGAATAAAACTGGGTCCAGTACTGACCCCTGAGGGACACCACTAGTTACCAGCCTCCAACTAGACTCAGCGCCGCTGATGGCAACCCTCTGAGCTCTGCCATTCAGCCAGTTCTCAGTCCACCTCACTGACCACTCATCCAGCCCACACTTTCTGAGCTTCCCTAGGAGGATGTTATGGGAGACATTGTTGAAAGCCTTGCTGAAGTCGAGGTAGACAACATCCACTGCTCTCCCTTTGTCTACCCAGCCAGTCATGCCATCGTAGAAAGCTATCAGGTTGGTCAAGCATGGTTTCCACTTGGTGAATCCGTGTTTACTCCTGCTGAACTTCTTTTCCTCCACTTGCTTAGCGATGACCTCCAGAATGAGTTCCTCCGTTATCTTTGCAGGGATGGAGGTGAGGCTGACCGGCCTGTAGTTCCCTTATAGTAATACCTGGTTTAACTTGAAGGAATGATCAGTACATTGAAGTGTTCTGTTTTAATAGATTGTGATTTAAAAAGGCCTTAATGAGGGTGGATGAAGATACAAGGATGAGTCTGTTGCAATATGTAGACCAGTTTTAGAAAATGTAAATAAGAAGTAAAAAGAAATGACAGCTGCTAAAATGAAATAATCCAGCTTGCTTAGTGCCTTAAGCTCTTTGAAAAACTGCTCTCCGTTTTGATGTAAAAAAAAAATAAATTAATTTCTCTAATTTCACATAGCTGTCTTAACAAACACTTTAAGTATTTCTGATTTTCTTGATTTCAACAAAACTTAAAATACATTTTAGAATGTCCTGAAATTGGTTCTGAGCACTTCCAAGGATATCTTTGGAAAACTTGTAGAATGTCAGAATGATTTTGTTAATTAACTGTAGATTGTTACACCTGGTAATGTTTAGCTAGATTCTTCTTATGGTGAAGAAAAAGCTTTCAAAGACTTAATAAACTTTGGAGAAAGAGATCTCTGCTGTCACACTGCATTTGTCTTAACTTGTAATATTTTCTGAATAGCTTTGGGATGGCGTATGACTTCATTGACTCAGTTGGAAATGATGTCGATGTTGTGTCTGATTCAGAGGTACGTACAACATTCAAGTTCCATTATTTGAACCCTTATGCTGTATAAATACTGTCATGGTTTCTGTCATCTTTGTGCCTGTTGAGGAAAAGTAAAGATCCACTAGTGAAACACAAGCAGATCACCTAACTTTTGCTCTGTCATTTAAAGGAGTTGTGATCACCGAGTAAGAAATGCATAGATAATATCATATTTCCTGTGGATTTCTACAAATAATCATCAGCTAAAATATGCAGTTTAGTGAATGCGGCACCTCAGTCTTGCAATGGAGTTGTCTTGTGTGTTTGAAATTTGGTTATTTTGATGTAAATTATTACTCTCAAGATGTATTTTTCTACTCTTATCTAGAAGAGATAGCCCCCTTCTAACTTCCTTCTTCTTTGCTGTGATTTTTGCCGGCTTTTTTTGGTGCTGGTAATATCTGCAGAATTCGGATGAAGCTGTTCCGAAGAGAAAACATCTGCGTTTGATAGACTTTTAGTCAGACTTGGATCTCTGTCCAGATTACTCTCGGTATCTGACAGAGTATTGGTATTCATCTGGTGAAGACCAAAGTTCTAAATTTCAAACTATCTAGTTGCATTTTTTTGTTGTTTTTGATGATACTTGGTTGTGATGATCTGAAGAGAGATCAGGTTTAAACCATGTGTGTGGTTGATACTGATCACTTGGTCTCTTTCTCACTGTCATTCAGGTTCTCTGACCTCAACAAATGCAACTTCTTGCGAAATGGTTTTCCTAAAATCACTGGCATTGTAACGTTTTATTTGCCTACCCGTGCCTCTCCAGTGTTAGTAGTGTATTATTTGCTTACAATTTCCTGAGAATTGTCTTGCAAAGCAGTATAATTATATGGAATATGATCTCTGTTCTCTTTTCTTCTGCAAGAATATTAAAAAACTCCTGAAGATACCTTACAGCAAGTCCCATGTGAGCATGGCAGTACATCGCATTGGGCGGACTCTTTTGTTGGATGAGCTAGATATTCAAGAACTCTTCATGAGATCATCTCAGGTTAACCGTTTGTCTTTTGTTAACTGTGTTGTATGGTCAGAAGGCATTATTTCAAGAATAATGTAGCTAGCAAGAAAGCGTGTGTGTATCAAAATTCCTGAGACCAATATGCGAGTACAAAAGACACTGTATTCTGCAGCAATCTGTTTACCCACGAACTGCATGAGATGCCCCGTATTTATGGTATTGTAGGATTAGAATTGCATGTCCCAGATTCCTGTAATTACTTCAGTATTTCTATACTAGTTTATTAATTTTGTTATTGCTGTTTGTTATTGCGTAATCTCTTAGCAGGTATCTGACTTTCTAATCAGGTCAACTTTTCAGTGAGAATATAACTTCTCTAGAAGATACGTTGTCAATAAATGACCAATTCAGGGCTTTAGCTGTGAAGTTATTTTCTGCTTTTGGGGTTTGAGGGTTTTTTTGCTGTTGTGGAAGAGTATTCGTAAGTTAATAAGGCACTTGGTTTACTTTGTAGATGCTTCTTGACATTGATTTCCTATTTATGATATTGCCTAGACAGGGGACTGGACATGGCTGAAAGAGTTTTATCAAAGGCTGATTGATCAGAAGTGGCAACGAAAAAAGAAGAGTAAAGAACATTGGTACCAGAAGGCCATACTTTCTAAATTTTTGTATTACAGGTAACCTTATGTCTGCATGAATCTTGAATTCTGTACCCCTCGCTTTTGCCTGGTTTCTTGCCTTGAAGTAAATGTTAAAATTCCGTTATGGTCTGTCTTATTTACTGGTTTATACGTATGTAGAGAAAACTGAGGGATGAAATCAGGAAATCACATGTAAATGTTTTTAACAGGAATTGAAGCATTTGAAGTGTTAAAGTATAAAATAAACAGGGTGACTTAATTAATGGCATGTCTCAGTATTCCTTCTGAGAACTGGATTTGAGGGAAGAACAGTGTATAATATGCAAGGTAGATTGTGACACCTGCTGTAATATTGTACGAGCTTGAGCAACTTGTCAATATAGCAATCTTTTAGGGTATTAGCAAAGTTGTTCTTTGAGACCAGTGCATCAGATCTAACAATTCTGAAAAGGATTCTGTTTGCATATTGTCAACTGAAATTTTTAATGTTACGTTGTCAGCATTAATGGTGATGGAGCTGCTCAGCCTGTTCCTTCCACTTCAGAACAGCACCAAGAGGGTCCTGTTTCAGGTGAGAGTGATGAAGCAGGAAGGGCCTCCTGGCCAGCTCCTTTTGAAATGCCTTCTTCATTATCTGAAGATCCAGGTGGCTCTAACCAGGTTAGTGTATATGATGTTTTAAATAACACCTTAGTTCTTGCGGAGGCGTGTATATTGAAAGGTTTTCAGAGGTCCTGCTGCAGTACTCTGCGGAAAGAAACGAAGAAAGGCATTAGGAGGACTTGGCAGTACATGTGGTTTAGCTTATGCCAGTGTTTCAGAGCTCCAGATGTCAGAATTATCTTTTTCTGTCACCGTAATATTAAATACATATTTATCTATGCATTTTTGAGAAACAAAAGTTTGGCTAGGAGTAGTCATCAGTAACTTTACCAAAAAGTAGGAAAATCTGTTATTCAGAGAGTGTGTTTGGAAGCCTAAGGTTTTGGCCTTTTGGTTTTTTTTTTTTTTTTTTTGAATCTGCTGTTAAAATCAATCTGTTGCGGCCTTGAATTTATTAGGTGAAGAGGAAGATGAAGATCTACGAACATGTTTGCAAAACAGTTACGCAACACTTACAAGTGCTTGCTATGAGATTACACAAGTGGAAGGCAGAGATGTTTATAGCAATTATACAGTAAACTATGATTAGTATTGGGCCCTAATCAGGGTTTCGGTCTGTGGCTAAGCTTATTTATGTAAACTGTTAATTCCTGTGGTTTTCTGAGTGATATAATACAGTAATTGATCAAATTTTTGAGAGGTCGTAAGATCTGTTGTACTCAAGTCTACAGTAATATAATAATGATGCTGTAGTTATGCTGAGACAGTATTACAAACTGGCATGCCAAATGACTGGGTCAGCTAACTTATGAAGGCTCTAACCTACTTTATCTATAAAAGTGTAACTGTGTGTGTTGTGGTGTACTAATATTCTAAAGTGGAGAAATATTTCGGTACTTGAAAGCTTTTAGAAAAAGAACTACTTCTCTTGTCTGCCTTCTTGAGGAACTGTTACCTAATACAACAGACTTTTGTCGTAAATGAGTTGTTGTCCACTTGTACAGCATCTTTTTCTTTAATTTACAAATAAGACATCAGGATAGAGGTTTTGCTTCCGGAGACTGATCATCTGGTGCTGACCCCTGGGGTAATAAAGTGTTTCTGTGAAACATTTCTGATTTCTTTCTGAAGCCTCTGAGAATAATAAAGTACAAAATTTTGGTAGTAGCTACAGATAAGAAGCATTCTAGTCACTGACTCAAGGCTTTTTGTGGTTTAATACTCATTGAAAGATGTTAGAGGTAAAGGTTTTTCCCTTGTATGCTTTTGTTGTTCAGATTTTTTTTTTAATGGCCTAACTTTACCTCAGCAGCAGAATCACTCCTTATCCTTGTGCTTTTCACAGGGAAGTGTGCCTCTTGAACCCTCATATATAGTGGGGCATGTGGCCTCAGCCCCCAAAGAACAAAACCTGACTACTTTGTTCAATGACGGGGAAAACAGTCAGGTATGCTATATGTGAAGTTTGAGCTCAAACACTGAACCCCCAATTTAATCAAACATTTTAAAATTTGGTCTAAAATGGAACCAAAAGCAAACCTAAGCTCCCCGTAGAAGTAGCTTTTGTGGCATCTGTGATCTCAGTCTTTTAAGTTAATGTGAATGCGTAGCATAGTTTATTCTGTGCTGTCTTTTATTTGCTGCTTTTGCTTCTTGCTTTCTCATAGTTCTGCAGAGTGTCATAGAGAACATGTTTTATAACAGTGATTTATAGACCCATTTTGTTCTTTTAATGAAGGGACTTAAAAATGACTTTGTTCGTAATATCTTATGGACCTTTGAAGATATCCACATGTTAGTAGGATCAAATATGCCTATATTTGGAGGGGGGAGATACCCTGCTGTGAGCTTGCGTCTCAGGTGAGTTTTGAAGTTGATAATATAGACATGCCAGCCAGGACTGACTTCTTGCTTTGCTTCCTGTTTAGCTACCTGTGTTTTGTTTGGAAATTAAGAGTAACTTTTACCTGCAGTTTAAAGAATAAAATTCATTCTTTCAACTTAAATGATGATGGCATTGTAAAGCACTGGAAAATGGGAACAGTCCCATAGCCATGCTGCTGCGCTGGGACTTGAGATGGTCGGCCGCTTTTTCTGGCTCTGTAACTAAATGTCTGTCTGAGAGCAGTGACGGCTTGCAACCTTTCCTGACTTCAGCGTGAACGTTGAGGGTTAAAACACTTCTGTATATCTAGTCCTTAATTTCATTCTATTGCCATTTTTGTAAAAGAGGGCAGTAATATTTCTCCTACTGGGATTCTGAATTTCAGTAACTGCTAGTTGGGCAGAAGTACTTAAAATTTGTGACTATAGCTGTTCTGAGCTCTGACTTGCTGTTCACTAACAGTTGATCGCTTGATTACCAGTCTTCTGTTCCCATCTGTGCATAGGCAAATAATGAGCAAAAACCGGAAACTCATTTGGTATATTTATCATCCTTTTAAGACACTGCTAGGAATGAACAGTACCTTGCTTTCCAAGGAATTTTGGAAGGTCTGGGAGAAGGTTTGCACTATAACTAGTTGCAGCTATTACTGCTATTCCTTTAGAACTTCCTGAGTACTTGTTATCTTGGTAATAGTGTGACTTCTGAAGCTTGTTAAAGTTTCAGTAGGCAAAAGCTCAAAACTGCTGAGGGAACGTGAATGTATTTGGTGGGAGAGATCAGTACATCTGGTTTGTTTGATATAATTATTTGCTTGTTTCTTTATAGCAATTCACAAATAATTGTTTTAGTATCCATCCACTCTCAGGTGACACAAATATAAATCCCATTATATCCTTAATATTTTCTGAAGAGTAAATAAAGACTAAAGTAACACTGGAAATGTTTGGTTTTAGGGATAACAACAAGCCAATAAATGTGCTAACAGGAATTGACTATTGGTTGGACAACTTAATATGCAATGTACCCGAGCTTGTGATGTGCTTTCATGTTAATGGAATTGTTCAGGTAAGTCTGGCTCTTTGCATTATGCTTAGTTCATCCATTCTTCAGTTTCTGAAATGGCTCCAGTTGCAACAGCTCTCTTTCTAATCTTACTGTTCTGACAAAAAGATTATAAAAATCCTTTATTGCAGAATGAGGAGCATCTACACAGCTTGGAAGAGTCATCCAAAAATAATGTTCTCTCTTTTTTTTTTTTTTTTTTCCTTCCCTTCCATGCATGCAAGATTCCTTCTTCCCCCAATGTGTGAATGAAGGCAAAAATTAAAAATGTAGCAGCAGAAATACATCAGTTTCTTGCATCTTAAAATCTGTAGTGTTCGCTTCCCAACACAGATGTGTGCTTTTAAATATTTTTGTTTGCATTTACAATAGACCACACATACCAGCTGAGTTTCTGTTGGCACCAACTGCATGCTACCGGGTGCTAGGCTGACTAGGTGTCACTGAAGTAATACTTAGATGTTGCACCTTCTCCACTTTCCCACCTCTTTCTCTCTGTTTACTTCCCCAGGTTTGTCATAGAAGTGAGTCCTCTTTCATTGAGTGGTGTAAGCAAGCAAGATGTGCTTGCTTTTAAAGTAAATTCTAGAAATTAACTTGATTTATCATGACTCTGTATCATAATAGTAGCCTTTGTTTCTTTTAGCAGTTGATAGAGACACTGATCTACAGATTTTTGGGGGTTAAGGGGCAGAAAACCCTCCTAATCTTGAGTTTTAACATATATTCCTTGCAGAAGTATGAAATGATTAAAACTGAAGATATTCCGAACTTGGAAAACTCTAATTTTTCTACCAAAGTGATAAAAGATATTGCTCAAAATATCTTATCTTTTCTGAAATCAAATTGCACCAAAGAAGGACATACTTATTGGCTATTTAAGGGTAAGCAGATTTAGATCAATTTAAAAATATTCATGTTACGTGTTATGTTGATTAATGAAAGGTCTTAACTTTCAGCAAGTGGGAGTGATATAGTAAAGCTCTACGACCTAACCACCCTTTGTGAAGAGACAGAAGACAAATACCAAAACCCTTTTACAATGCCAGTGGCAATTCTTCTATACAAGTGAGTTTTCATAATTTTTGTTGTAATACTTGATTGTTGGTGTGGTTGTAGTTGTTAAGAATACAGATGAAAAATTATGATGAAATGAAAATGCATGAAATGAACATCTTTTTACACATAAGCTTGGTAAGCCTCAGTCCCACTAAATCAAAACAGACTTTCTCCTTTTCACCATTTCTTCATGTAAACTACACTCTTGCTGAGTAAGTCTTGTAGACCCATCATAAAGTTTGGGAGATCTATGTTTGCAGTAGTGCTCTTTAAAGCTTTTTTTCTTCTAGCACAAAGAAATTATCCAGGGATTTAGTGTTTTGTTTAACTTTCTTTCAGAGTTGCTTGCAATATGATGCTGAAGAAAAACCAGAACAAGAAACACTATGGCACTATCAGAACGTTGCTCCTGAATTGCCTTAAGTTACTGGACAATGGCAGACATCCTCAGGTAAGAATGACGTGTTTTCTTGTAGCTTTGTGTAGATGTAATGGAAATGCTATCATCGTAATGCACCTGGATATGTTTTGTGTGGTACTTCCTCCTCCCTCTGCAAGGGAGAGGATTTAAATTTATTTATAAACTTAGCAATTGATTTATGTTTAAAGAAACCCTAGGGGGTTTTTTTAATTAGTAACCTTCACTGACTTTCATTGCTACACAAGTCTTCTGTCCTGCTCTAAAAAGGAACTTTTCATTGTATTTGCTCTTTTGTTCTCATTTACAAAGAGCCCTTTTGTGTTTGGAAGCTGTACAGACACCAAAGCAGATCTTAGCTAGGCATTGTAAGATGTAAATATAAGAAAAAACATTTTTACTCTGAAGGTGGCTGAATGTTGGGAGGGGTCAAGCAGAGAGGTTATAGTGTCCATCCTTTGAGATAACTCAAAGCTTCACTGGACATGGTCCTGAGCAACCTGCTTTGAGCAAGGGGTTTGGGCTAGGCAGTCTCCAGAGGTCCCTGCCAGGCTCAGCTCTTCTGTGGTAGGTGGGAACCTCCAGAACCTCAAACTCTTGATCTGTTCATTAGACCATTGTATTGGCCACCGGTACCTTGATGATGCTCTGCACTTGTCAGAAGCAGTAAGAAAAGTAATGAAAAGATGAAGCTGTATTGACCTCCTTTATTTCAGATACTTGATTCTGGTTCTTTTCTGAGAAAAACAGGAATTGAGTTGCTCTGAAAGGGAAGTAATTGATTAAACATTAAGGAGGTGAAGAACGTGTATCTCTTGAGTATTACTGCTGCCAGATGTGCTAGCTTCCTTTCTAATTGCAGAAGATAATGGAGTGTGCTGCTTTCTCATTGGGATTTTGACTGAGGCTATTCACAACCTCCTCCTTGTCTTAAATTGAGAAATATGTAGGTTCATAATGGACTAAGGGAGTATCGATGTGTTTGACCAAAGAAAGAAACTGGGATACCGCAAAAGGCTTGGAGGGTGATGGGGCAGGAGCTGCTTTATTCAGGCTATGGTACACTAACATGGTAACTTGACATTTTCACTATTTATAGGCAACACATCATAAATTTCAAAAAGAAATATCTATACTGACACTTAAATCTGATCCAAAGATTAACTTAATTTACATGTAAGTGGTCTAGATTTAAGCTGTTTTCAACTGAAAATTGATCCCAAAAATGTGATGTGAAAAATCTGATTTGTATTTAAAATGGATTAACAAGAGGAGACATGGCTTATATAAACTGAATTAAGTGTTTTGCAGATTTCTTCTAAAGCTGTGGGAAGCTCTCAAAAGCCCACTAAAAGGTCTTAAAAGTTATTTTTTGCTTGCTTAAGATCCTTCTCTCCTCTGCCTCTTGTGATCTACATGCTTTTAGAACAGGTAATACTCCTTCTTTACCAGTTAGTTTTTATTCTTTTCTAAACTTCATCAGGCTTGAATCCTTTTCCTATATGGAATTTTGAACTTCATAAGGAACTTTTTAGTAGGGCAGGAGAGAGTGCTTATTTGAGTGGGTAATTGAATTCATACTCCTGCACAGTGATGGCCTCCTTTGCCTTCTCAGCAGTTGTATATCAGTTCAGAAAACAGCCTGGTAGAACAACTAATTTTCTGGGAATTTTTTTTTTTTTTTTTTTTTCAACACCTCTGCAAAAAGCCCTCCAAAAATACACAAGAAGTGGTAGATGTTGTTTGGTTTGCAGTTCAGACAAATGTTTCATGCCAAAGGTTGCTGTTCTGGTGGAAAGGTACTTAGCATAGCTTACATGATATGGCAGTGCTACTGCGGAGAGCTTTTATCTCGGTTTCTCTCTGAATGGAATTGCTGGACTGTGTTCTGGTCCGGTCGCACTAGACTCCAGCAGAACCAAGAGCTAGAACGTGCCCTCGATTACCAGGACAGGAGCTGTAAGTAACCGTGCTGTCCCAAACGGAGGGCTCAGTGGCGTTAAATATGATCTCTTTTTTTGAACAGTCAGAAGTAGAGAGGATGTTGGGAAGCAGGAGGAGGGAATGTGGGCACAATTTGTGACTGATTTCTTAATTCCCCTCCCCAGCCACTCTGTTGCTATGTTTTAGAAATTACTCTTGACACTTTTTTTATATTCGGAATGTTCAGGAAATAGAATGCAGGAGTTGGTATCCCCAAGGTGAATTTCAGGAGAGTGAATTGCAAGTCCTGCACTTGACACTCACTTGCTGTTGAGGAAAAAGAGGCGTCGTGAAAGCAAGAGATTCAACTGTAGGAATATGTTGTAGACCTTACGCCCTGTGATAATCACTCTGTGTGCACATGAAGCAATAATGCAAGTCTCTTGGCAGTCAGAACCTTCTTAGGGTGCCTAGATCCAAAAGTTGAAGCCTGAAAAGTTGAAGCTGTTACTTAGTGTTTGGATACTCCTGGAGGTAGACAAGAGTTGGTAATTTAAGGTGCGATTGAAGCACTTGGTATAAAATTGTTCATTCCAATGCAGGGTCCAGGTGCCCAAAAGCAGGTCACTTTAAGGCATGTATGTGTATTTGGTGTGTTTGTGTGGGGTTTTTTTTTTAGACTGAATCTGATCCAAATTTCTTAGCAGATGACTCATCTCTTAGTGTTGAAATTCTTCATGACAGGAGTGTGAGAACTGTCTGAACAAGAGTTCAGTCTCCAAGTAAATTGAGGTAGAAAGAAAAGGGCGGAACATTGATTGTAAGGATTATTCTTGTGTTGTTCTCACTGGCTTAATTATTAGGTGTGTCAGTGGTTGCCAAATAACCTTTGCTCTAAGCACTTCGGCTCGTGAAGTTAGAGGGGAAAAAAGTGTGTGTATGTATGTGTGCCTATAGTGTGTGCACACACTTCTCATCTTGCTGTCTTAGTCTTTGATGTGAGCGTTGTGTGGTGCAGTCTGCTGCTGGCCTGGGCTGGCTTTCAGGCGTCCGTGTTCCTTCTCTTTGGAGTGGAACAGGGAGGGTTACAGAGCGACGTGCGCAGGGCTGCGTAGTAGTTAGGCAAGAAATGGGGTTGGACTTCTCTACGTCTTGCCTCACTGCTTTTTATTTCTGTGTAAAACCACACTGAAGGACGGGGGATTGCTGCTTGTTTTAGGCTATCACCAGCGTGCGTTGTATTTCTCCTGACTCACTGTATAGTTTTATTTGCTTTCTCACTATAAAAAGCAAGCTACAGTTACTGCTACAGGTATATGCTGTTTGTGCCCTGGTGCCCTGTTTGACCTCTGGAGTTTCAGTTTGAATCTCTTATTTATTGAGTTGTCAGTTCTGGTGGTTTTCTTGTTTTTGAGAAGTTGAAATTGATTTCTTCATGCTCTAAACTTTTAGTACTGTGAATGCTGCTGCTGCTGCTAAACGGTAGCTTTTAAATGCTTGTATCCAGTATCTCCTCCGTTGTCAATATGTTTTGAAACTCTGGCAGTGTGTAATGTTAAAGTACACGATGAATAAACTGAAGAAGCAGGAAGGAGTGAAATGCAGACCGCTTGATGCCTAGCCCTACCAGAACATAGCTTTCATTACTTCCTCATTTTTCTCCATGCAGCAGCAGTCTAGAGAAGAGAAAGGGTAAATACCTCCTTACCATCAACTAAGAAGATAGCTGCTGGTTTTTTTTTTTCTTATGGCAGATTTTACCTTTCTTGCCTGAAATAGAACAAAAGTGAAGAAGGTAGAAGCTTCTCTGGAATGCAGCTAGCTGCAGTTTGAGAGAATCCATAAAACTCAAAAGATGCTAATAAACAAGGAGTTTGTTAGGGTTGTGCTCAAAAGATGTAAATAGGGTGATGAAGAGATGCTCTTATTTATTTTTCTTTTAAACCAAACCCCCCAGACGAAAGCATCATGGGCTATGGTGGTCTATATTCCCAGTTTTTGCCTTTATGCTCTCACTTGCAAAACAAGAGGTGAAAACCTTGTAAGCTGGGGGTTAAAACCAAGGGTGGGCAAGCTTGATTGCAGGAGCTGTGTGCACATATGTGGATAGTTGATAAGATGCTGTCTCCAGCCATTTGCTTCTTAAATATTGATAAAAATCAGGGCTCAAAAGCATGGTCATACAGTGTGTGTGTATGTGTGTGTACAGGCTGTATTTACAGCTGATCAAATACCTACTTGCATGTACTGTTTATTCCTTATTTTAAGACAAACTGAATTGATGTTGCCTCTCAAAAAGAACATTTAACTTGAAAACAAATTAAATTTTTTTTTCTTATTTAAAAAGATTATTGCTTCAGCAAACTACATGTTATCAGAGCTTTTTCAGTTGGATGAACCTAAAAAAGAAGACAGTACGGACTTCCCTATAAATGGAAATTCTGATGAAAGCTATAGCGAGGAAGAAGAAGAAATGCCAGACAGTGATGAAAACGGTTCTTACAGTAACAGTTCTGATCCACCAGATGACAATAAAGCAGTGGCTATAATCAAATCCGTTGGAGAGTTATCAGTACCAGAAAAATACAAGTCTGTTCATCGAATACGTGTAAGTGAAGTTCTGGATTTTTTTAAGGGTTTTCTTGAAAGATTCGGTTCACGTGCAAGGTTTATTATTGAAAATTGGTTACCTGTTAGTTTTGTCTTCAGGTTAACTGAAGCATGAGGCAGTAGGGAAACAAAATTTTCATGAGCTGCTCATAAAATTTGAGGTCATTGAATTTTACAGTGTAGCACAGTTAATGTAGCTTTTCCTCTACCGTCTTGCACGTGTGGTTTATGGCATGAGTCTGCATGGCTGGCTAGAGGAAAATTATTCCTGTCATGGCAGCAGAGAAAACATTGCCAGCTGTGGCCATGTGTAAGAGCTGTAAATGACCACAAGTTTGTGTGGATACCTAGGTTATTGTAGTGTGGTTGTTTTTTTTTTTTTTTCTGGAGTAATATTAACACTTGTGGCTTTCTCTGAGAGCATCAGCTACTTCATATCCACATAGTCTTTGATTTCCCTCTTTGATTTGTCTTTCCAAGGTAACTGGTCAGAATACAGCAATTTGATTTCCTTGAAATTTTGGTAATGGCTAATTTTAAAAGAGAGATGAAACTTTACTCTGCACATATGTGTGTGTTGTGTCAAAGGGGACAGCTGGGTGCATAGTCATAGTATTCCTGAAACTTCACTGACATACATGTGCTTAATCAACGAATTGGCAGAAGTGTAATATTGCTACCTTCATCGTGCTTTCTGTGCGTTATTATTGAAACAAAATAGAGGAATACGAGAAGCCACGAAGATCAGCGAGGAAACTGTTCATAGCATTTTACTTTTCTTCTGATGTTTTACTTGTCTTACCTGTATAGAGATATGGTTATGAAATGACTCTCACTGGTCAAAAGCTAAACCTTTTTTCTAACATCTGCGCTGAGTAGCAAAGAACAAGATTTCCTAAAAAAAATTTGTAACTCTTATTGCTATCTTAATTTCTAACACTTCAGGGTCCATCAGGTGAAAAATAAAACAACTTGTACAGGTGCAGAAGCATTCCATTTCCCGTTTCTTCTGCCCCTTCTACTCTACCCCAGAAGAACACAAAGTACAACCCCCCAAAAAACGCCCAAGACACTGAGTTGTTCAGAGGTGACAAAAGTGCAGCTCTGATGTATAGGCTGAAGAAAATATTTCTGCAGAGTATTTAATCTGCCTGTCTTCCTGGCTCTGCGTTGCCAACCAGCTGTGGATGCTTTTGTAATTCTTATTAGGGAATGGAGTTGTCTCATCTCTTCTCCTCTTTGCATTGTCTCTGGCATTACCAGGAGAGACCCAGTGTAGACGACTGGGTATGTGAATTGCTGTCTGGGATAAAGGAAAGAAATACTGCGATACTTTATTATAGAGTTCAGATGTTTCAGTAACAGGTTATCTTAGTGCTATCTCTTATTGGAAGAGAGATTTTTCCTGTGAGGAAAGGCTGGGCGAGCTGGGGCTGTTCAGCCTGGAGAAGAGCAGGCTCCGGGCAGACCTTATTGCAGCCTGCCAGTACTTGAAGCGGGCCTATATGCAAGATGGGGACAGGCTTTTTAGCAGGGCATGTAATGATAGCACAAGAGGTGATGGTTTTAAACTAAAAGAGGGGAGATTTAGGCTGGATATAAGGAAGACATTTTTTACAGTGAGGGTGGCGAGGCCCCATCCCTGGGAATATTCCAGGCCAGGTTGGACCGGGCTCTGAGCAACCTGGTCCAGCTGAAGATGTCCCTGCTCATGGCAGGGGAGGTTGCACTAGTTGGCATTTAAATGTCCCTTCCAGCGTAATCCATTCTATGATTTGCATCTTCTAGCCAGTAACTTTGACATTTTGTGTGTTGAACATTTATTCTCTTTTCATTGCTTCCCTGCTGCCCTGCTCCCTGAAGCCGAGCTGTGCGTTTCCCATCTGCCATGGCACTGAGGAGCGCTGCAGGCTAGTGCTCAGCTACGTCCTGGAGGTAACTTTATCATCAACTTTCTAATGACATTTCACCTAGTACCCAGTGCTTGGTGTCTTCTGTATGTGCTGAATAGTGCTTTCAGGGTGAATTAAATTATTTCTTCTTGCAGGGCTTGAAGTCTGTTGACAGCAGTGTTAAAAAAGAGGGTGACCTTCCTGCAGCTGACCCCAGCACACCAATCCCATTGAAATATGAAGATGAATCCACCAGTGGTGGTCCCGAGTGTCTGGAAAAACAGATGGCATTATTTTTAGACAAAAGTAAGTTGTATTGTTGTGCAAATAACACCTTCCCAGTGCCAACACAAACTGCTGCTACTTTATTTTGATTGTCAAAACAGTGTACTTCTAAGTCACCAATTACGCTATTGCCTAAGCAGAAGTAGTATACTGAAAATTGGAGAACAGTCTGTTTCTTTTTAAATATGAAAACAATAGCTCATCTGGGGTATTTTGCATATCAAAGCGTCTTTTATTAGTAAACACATAATGTTACTGGACCTTATTTAGATGTGAGTTGCCGATGACTTCCGTTAGGGCTTAGTATTTGGGGGTTTGGTGAGGGGGGGTGTTTTTAAAACAGTCTTCATTCTTTTTTTCTGACTTGGAAGTTTTGTGGAAGAACTTGCTTCTGGTAGGTTTTTCTCCTACATTATGCTTGCTGCTGAATTGCATATGAAACGTCGACTACGATTTTGTTTTCTTTCCTGTAACTCTACAATTGTGGAAGGAAGCAGCAAATAAAAGATGCTTTGTTTGCTTAAATACTCAAACTTCAGAAGGTTCAGACTGTAGTCTGTCTGTTTTCTTTTTATCTGGAATGCCATTAAATGGGATAGGAAAGACTCTTCTGAAAATTATAGAGTTCTCTGCAGGGTGAGAAGCCCTGTAAGCATGACCCAGCAAGAAATTTAAGCCTTGCATATTTTTACAGTTTTTCATTCTTTCCTTTCTCCTCCATTCCCTGTATGAAAATCTCTAAATAATAAGCCAGTTCTGTTTTGAGTTTTTCATTTAAGTGTTCTCACGTCTCTCTTCCAGTTTTATGATTGTCTCTTGAATGTCAGTGACCTGGAGACGTACGCATGCTTGCTTAGTTTTTACCAGACATGTGACCACAGAATTTTAACACCTCCATCAGAAAGTTACATTATGTTAGGCTTGCACGAATTCTGCACAGTCCTGTTAATATGGACTGTGAGACTAATTTTTACCATGATCTACTGAGAAACAGTAGATTTTATGCTGGTTTCGGCTCTCCTGCAGCCAGGCTCTATGTTCTGCCTTCACAATTTGGAACTGATGACACATTGCAGCTGCTTGCCAGCTGGCAAGGAGGGTGTCCACATGTGAACTTTTTCTGTTTAGAAACAAGTGTTTCCTGGGTGATGTGGGAAGTAAATATTGCACAGATCAGAAAAAAAATATTTTAGTTGACTTCTGGAGCTGTGCTGGAGTTCTTCCCTGAAGTAGCAATGGTGTTACTTGTTTGAGTTGTAAGGATTTAATTGTACCTAGAGACAAACAGTTCAAACAAAAGGGAGAAACTTTTGCTTCTCCAGTATGTGGGTTTGTTTTCTGTGATGCAAATTATGTCGTTTCTCTGCTACATGTGTATTTTTACATATAGAAAGGACAAGTGCTCCTAATTCTTGAAGAGAAGTACTTCTGAGTAGTATCTAGATACAGTATAGGTGTGATCAGTGTCTTTAACTGCATGAGATGTTGCTGTATCAGATTTGTCTTTGTCCTAACATAAACATGTAGTTCTTCTAGTACTTACTAAAGATAATGGGCTTGCAAGTCAGGCCTTGTAGGTCCACCTGTAAGCAAGAGACTCATTTTTGTATGCAAATGTTGTTAGGACAGAATCTGTCCTTTTGGTATGCCTGAAGTCAGTGGCCTGTTCTTTCTGGTTCCATAACCACTGCAGCATTGAAGGAGGAACCTGCATAATCTTATGCTGAGAATGTCTTGAAACTAGCGTGAGTGAGAAGGATGTTGGTTTTCCTTGTGGGAAGGACCAGGTTATCCAGTTTCTTCTGTGCTGGAGGCTAAACCCACGGATGGAGGCTTTTGCACTTTGAAACTGTTCATACAGGAACAGAGCATGTATCTAAGGGTTTGGTGGAGAACGTGACAAATTATGCCTGTGGCTTTCTTGTTTTTTTTCTACTGCAACCTAATGGAATAGTTTTGGCCACTGCATCCGCATTTCAGGAGCTGCTCAGAGCATGAGAGGGCAGCTGCATGGTCACTGTGCTCGCTGTATTCGAACACCTGGCCGTCAGGTGGAGTACATGGAAAAAGTTCCAAGTGTTGGGTGCTTTTTGCAGATGAAAAATGTAGTGGCAGACAAGTTGGCATAACTCTACTTGTGCAGAGCTGTAATGAGGCAATTTACATTCTGCCTGTATGCTGATGGACTTGTGTCTGACCTCAGGCATATGTTACGGAGATGAGATTTACTGATGAGGTTCTGCTTGTGTTACAGTGGGCTCGTTTCAGAAGGATAAGCATTCCAGTCAGTCGGGAATGATTCCTGGATCGTGGCAGTATAAAATGAAACTCCAGCTCATTCTGAAATCGTCAAAGGCTTATTACGTCCTATCTGATGCTGCTATGATTCTACAGAAATATGGGAGAGCGTTACGATACATCAAGCTGGCTTTACAGTGCCACGGTAAGTTGCTAGAAGGTATTTGTGATCTGTGCCATTGCCTGTATATACCTTTCACGATATCACACGCTTCTGTTGTGCATGATTTACCCTTGTGGCATGCAGTGGCAAGTGTGACTACCGGGTGTTTAGTTGAACTAGGTGTCCTAGCTCATTATTTTGGAGGGAAGTCTGGGGTAAGAATAACTCTCGTCTCTGTTTGGTAGAAAGGTGCTCCCATTTTGACGCAGTGGGAAACTTAGAGTGCAGATTTGGAGCTTCAGAGCACTGAAGTTGGGAGAGTCGGTGCTGGTGCCAAGCCCAAAACAGTGTTCTGTGGCCTAAGTGCTGTCGCTGCAGAGAGATGGTTTTTTCCCCTGGAAATGCCAGTTTCATTTAAATGTATTCCTGACTCTGAAATACCAAACTTGTTCATCGGCTGAATTGGATGCTCCCCTAACATTAAATATATCTTCCAAGTATTTCCAAGGAAAATGAAGGAAGTACAGTCAGGCTGTGTAGGATATTACTACAATAATGAGAATAAGTAATTGAAAAATGCTATTAGTACCATAGTGCTGCGATTTTGCTTCCCTGTTTGTAGGGCTTGGGGCAGGAGGAGGCTTATAGAGCAGGAACACTTGATCTTGACACAAAGCATCAATATGCTCATCGATAACACATTCTTCAGCTTTCAGCCTTTTAAAGGCTTGAGAATGAAGTTTAAACTGAGCCTTCTGGAAATTAATTTTTCAGGCTATATCTCACGAGTTATTTTGTGGAAAGTCAGTTTTCCTTTTGTCAAATGAGATTAGCATTTGTAATTACCAGATTCAGTGCACATATTGAACAACATAGTTGCTGTTTTGAAACTGTCAGCTGCGTAGAGCAACTGTGACTTTAGAATCTCTTAGTTCGTCTTAGAAGAACATGTGTTGTCTGCATGCAGAGAATGAGTGTGACAGGTAACATAAAAACCAATTATATTGTCAGTCTGCGTCAAACCTTTTGACGTTTAATTCTTTTCTTCCCTCTGCTCCCTCATCTGTGTAATTTTTTTTTTCCAAATAGATACCTACTGTTGTCTCTGCGCCAGCATGCTTCCTGAAGTAGTAGTATTTCTTTGTCAGTGTTTAACCCTTTGTGGAGATATCCAATTAATGCTTGCTCAAAATGCAAACAACAGAGCGGCATATCTGGAAGAATATAATTACCAGACAAAAGAAGATCAGGAAATATTACACAGTCTTCACAGAGAATCCAGGTGCCAAGGTATGATGCTGAGACAAGATAACTGCCATAATTCGGTTATATGACAGACATAAGTAATTTCATTGTGCTTCCTCCAAACCCCGCACCAGTATTATTTCTGGAGGAGGGTTTATTACGCTTCAGTTCTCTTTTCTTCAGAGCAAGCTTATTGTGCCTGTCACACGCAGGGAGGCTGTCAAGGTATTGTATGACTTGCCTGAAGCCGTAAAATAACTAAAGACTGTAATTGTTTAAGTAATGGGTAAATTTTGCTTTTCTGTAGAAGTTGTGGGACCATTCTGACATGGGTCTGATACTTAGTCTGGAGGGGAATGCCCAAAATGATGACCGTGGCAGATTTAAGTTTGTCTGGAAATACTGTTTGATATGCAGGCTTTGCGTTTTGTTTTCTAGTGTTTGCCTGGGCAACTGACTTGTCTACGGACTTGGAATGCCAACTTTCCGTCAGCTGTAAATGTTATGAAGCAGCACATGAAATTTTACTTTTCAGTAATTTAAAAAACCAAAATCCGGAGCAGCGTGTACAGGTACTAAAGAGGATGGGTAATATCAGGAACGAGATCGGAGTGTTTTACATGAACCAGGCGGCTGCGGTGCAGACTGAGAGAGTGGGCAAGTATTCTTTCTTCACTTTTTGCTATTTCACAGAGTTACAGTGATCACATTCACTAGCAGTGCGGGAAACCTTGAGTATTTCTGATTATAAGGAGTACATTTGAAGAACTTCAATGTCAGTTAGAAATATTTGGCTACAGTAGACTACTGTGTCTTGTACACTGTACTTAACTGAGCCTAAACTGAGTAATGGAATCTAGCTTTGCAGATTTTCTTTTAAAGTGTGTACAATGCCCTCAGAAACATGATGGAAAGTTGAAACCAACCCTGTGATAGAAGGGAGGGCATGTTGCTTGCTTGATGTGTTTGGTTTAGCTCAGTATGAACAAGCGTAAGCTTAATTTTGAACGTAAGAATAATTTCAGTCAGTCTATGAATTTTTGGTAAGTAAATCCTTGGAGGCTTTGCTTTCGGGATTTTTGGGGGTTTGTTTTGTTTTATGGGGGACTGGTGTTGTTTTTCTGGGGTTTTTTTGAGGAAATGGAGGTTGCCTAAGCTTCCTTTTTGACAGTTTTTTTTTTTTTTTGAAAGCAAAACCAGTAATGTCTCCTCTACAAGTAAGAGTTATATAAAACTAGAAGAAAATAGATGTTGGTGGCTTTTAGTTTTGTCATACTGTAAGTTTATAGAAGTAACTGCAGAACCCTGAATGTTACTGTGGGGAGAAAAAATACCTGTGTTTTATCCCATGAATTTCTCCTGTTTTTTGTGTGTCATGTTATCACAATTCTTTTGAAATATCGTATGTGTAATAGTGCACTCTAGGTATTACGACTGGGGTTTTCCTAAGGGTATTTTCTATGAATGGGGTCTCCAGAATCATTTACCACCCTTAAATTCTAAAAGGTCGTTTACGAGAAAAAGAACGTAATGGAAATGTTTGAGTGTCTTTTAAGAGTCTGAATAAGATGGTGAGCCTTGTGTCTTAACCCTAGTGAGTAAAACTGTATCGACGACGGAGCAGCAACTCTGGAAGAAAAGCTTCTCGTGCTTTGAAGAAGGAATTCAGAATTTTGAGGCGATTGATGATGCGACCAACGCCGCTCTCCTGCTGTGCAACACGGGGAGGCTGATGCGAATTTGCGCTCAAGCGCACTGTGCAACCGAAGGCAACTTCAAAAGAGAGTTTTCCCCAGAAGAGGCCCTGTATTATAATAAGGTAACACCATACTGTTCTTAGAATAGCCCATGCCCTAATATGCCTTTTGCTGTAGAATACTTGCAAATATCTTTGTAAGTATCTGTAAGTCTTGACGTAATAACTTGGGATACCTCTCCTGCTTTCATATCGTCCTAATCTGCACTGTATAAGCTTCAGTGTTGTTGAGGTTTGATTCCCTTGCTCTGATACATAAAGCGCTGTGATGTTCAGTAACAGACTGCAGTACCGCATGCAAGGGAGCTAGAAATGTGTGGTCAGCATTAAAATTATGACTGAAATGGGCATAAAGAAAATACTGAAGAAGACTCGGAGATTTTTGGAATGCTTCCTTGAGAATGAGTGAAGGGAAATTAAATTCTAGTTGCTATAAATACAGGCAGTAACTCTGTATGTGTATTATTCTGTCATTTGTAGGCTATTGACTACTACCTGAAGGCGTTAAGATCGCTAGGTAAGAGAGACGTGCATCCAGCTGTTTGGGATTCTGTGAACTGGGAGCTGTCTACTACGTATTTCACTATGGCAACTCTACAGCAGGATTATGCTCCATTGTCTAGAAAGGCTCAGGAACAGGTAATAAAGAGCGTTTATGACATCTTGGAAAAAAAAAAAAGCTCTTATCTTCCTGAAAAACTGAACAGTGAACAAAATTGATATTGGAATAGCTTCTAAACCTCTATTAGATTGCAAAACTTCTGTAAAGTATTTCCTGCAAACCATAAAATGTTTCGTCATTTGCTTTTTTAAAGATTTTGCCAAATGAAAAGATGGTGCCACAAACAGTGTTTTAGCCCTTGCGCTTGCACGTAGTAGTGTACTAGTTTCAAAGTAACCACCCTACATCTTTTTGTTTTATTTTGTAGATAGAGAAGGAAGTTAGTGAAGCCATGATGAAGTCCTTGAAATACTGTGATGTTGATACAGTGTCTGCCCGACAGCCTCTCTGCCAGTACCGGGCTGCGACCATCCACCACAGGCTTGCTTCCATGTACCACAGTTGCCTGAGAAACCAGGTATTAGTACAGACGGTTTTGTTCTTCTGCAGAGGTTCCATGTGTCTCCAGCGTGTGCGCAGAGTGATATTTATCCTTCTACCTGTAGCTGGGATATAGTTATCTAAACAATTTAACCGAAGAACTGTGAGGTGGTTTGTTTGCAAATCATTGTGAAATATAATCTTACTTTGAAGAGCAGCCTGTCCTTTATAGACTATATTGAGCTTTATGGCTCTGTCTGTTCTAAGTAGCTCTCACAACAGAAGCTGTTGATGATAAATGTTTTCTTTGGCTTGGGTTTGCATCCAGGCCACCCTTCTGCTACTTCAGCAGCCAGGCTTCTGTTAGAGCATTAGCACAGGATGTATTAAAGCCTTAGTGCAGACGTGCGTATCGCTTTCTGATTTTTTTTTTTCCCAAATTATTATTCTTTATGGTTAACTTGGTTCTACTTGGTGTGAATTTGTTAGCATTAGCTGTGAGGGCTACGAGGATGGTGAGGGGACTGGAGCATCTCCCCTACGAGGAGAGGTTGAGGGAACTGGTCTTGTTCAGCCTGAAGAAGAGAAGGCTGCGAGGGGACCTTATAAATGCCTACAAATATCTGAAGGGTGGGTGTCAGGAGGATGGGGCCAAGCTCTTTTCAGTGGTGCCCAGTGACAGGACAAGGGGCAAT
>Ga0065711_1035799_pt1 | contig 21824 bp, 13 predicted proteins | sample Hoacrofraction12_FD_59098 | JGI IMG/M metagenome (GOLD analysis project Ga0065711, IMG submission 59098) | Hoatzin crop microbial communities from Cojedes, Venezuela - Epithelial fraction 12 v2 (version 2) | ecosystem: Host-associated > Birds > Digestive system > Esophagus > Crop | place... | reverse complement strand
GGGGTTGGAAGGGACCTCTGTGGGTCATCTAGTCCAACCCCCCTGCCGAAGCAGGGTCACCCAGAGCAGGCTGCACAGGACCTTGTCCAGGCAGGTCTTGAATATCTCCAGAGAAGGAGACTTCACGACCTCCCTGGGCAACCTGTTCCAGTGCTCCATCACCCTCAGAGTGAAGAAAGACACTAACTAGTGCTGGCAGGAGACACTCCACTGAGAAATCTATATGGAAGATGACACTACAGAAGTGATGATTGTATAAAAACACAAATACAACGTATGAGAATGGTGTAAACTGGGGAACCATTGTGGTTGCTCTTGTAGCATTACACAGGTCTTTGGAGATCCTTTACTACTTTTATGCACTCTACGCTACACATTTGATATAAATGGCTGAATTTGAACATTGTTTAGGGAATGGAAGGAAAAAGCAAGAAGCAAAGTGAGAAAAACTTGTTTGTAAGGCAGTACACCAATTTACTGCATCTGTTATATGAGACCCCTATATTTTGCATTTTCATATAACTTTTTTAACAAAGCGAAGGCAATATTGTTCTCAGCAAGCCATGGTGTGATCACATTCATACTGATGTTCATGCTGCTCTTTCCCCTCACTGTGTTTGTCAGCTGTCAACCTCTATGAGAGAGCTGGTAAAGTAAAATTAAGGAGATTCAGTTCTTTCGAAGAATTGACATTCAGGAGCTGCCAGGGGCTGAACACACAAGTGCTACAGTAGAAATGCACTGAAAGGCAGAAGACAGCAACAGAAAGGCACAGAAAATTTGGAAAGAAAAACAAGATACAGAGAGAAAAGCAAAAGGAAAATGACTGTGTAGGATACAATGTAAAGTATAGCCCCATATTTTCAAATGCTAATGCCTAATGCTAAATGTTGAAATTCTATTTTTCACCCACAGGAATCAGCCTGACTTTATGAATTCCTATACAACATGGTAAGCAAGAAAGTTATAGTACCATAAAAAATAAGGCTCATATATATCCTGGCCAAAACGCCAGCCCTGTACCACTCAAATAAGAAAACAGGATCTCTGTTCCCCAAGATACACATGCAGCCTTTATTCACAAGGGTGGGACCTAATTGTACTGTTCATTTCAGAAAAAGGTTCAGGGTCAGGCTCCATATTTCTGCATACTGGTTAGGTAAAAAAGAAAATGAAAACTCTGCTCTGAATCTGCTTATAAATCAGTACCTTAGTTTTTCTGGGTAAGGGGCTAGGAGTCAGGATGAAGACATCTACCAAAGCCACAGAAACTAAAAATCTCACAGCCAAATATTTGATTGGAGGGGAAGAGAGAAGGGCAATTTTTAGTACAAAAATGCTTCTCAGTTATAAATCCTCAGACCACTTTTATTACAAAAGCAAAAATGTTAAATTGCAATTTTAAAAGTCCAAAAAATTCTCTCCCACCACCTTGGAAAGGTATACGTGATCTCAAACCATGCACCAGACGTGATGAACCAGAATTTATCTGAGAAATTCCAGGATAACTTTCCTCAAAAGGAATGCAAAAAATTTACACCAGCAGGTCTGAGAACAGATTCTGACTATCTCTATACTACCAAGCTCTTTGAGCAGCCAGGCTCTTCTGCTGCCCATAATGGGCCCTGTTAAATGGGCTGTTAATCTGTGTTTAAAAGCCTTCGTCTACACAACAAGTTGTTGTGCATGTGCACAGTTAAGCATGTAGTTATGGGTTTTCTCCAGCTGAAAAGCTTACACGAATAATGAAGTATTTGAATGAATTTTGATTTGTTTGTGATCTTTTGGCTTGTTTGCTCATGACAGGGACAGAGAAAACAGACAGGGACCTTGGGTTGTTGTTTTTCTTTAATTAAATGCAACACTAAAAAAGTCGTTATCATACTGAGCCAGCATATGCTACAGTCTAAAACTCTGACTGGAACCCATGAACATACCCAGTCTTAGGTTGAAACACCTATCCTCGGTTAGTTTAAGCCTCAAGCAACATAGCATTCATTATACATTAGCCCCAGAGCTATTTTTCAGGGTCCTGGACAGGTTTCATAGCCTGCACTGCTATAGACCCATTACTGCTTGCTGAGCTTATTAACTTAAAGCTCATTCTGCTGTGTTAAGCTTCAGTCAAACTTTCAGATTGCAGAGTAGAGCTTCTCCTGTGTAACATCTTTCACAGGTACTAGGGTTACAGTACAGCCAGGAAGGCTGTTCAAATTTTCCAATATTCTCTGTTCTGCAAACCTTTGGATGTCATACAGATGTCAGGCAATTAAAGCCACACCGTAAGGCTTCTGACTTTCTATTAATAACTATCAATGACATACATATTGCATGGATTTACAGTTCTTTAATTGGCATCATTCAGGAAGTAGTTGCCAGTGAGGAATCCTTATGAAACGGGGAATTTTTACTGGATATTCACCACATTAGCAGTAGACTGAGTGCTGTTTGCTGCACTGAACAGATAAGTGTTGAAGAAACTGTAAAATCATCCCTTTGAAAGTAGACAGGAAGAGATCAACTAATAGGTAAACAATAAACAATTACAAGATAACAACAAAATTAGATAAAATAAATGAAAACAGGTTAGATCTGAATAGCTGATAAGCTTTGGCTAAGCATTAACAAGAGCAGTTGTCAAATGTCAGAATTCAATGAGGATTGGAGGAGTGAAGGTGAAATTCAGTGCGCACATCAGGGGTCAGAACAGAGGATCTCCTTTTGGTGAACGGTCACTTATACAGCAGGTCCATTGACTTCAGGCCCTTTGAGGAGTCAAGGAGATTGGGGAAGCAGGAGACAGTTATGCATTATTCTGTTGTAGACTTTAATCACGTGTGTGGGGGGGAAATCAGAAGAATCTTTTTTGAACACGCACTTCAGCTTTTCCAAGTGAATTTTTGTCAATTTGCAGCTTTAATCTGAGGCTACAAGAGGAAAAATCTGATTGCTAGAATGAATGCTAGTTTTCTCCTTCCTTAGCTATGCATTTCACACCAGTTCTGTAAGACCATCCCCAGCAGAAAATTAATGGTCTGATTATACAGTACTGTAGTGTTTCAGATAACAAACGCATGACAGCTATTTAACCTATACCTGGGTAGCCAACCGGTAAGGGTGGCATTAATGATTTTGCAGAAAGTTAATGAAGTACATCTATCACTTTGTCACGTAGGGTAAAAGAAAGCATCAGTCAAAGAATAAGAGGGTAGTAGTCTACGCTTTCTTTTTAGATTCTGATGAAATCTGCTCTAAGAATCAATACAGTTGGAGCAGTGAACTACACTCAGGCTGATTGAATGTAACAGGGATAGAAAGAGGAGCAGGGCCAGCCCCTGACCTGTAAGTAAACAGAAGAAAGGGCATTATGGGTCAGCAAAACCAGGGGTTTACTAAAAGGCTATCCAATGGTCATGGCCCTAAAAGTCTGCTCCAGGGGCTTAGCTGCTCCAGTTATCTTCAAGTGAGTGTTTCACCTTGGCCAGTGACAAACATTGAAAATCCTCCCATTCACACACTGACTGCACTCCCACAGCAAGATATTTCCCACACCTTCCAAAGAAGATCCATGCTGAAATCATCCCTTCTTGGGACAGATTCTCAGCTGGGGTGCATTAGCACCTCCAACTGTAATCTCAGTTTACAGGAGCTGGGGTTTCAGCCAGCTGATGTTAACGGCTCCTCGCTGCAGTAACCAAGTCCATACGATTCGTCTCCTTCCTCCTTTTGAAGAACAGGCATTGTATACGCCCTTGTCCATTGCTTTTCCATTTGCTAAGCCTAACAGTCCACTCCAAGGGAGCTCCTAGCACATGTACAGCTCTTTTAATCTTTTTTTTTTCTTAAGGCAGTCTGTTCTTTGTTGAAGCCTCACCTTTCCTATATGGCCTACAGAGCGCTTTTGTTCAAAACTGCAACTAGAGTTGGTTCAAATATTTTGATCTGGAATGCATTTTAACAGCATTTGCTGCTTTTCTAAAGTTTTTTTCTGATTTTTGAGAAATCCATTTTTATAGATTTTTAGATTCATTTTGTAAAATTTTTGCTTCCTTAAAAAGAGAGAAAGTAGCAGAGGAAGTTAAAAGTAAAGAGTAAGACAGAAAGGGCAACACTAGAAAGCCAGAACATAGTACCTGAAAGATTCTCAGTTAAAATAAGTCTTGCCAGGCATATTTGGAAAAAAAAATCTATCCCTTTAAAATATACAAATAAACCTTAAAAATTTGAAATCAGGAAAGCATCTCATATTAAAGAAAACAACCATTATTCTAATCCGTATTCATTTTAATTGCATTAGTTGACTGTACACTGAAATCTGTTTCAAAAGCACAATGCTCTGTAAATAGTAATCTCTAAAGATCATCTACACCTAGTTTATAATTATTGTGGAACCATGTATCTTATTGTTTATCCACATGTGAAAATAGAAGAAAGAAATATATCCCCATAGGAAATTCCTAGAGCTTAAGTCATCTTTTTTTGTTGTTAACAATCTCCTCCCTCTTTAGAGTATCATATGGCTTTTTAAGTTGACAAACTCATTATTTTATAATGAATTAATTGCTTAGGAAACAGCTTGTGTCAGTCTGAGTGGCAGCCAGGAACACGTTGCTCTCCTAGTAGAGGGCACAAGCAGCACCCAACTGCAGCCTGCGCAAACTAACAGGCTTCCACCCTTAAACCTTGGGGGGGGTGAGCATTGCTGGTACCACAGCCCGAATCTGCTGTGCTGCCTACCAAGTGATTGGTAGACACTCTCTGGTTCTTCATCTTTCACCATCAGGAAAATCAAGAGAGACACACACCTAAACACCACGGACTTGCGTTGCTCATCTTATTAGTCCTGTACATGAGGCCCATACAGGACTTTCCAACCATCCAGCTGCAAGCTCAGGTCCCCTCCAGCAAAGCACTTAAGCACAGTCCCTGAAGTGATTCCAGCAGGATTATTTGCTTGCTTATAGTTAAACACACACTTAGATGTTTTGCTGGGTGAAGGGCGAAATTACTCCAAGGCAGCAATCCAATCCGCACTGCTTGGTGCACTCTGAAAAGGAAAGAAATAATGGTATCTCACGCTGCTCCTTCAGCTTGTTCTGACTTTCTGTTTTCTCTGGGCCAGATAACAAGGGGCAATTACTGTCTCAGGTCTGTGCAATGGGTCACCCTGTCCCCCAAGGAACACTGGAAAGCTGCCTCCAACGCGGTGCAGCTGCCCTCCTGCTGCACCCTCATTACTAGGGAACACAGGCTGCTGTGCTGTAACAGCATTAAGCAGGACTGGAGACAATCTTACAACAGGTTTGTTCTTAAGTTTTCAGCTGCTGCTGTTGTTTTTTTCCCTTTGATGTGGGATGTAAGACATTTCGCAAAGAGGATTTTTAGACTTGTCTGCCAAACGAAGTAGATTGAATTGTTTTCTGTAAAAACTCCAGGAATCCAAAATCTCTTAACACTGGGGCAGCATAATGGGATCTCCCACCACATTTTGGTTATGTCAGTAATCAGAACAAGTTTCCCAACTAACCTTAAAACAGTAGGAAACTGCCATATACCTGCTTTCCCCTCTTTTCCTTCACAATTTGATTCCTTGCTCAAATAAATAGGATTCCTCCCTGATCACTCATGCCATCAAAATAGTCTGCCTCAGTCAGGGACACAGGTGTATGTGCTGTGCATGTGACAAAGCACCTTAAGCCTTTGCGTTGTAAATACTGAAGTACAAATATTTAACAATACAGATCTTTGCTCATAAGAAAAAGACAGATGATGTGAATTGTGGGTCCATGGAAGGATATTTGGAGAGGTATTTCTGCAAAACTCTAGTACCCGTTAACCTATGTTCTTCTTTGGCCCTGGTCTACAGTCAGGAAGAAAAGACAAAAGGTTGATTAAAAGGCACTTGGATCAAGAAAAGAAGGAACAGACTGGGCTTGAAGTGGTGCTGCTCTCAGCTGAGTTACTTTTTACCTTCCCACAAGTAGGCAGCAAATGCTTCAACAGTTCACTAGATTCCCCACCCCTTATCTATAGACCAGTGCTTACTCATCTCACAAACTGTGAAGAAAATAAGAACGGAGCAGTGCTGACATACTAATATGGGAGAACTTTTATAAGTGACTTAGGTAAGACTAAAAGAGGCAAGTATTAGTTTACACTGAAGGAAACTGGAGTGGTTATTGACCTAGAAAATTAAATCCTCAGCAGCACCCCAAAGGCTCCAGCTTACGTCCTGCAGCCCTGCATCTCCCATGCCTCCTCCCACCTCTTTCATTACAAAACATGACATTGCATAAATGTGCCCCCAGCTACCAGTAAAATAAAAGTTATACCACTGGCTTTGAAATTTCTGCAACTTTGATTACCTACAAGAACGGCTCTTCTTTGCTTTGATGGGGAACAGTAACAGACGAAATCTATCTCTAATGCCATGGGTAAATCCAACTTCTAAGCACAAAACTCCACGTGCTCAGAAGTTCTCAGCTGCTGTCCTAGGAGAAATCGCCATCACCCTGGGAGCATAAAAGTGGAACCCTCTCCTCTGTCAGGGTGTGTAACAGTCCAACTATAAATGAGAATCAGGCCCAGCGATATTTCTCTACCAAATTAAGGGAACAAAGGAAAAATAAAGGTAACACTAGCACACCGCATTCCCAAAGCATTGCGCAGACCAGCAGAAAACCCATGGACATTCAGATGTCCTGCCATATTTATTTTCCAAGGAATAGCCTGCTTTAAACAGACCTCTGCACAAATTTGCAGGTATCTCAACAGGAACAAAAAAAGCATTTTCAGAGTGGCTGTCTTCTTTGCCTTTTGAGAATGACGTATTTCTTGTTCATTTTATGTGAAGACTGAATATTTGGAAGCCTAATATATGCATCTGTAAGGCATCCAAGATTTCTCATGTAATCCCAAAAGGAAAATATACTGATCCAATCACCCTGGTACTGCATCACAGAGCACTGAAGAGAAAAGTCAATAAAAAGCATCAGAGCACAAAAAGGCAAGCTGTAATCAATATCTGATCTTGATATGGGCTGTCTGGTAAAAAAAATCATTTAAGACTTAAATTTACTTCCTTGTGCACTCTGCTTAGTGAAAAAATTGAGGGTTTATTTCCTAGTTTGTTCCTTTATCCTGACTTCTTTTTAATTTTTTCCTTTTTCTTTATCCAAGAAAGCAGGCATATATTTTGATACTGAGTCAATTCAACTAGGCAGAATTTGGCAAGAACACACTAGTCAGTCTTCCATCTTCTGTAAGTCAAATGCTGTTATGCCCAAGTCACCTTTCTGCCAGCTATTCAAGGACAGAGAAACTCACCACAATGAAAAACTGGGCCCTTCCCGCATCCCTGCAGATAATACTCCTTCCCACCAACTCTACCACCAGCCTGAGAGAACTGGGAGGCCTGACAGCAAATCTTGCCAGTAAAGAAACAGAGGAAAAAGGGCTCTTCCACGTGCATTACAGCTTGCTGTGCTGCCCTGATTGATGATCCTTGCACGCTTGGCAAATATGACAATATATACACGTTTTTAGACAAACAGTACAGACCATATCATAAAATTTTAACACTAGTTTTTCCAGAGCTTCATGTCTGTATTTTCAAATATATATCAATCCTACTTTCCTTTCATGGGGTTCTTTAGTCCTTTCTGTTTCTGAAAAAGTTGAATTGCCAAATTCTGCTTATTCACCTAAAACTTGACAGTTAAGCAGAAACGAACTACAGACTCTGAAATGAATGTGCATTGCCAGGAGAGGGAGAAAGAAGAATCTTTCACGCAGTTTTAATGAGAATGTATCTCTGAACTTAATTCTTGACAAAAATTCCCTCCTCAATTTCTGTGTTTATATTTCTGTTTCAACTTAACTAGCTGACGTGGCTAAGGTTTTGCCTGAGGAAGTTACAAAAAAGTTTGGTAGAAAGTGAGAGATACTCACAGAAACCTGGAAGTAGTTATGGAAGAGAACTCAAACTGTTACCCTTACAGTATGGGACTGTTCTCCGCAATGTGTTGTCATGTACAGTCACTAGCATTCGCAATGAGGAGGCTTCCATCAGGTGCCTTGAGACACTACACTGTTGCCTAAAATGCATCATGGAGATAACATGGCAGGGACAAGATCAAGAAACAGCCAAAAACATTGTTATAACCAGAGTTGGTGATACTGCTGATTGTTAAGGTTGCCTAACACAGTAGCACAAAGCTGCTTTCAGTTGTGAGTTAAACCAATTTAAACTCTCATGACCACCTCCCATTTTTGAAGCAATGGAGATTGCCCTCTTGCCAATCATTGTGCTCACAGATGGGGCTCGAGCCACCAGCTTTGATTGCTAATATCCGCAGGTGCTCCCAGCCCCATACCGGACTCACCTGAACAAACACAGAAGGTTCTTTTAAGTATGTGCTAGAAGTGGCTGAAGTCAAATAGAACCAACTATTAAAATGCAGATTTTTCTTGAGTCAGTAGACCACAACTAGCAAGTTCTGCCTCCTGAGGCTGCTCAGCCTTGTCCACCTATGTTTTATATTCTAGTTCACAGGTCCAGCTCCTCCATCCTAGTCAGTCCCAAGAGACCCCTGCAGGTGTCTGCCCCTGGTTCTGTCTCTGAAACAACTGGCAAGATATCAGGTTTGCTCTTCTGAAAACTCAGGAAAAAAAATTCTACATTAAAAGTACATTAAGTTCACAGGATAAATATTTAAAAGTTAATAAACACTAGAATTACGAGCTGCCTTTGAAACCTCGTCTCAATCTCCCTGTGTATTACCTAACGGTCTTTCAATTTCTTGATTGTGTGTTATTTTTCCCATTGGGTCTTGTTATTTCTACCAGTGCTCCTTAACCTGACTACAATTGCCTTCTTTGTACTGGGGTTTACCTGTATTTGTGGGACTATATCTTAAAATCCCGTACATTGCCATGAATCCCATAAATTCTGAACTATGGTACCACACATTACCAGAGACTACAGTCTGCAGACTGTTGCCAAGTTCCTTCATACTTGTAGACTAGCACATCACATAGTCATTAATCTGACCTCATCATCCAAAATTTTTCCTCTTGCTCCTTAATCATTTTAGTTTGGCTGTGAAACCTACCACAGAAACAAATCAGAGCTACAGAAAGGGGTCTCTTATCTTTCTGGTCCATGTCATCATGCCTGTGTTGCTACCCTGAACTGAAACACAGGTCTCAGTATCAGAGCAGCACACGTTAACAAGACTGGCCCCACAGCATCAGACTAAGAGACCACCTACACCAGCATATTGCTTCTGACAGTGTCTAAAAGTGGGTGGTTAGGTAAGAACATAAAAATAGTTCTGATGCCTCACCGTACTCTCCCAGGTTCTGGCAATCTACAGCGCTGTAGCTTTTCAGCCAGAGGTGGTATTCTCTGCATTTAATTGCCCATGAAGGATTTCTCATCCATTAGTTTGTCCCATCAGTTTTTTAAGCCATCCAAAGATCTGGTATCAACAGTCTCTTGCAATAATCTATTCTACAGTTTAGTTATATGCTTAGGGAAAATTTATCATTTTGAAGTAGTAGCAAATTAACTTCATATCTCTTAATGTTTGGGGTTTTGGTTTTTTGGCTGTTTTGTTTCTTTTTTAATGAGAAACAGCGAATATCCACCCCTATTCCTCTTATCTGTGCTACTCATAATTACAGATCTCTATGTTTGTCCTCACCAGTCTCAATAAGCATTAGTTGATGTGGTCCTTTCCTACAGAGAAGTAATTCCATATGTTTGATCATGTTCTCTTCTCTGTATATTTTTGCTGTTCTAGTTCATAGAACTCAAGGCTTGGGTGCTCGACAGATTTAGAAAATGGTATAATTATTTCTTTTATCTTTATTCTCTTAGTTCTTTCCTTTTATTTCCTAACATTTCGTTTGCACTTTTGCCTGCTGTTGAAACCACAACTTGACACTTTTCATAGAACCAAAACTATTACAAGATCTCTTTATTAGGTGGCCTCAGAATTTATCACTGTGTATTTGAAGTCCAGATTATTTTTCCACAGATGTATCATCTTATACATTCACACTAAACTTCGTCAGTCATTCTGTAGTAGATATCGTGAGATATTTCTGCATATATTTGCTGTCAGTTTTCATTTTGATTACCCTATCTGAATATCGTCAGACAACTTCATCCCTTTTCCACATTATTGAAAAATACACCATACAGCACAGAACCTCATGTGTCTCCAGTAACGGCAGGTCTCTACTGACAAAACTAACTTTTACTTCTACCTTGTTTCCTACTCTAAGTTCATGTCACTCACCATAATATCACAGATATATTGGAGGTCATTAGTCTTCCCAGAATGCCCTAAGCACATTCTTGTAACAGTATGTTGAGCACTATAATAACTGAAGCTTTACCCCTTCTCATGGGTTGGAGGATGATTCTTTCCATTCCCATTCCACGCGACAGCCTAAAGATCCACTTTCTGTGGTACTGTGAAAAGTCTATGAACTTAATATAATGTCCACTCCTCTCGGTTAGTTTTATAGTTCTAGGGAAATAACTTCATTTCTATAAACCCATTCTGCTTATTTCACAGGAATTATGCCTTATATGACATTTGTTCCAAACAGAAAAGATAGCTAAAGAAATAAATATCCCTCTTTGTAAATGTTAAGTGCAGGGCCCTTTAGGCTTAAACCAAGAAAAACACAATTGTTATGCACTTTGCTACCAGGTTTCTTTTCTGCCGGATTACTGTTACAAATCTTTCCCTGGCACAAAAATCAGAAGGAAAATATCTCAGCCTAATACATACCTATAACATCTCAAAATCAACTGCTATTCACAATACATATTTTGCATCAAAATGTTAATATCCATGCAGAAAAATAGTTTTTAATATGCCAAGAAAATTCATCCTTTCAATGCTGAAGCCAAAATCTTCTTTTAATATTAATGGAACTCATCCAGCCTTTTACCAGAAACAAGGCTTTGAACTACTTACCCTGTCTAGACTTTTCACTCAATAGTCATAATTTTTTTACGTTGAAAACTTCCTGTGTGAATATTCTTGAGTGATACAAGCTAAAAATTTCAAAAGCATCTGTGTGACCTGAAAGACCAGTTCTCACTTCAAAAATGAGAAGCATGCAAATGTCTAACCATCACTGAGGAGTTTCAAAGGTGTCCAAGCATGGTAACCTTTTGAAAAGGAGTTACATAGTCCTAAAGCTCTTCCAGCTCTTTTCAAAAACAATGGCAAGTCAAGTATGTTATAGCCCTAGTCTCACTTATTCATGCATGAAGTCATCATTGGGGAAATAAAGTTGTCAAAGCCAGTGCATCAGCCATGGTAACGGTTTTCAGGACTGGTCCTATGTCAAACTAAATAATTGCACAATGTTAACATCTAATACACATGCAGATGGAGTTTTGGAGGTATAGAGAGAATTAGCTTTGTTGTAACTTTTCTTACTTCATTAGAAAAAGTGAATTTTTGAATGAACACTGACATTATTCGTCTTGATTTTTTTTTTGGTCAGCAATTTTAACTTCTGACAATAGAAACATTGTATTGTTATAACCCCAAGCTGATGTCTTTGGGACCAAGACCTGAACTGATAGATTTCTTAGCTTGTACTACTCTTCCCTGACTTGATTTTTTGAGAAAGAAGTGGTGGTACAAAGCACACCAGAGAAAAAAGTCTCTGAACTCTTTTAACTGTCTCATTGGAACAGATTGAAAGAAAATGTTCAATCGCTACACAGCAAAGATGCATTTTTAAAAACATCAGAGAGAAAATAAGAAGATAAAAAGGAGGGGGAAAATTCAAACTAAAAAAAAAAAAAGATAAAACATGTCCCATGTACTTTGGCTATAATCATCATCATCATATACCAAAGAGCTTCCGTTGCACAACATTTAAAGAAGTAAATTGCCATAGAAATGACAGGAGAAGTGGAGGGAAGAAAACTAATCTTGTATCTTAGAATGTCATTTTAGTATCCATTGTCTTTGTTAAAAGATGAGAATTTATTGACTCTTGAGGTTCCTTTGGTCAATTTATTTAGGTAAGTATCAATATATGAGATTAACACACGAGCAAGTGCAAATTAGAGTGTATTTAAATATACCAAACATTGAGATTTCATTTTCAGGCAGTTGGATGAACTTGGACCAACAATATGTTATCAGCAAGCCATGCGAGTTAAAGCACCACTGTATCATTTTCCCAACACCTGTCTGCTAGCCTTTCAAACTGTGCCTTAGAGTAGTCATCAACAGTACTGCAGTGGTAGAATCTAAAGTCAGAATTTGCAGCAGCAGCACATTGATAAAGAATTAATAAAGCTTAAAATTATTAACAGATGTTTCAATGAGGTTTCAATAATAGATTATTAATATTGAACATAAAACTGAATCCAGTGTACTTATAAGCTATAAGAAACTGTATGTTTAAGATAATAATAGAAGCAAATTACCATTTACCAACTCTGGAAACTTTCAGTGTGCTGTTTTTACAGATGGATTAATGAGTGATATTGAGGAAGTTTTCAAATCATTTTGCATGCAAGACATCTTTTAAAAGGGAATTCTTCATCTTAAAAAGGCTTGGAGTGGTGATAAGTTGCTAACCAGAAAGCCCAGCTCTACAGCTTTGTAACAGAGCAACTTTCAAGATCTTTGTGAAAATTAGTATCATTCATCAAAGGACACTTGTTTGCCAGCTATTACAGCATCTATGACAAATTTTCTTTGGTTTCTAGAAAGGAAGACTCTGGCTATGCTGTGCATTACAAACTCATTTGTCTTGAACCAAGCTGTCTCAGGCTCCACAAAGCTGACACAATGCAGAAAAGAATATACTGTGCACTGCTTTACCTGGTAGAAAAGTATACAATACCTGGTAGAAGAAAGAGGCCATAAAGTACCCATCTACCACACTGGATGGGCGTGCTGGCAGGACAAGTGTCTGGTGGCACCTCAGCACCTAGATTTGCACCCCCCAGAGATAGCTAGCAGGGATTTTGGTGCTCACTTCAGTCGTCACTGAAAGAACAGGTGGAGTGAGCGAGCGCTCATGCTGCCGAGGGAGGAGAGAACCAAATCCCTTTCCATCGGCACATCCAGAAAGCACAAGGGGACAAGTGCAGTAAGCGGAGCCCTCTGTTAGCCCATTCCCACACAAACTGATGAGCACTTCTACAGTAGAGCTACAGGATCTTCCTATTCCTTTATCAGTTATGCCATTTAATCACTTCTGTTTCATGGGATCAGTTAGAGACTGATCTTTGCAAGAGTCTGCTTTTTCTTCTGCTGAAGAAGTGGAATGCTAAAGGAGAGGTAGGGCTGTACCCCTGCGCTTTCACTGTGCAATAAGGTTAACGATGTTGACATCTTTTCCAAAGGGCTTTGAGCTCCACCAGAAAAAGTGTATTACAGACCTGGGAGACAGAGTGGGAAAGCCTCCAAAGTTGTCTGTGCCATTTTGTTCAGTAATGCCAAACAATAGAACAGCCTATAAAAAAGGTAAGAAACAGAAGGATGATTACTTCTTTGTGTATCCCGCGATGCAGCAGAAATAATGACTTTGCTGCCTGTCATCTGTACCCCAAACTGTACTAAAACAGTTTTCATCCATCTTTTCCTTTCTTTTTTTTCCCAGCTAGACAAACAGGCAGTAAATATAAATTAGCATTGGTTAGACTCAGAAATAATGCCGGTGGGCCTATGGAAGAAATGACACTAACAATTTGTAGGCAGTGTCAGTCAGTTTGCAACGTTCTCCACTCATTATTTAGCAAGATGGGGATCACAGCAGATTCCAGTAATCAATTCAAGCAGAGGCAGGTAGATAGAACAGCAGTCTCTCATCTGTGATTTTTTTCTACTTGCAAGTTAAAAAAATATTCAACTATATCCTTCGAAAACTTCACGTTCAGCAGCTGGGGTCTGGATAAGACACGCTTTCAAAAATATCAGGTATAGCCTGTAATTATGCAACAATGGGCAAGTAAACTCTGAATCTAATCCCTCGTGAAAAGCTGTGGGACGCAAATGGTGGCTCAAAACCTTTGGGGAAACTCTCTTAGAATATTTGGAAAAACAAAAGCTATTCAGTTCAGTGATGTTCATGACCCATGTTGGTTGCTTGTAAGCACGCTGACGAATGAAGTACTCACAGTAACGTTTGGGAGAAGTTTATGTTATTGCCAGTGTGTGTGCTTGCACATAAATCCACATGCTAAGATTAAGACACGTTTGCAAGACAATCTGTTACTCTTTTCCCAGAGCGAGAACAGAAGCAGTGTAAAAGAATTTCAATGACCAAGTGTACAGCTTGAAGAGCATACAAGAAACACCATTCAAGCACAATCTTCAGCAGAAAATACATTTGCTTTCAGAAGTTTAAAGACAAAGTGCTGTCCAGCAGAAAACCCTGGTGCCACATTTGCAATAGCTAGTTATTACTACAATGACAGAGTGAGGCAGCCAAGACACAGGGTGGGAGGAGACAGACAGACTGTCAAAATAATCATCTACAGAAGAGAAGCAAAAGCTTTGGAGAGTGGAAGTTCAGAAAAAGAAAAATTAAATGCATCTCTGGATCTGCAGTAGCAGAGATTCAACATTACGAGCCTTTGCATTTGAATACCCAACTTTGCATTGACTAGACAAAAGATCACTTCTGTTCTCTAGGCTGCAGTTTCAGATCCTCAGTTACTTTCTTTGGCTGTATACCTACTGCAGAATCAAAAAAATCCACAAACATAATGCAGATCTGGCACAAGCATATGACTATATTTCCATCAAATTAGCCACAGCACACACTATGGGCAAGCCACGTAGTATCCAGACCTGCATTGCTTGCCACTGTTCACATTCACTGCAGGATGTAGGCAATGTTCCATCATAAAGATATTTGTGGGTGGCTCCTTCATAAGAATAATCTTTCTTTTTGTGATGTGAACAACTGCTTCAGAATAAAAAACATTGGACTACCTTTGCACTATGGAGATGTGCTTCACGCCTTAACACAGCAAAGACAGTAGAAATACATCTTAGCAATTCCTGGATAGTTTTGCAAGCTGCAATGAGCAGAAGTCCATGTCTGAGGCTCGCAACAATCCTGTGGCAACAGAGTCATACTCGGAACTGATTTGTTTCATGTTCAGCATGGGCTACCTACAACAAGGTAGGCTATAAGCAGAGGTGGGGATGCATATGCAATTCATTCCATTGCTAGATATTTTGTCATGATAACAACATTCTCACAGGAGCAATGGCTGCCATTCCCTTTGCAACATCTCTGACCTGAGAAGATGTATACCGCAAATACAAGAGGTTTAGCAATGAAGGAAGCACTACAGAATGAGGAACATTCATTTGTTCACAAGTGACCCTCAGACAACTACCAGTGAGAGGTTCTGGGCACTGTGAGGCCCCATGCTTCTCCTCCCCAGCTGGCCAGTCAAACTTTGTCGTTGTTGTCATCTTCACCAACAGAGATGGCCTAGCCTCACGCAAAATAGTATCCCAGATCTTCATGCAGAGAAACTCAGAAGTAATTAAGGATTAGACCTGTGTAGCAGCTGAAAACTGAGCCTCCTAAACAGAAAACCATCCCAGCGTTCACTGTAGTCTTTGGCTTTCCTGTAAATTCAACTCAGATCCTTAATGTTGTTTTGCAGTTATCAGAGCCAGCAAGTTATCCAGATAGATACACTTCATGTGGTCAGTGACACTGTTCCTTGAGTTCCCAAAAGAGACACTCCCCTCCCATAATCACATCATGTCCAGTGCTCTAACCCACCCTGGGTGAAAGTTACAGAGCTGGGGAAATGTGATTGTTGAGTTCATGTGTGGGGTGTTCTGGCTCTGGGTCAGACACTGGTGCTGCCTCTGGTGACTTGGCTAATTGATGGGCAGCGGTATGCTGTAGTTCAATGTGCATGAGTCAAGTCATTAGGTATCGAGACAGGCAGAAAACAAAGATTGAAATCCAACAAGCATTCAGATGAAAGACAGAGTGCCTTGGGCTTATATAAGGATGGCAGCATCTGGAATAAATCCAGGGAGTAGAGCACTGAGATTTGAAATGGGGACTGAAAAATACTGGTGATCAATCTCATGGCTTTCTTATACAAGATCCAGTCTTCAAAAGGGACAGGAACAGGCTATCCGATCTAGCCAGAAGGGTTAAAAATTAATGCCTCCTCTTCAGAATTTGTTGAAAACCATGAGCTGGCATTTTCTTCCTTTGCTTGCAGATTTTTTGATCTGATATGAAACACCCTTAGACCAGACTGACAAAGGACTGAGCATAATAAGCAGAGAGGCTTACTTAGGAGCCAGCGAGCAGAGGAGCATCTCAGAAGAGCAAGCATCCAGGGCCTTTTGTATGTCTGACAGACCACAGAGTCAAGGCAGAAAAGTCCTGGTGTCCCACGTTAAACTAAAGAAAGGGTTAGTGTGATCTGGCAGCAGGTTAGTACGAGAAAGGATTTTAATCCCTTTAAAGATACACATGGGGAGCTGTTCATAACCAACACAAAATGAATTATCTGCCCAGTGCAACAAGGAATCACTGTATCTGATTGTCCAGCTCTGGAGCCCTCAGTGCAGGAAAGACATGGACCTGTTGGAGCAGGTTCAGAGAAGGGCCACAAAAATGATCCGAGGGCTGGAGCATCTCTCCTAGGAGGAAAGGCTGAGAGAGCTAGGGCTATGCAGTCTGGAGAAGAGAAGGCTCTGGGAAGACCTTAGAGAAGCCTTCCAGTACCTGAAAGGGGCCTACAAGAAAGCTGCAGAGGGAGTTTTGACAAAGGGTAATGGCTTTAAATGAAAAGAGGGTATATTTACATTAGATATAAGAAATAAATTCTTCACCGTGAGGGTGGTGAGGCACTGGCACAGGTTGCTCAGAGAAGCTGTGGATGCACCCTCCCTGGCAGTGTTCCAGGCCAGGTTGCATGGGGCTTTGAGCAAACTGGTATAGTGGAAGGTGGCCCTGCCCATGGCAGAGAGGTGAAACCAGATGGTCTATAAGGTCCCTTCCAACCCAAACTGTTCTATCATCCTGTGATAGAAGGGATACATGACTGCAATAAGAAACTAGATTTTGTTCTATTTTTCCAGTCCGTTATTCTGTATTCCTGCAGTCATACGACTCAGATAGGTCAAGTAATGACATAGTTCATGAGATGGCCATGCACAGTCTCCAACAGCTGCTGAAAAACAAGACTGTGGGAGCCTAAATCAGCAAGAAATACAGTCTTTTAACATCTCTCAGCCAAGGTCAGACTAGACAGAGCTTCCACCACCAAAAGTCCTAAAGAAAATCTTTTTCCTCTCCAGTAGCCTATCTCAGGTGGCTAAGTTAAGAAAGCAATTATATCATTTACATATGCCTATGATGACACCTTCGATAAAGAAAATTGGATTTTTGCCCCGGCAAGACAGCTGAGCAGGACACCATCTTGCTTGCTGGGGCACAAGAAGTATGGGAGATCGTAGAGTGAATTTAGCAGCTAACACAATATTTCTGAACTTCAGTCTCTTTCTGATACATCTGTCTCGTAACAACTTTTTATTCATAATAGTATTTCTCCTCCCAAAATTCAAGAAAGACCATCAACAAAATTTTCTAAAAGACTTCAAACATAAAAATGAAGTAGTGCTCTATTTTAAATACCTTTAGCACTACAGCACTTCTGACAAGTTTTATTTTCCTTTGTACATAAACCATTCTAGTTTGTATCTGTTATATCACATTCTAAGTCTTCTGTTAGCCTCCCTTTCCTTATAGTTTCAAGCAATTTACTATGTGGTAAAGGAAGACGAGGTCATGGTCTGTAAATCCCAAAATCATCACTAGTGCCTTTTTAAAACGTAAGTCTGGTATTTGATGTTCATCAGTACTGCATAATAATAGCTGATTTAAAGTGAGGATATTTCATTCATGCTAAAAGGAAAAATAATGCCAAGGAGATTTATCTAGACTTTCTTTGGTTTTCAAATGTGGTTACTCTTTCATTTAATCTTAGGACTAGATAATGTATTTATGCTGGGATTTCTTATGTTCTTTCACTTGACTTGCCCAGCCACCAATATATTATAACAAACTCTGTATAAACTTCTTGAAGGCCAGGCACTTTGAATATTCTTTCTTTGAGAGATGTACTTGTAACCTCATTCATTCTTTCTTTTCTTTTCCATTTAGGTGGACCAGTTAAGGTTTACTCTAAGTTTAAATGTGTTTGTCTGGTTTAAAGAACATTTCTGCTTTATTTTAGGGATAGAAAAAAAAAAATCCCTAAAAGCTAGTCTGATGCAAGCAGTCTATAAACTATGTATTTATTGTATTTTTTCCTCTAAATTCCCTCACCCATTACACAATAGCTCTTCATTTGATTTTCGCTTTATCCTCTCTGTGCTGCGTTTAAGTTCTCTCTTTAAGTGAAACATTAGTAATATAGCAGCAATGTCTGAGGCAGAGTCAAACCCATGCTGTCTGAGTGGGTTTGAAGCTAACCAAAATAAGCATGCACAAAACAGACTCTAGAAATAGCACCCTCCTACCCAACAGACCTAGATGTATTCAGTCATGGCTATGCAATTTAGCTACTACCTGTAGGGTTTTACTGCTTCCCACTCCACATCTCGCTGTCAAGCCACTCATGAGCCTCTTCTCACTGAAGAAGAAAAAAAGACAATTATCTTTCTTGCAGAAACCCCCCCAGAAGTGTGCACCCCACACAAGCCCCAGCCATACCTGTACCAAGGTGCTAGGAACGAAAAGGTTTGCCCCAGGTACACCTACATGCAAGGCTGGGGTTTGTTTGGCAAGGACTGAAAACAAAAGGAGCCAGGGCAACACGCACATGGCAGCGTGGCTGTGCAGGGTAGCGCCCAGAACAAATAGCAGAACTACACTTATAAACTGAGAACATTTTACAAATGGATACGGAAAATGCTCAGAAACAGCAGCTGCATTGAAAAATAATAACATTTGTAAAACTAGTTTAACATTTTTTTAAAGTCCATCCTTCAGCTCTTGGCCAGTTTGTGGCCAAACACAGCGATCTATACTCAAGCATCTCAATTTTTTTAACACAGTTTCCTGCAGACACAACAATACTGATATAATTCCCACTGATATAACAACATCATGTATTGCCAACCTCATTTATTGTTTTTTAATGGTTACCAATTTTCAACAAAACCCAACAGATACACAGAGGACTCAACAAATCATTCTACTCCTCCAGGCTTCTTGGAAAGACGTAGCCACAGAGAGGAAGTGTCCTGCAACAAGACACAAGCTTAGTGCAGAAGCTCAGGTACTGCTGGACCCTGGGGACTCCACATGAGGTAAAGTGAAGTTTCTACTGAAGGTGAAGTTTCACAGATTTTACACTGACCCATGCGACAAAAATAGTCACAAGCCTATGGCCACAGAAGTACTTGTTATTATCTCACAAATATTGGCATCAGTCCCAACATAAAGGATGTTAATATTATAACATAGACAAACAGTTTTAAGCAGAGGCTAGCTTGCTCATCTTAATTTTATGACCAAATTTCTCAGCAACCAGGAAAAACTCCAGCCACCCTAACTTTTCTGGCAATTTAAAAAAAAAAATCCAACAAAATAGTAGCAGAGAAAAGAGAGTTTAAACTTTATTCTAAGTGTAGGGTCTATTACACAGCAGTATAGCATACCTGTGGTTAGGCTGTTACGAGAATGCTGCACTCCACTGCCTGCATATCTTTACATTTATTTAAGGGATAACCTTGATTTCTTAGTGCTGTACTATATAATGCCATAAACAGCTGCTGAGATCAATAACTGAAGTTAAATCAACCTCCAGAGCTGTATGCAGAGAGCATACTACGGTGCCACTGAAGGAATCTAATTGTATTTTAAAGCAAACCATAGCATTGTAAGACAGCAATGTTTTCCTCTGCTTGGGGGGAACGGGGGGTGTCCACAGATCTGAACTCTTCAGCTTTCTGCTGACATACAATATGCACTAGATGGTGGGTAGGATGATAAAGCCTGAAGTCTGCGCTGATTAAGGGACACGGGGAATGGAAAAACTCATTGAAGACTGCTGCAAAGTGAAAGCACATTAGCTAAAGCTCATTAGATTCCTGTATGGGTACTTTTTTTCTGAATCAGAGGGTCCACACAGAGCTGAATGCACTTCAACTAACGTGGTTTCACATCACACTCTAACTTATTATATCTTGACTCTACTGGACATGCGCTTTAAAGCTCTCAATGCTTCCACAGTGAGGTAAAATAGACATCCAAACAAATGAAGAGAGGGCCCCAAGTGCCAGATTACTATCTCTTAAAGGTCCTCAATCTCTTGTAAGAAGTCTTGTTAAAGCTCCTAAGGCCAGTCACTTCTAAGCAGCTAACAGAGATGGCTGTGGCCGCCTGCTCGTCCCACCCTGTTACCCGCTCTTTGTGCCACAGCAGGGGCTGCAGAACAGGCAGCACACACTCACCGCAGAACACAGCCCAGCATCCTGACATAAACCTGAAACAAAGATGACCTAAATTAACATGCTGAGCCATGGCTGCAGCTGCCGCAGCTCTTACTTCCAGCTCCCATGAGATAGGTGCAGAGGGCTAAAGCTGTGTCTGTTGGTATGAAAGTGAGAAACCTGTCCTAGCTCACCACAGCCTGCAGGTCCACTGGAGGACTTGGAGCCCTGTGCCAGCAATGTGCAGCCTTCTCAGAGCTTGCAATAAGCACTCCTACTCTTCTTCCATTTTCACAAATAAATTCAAATGACAGACAAAACCCTCACCTGTTTGGAAAGGAATGCCTTCTTCCAGAAGGGCTATGATCACTCCTCCCATCTTCAAACTCTTTTCTTTAAGACCTACGTGATGTCTCAATTGTGACAGCTTCAGAGAAGCGTGAACAGCCTTTTACACTCACACAGGGTACTTCATGAAAGCTCAGCATCTTATTTTGGCCAGATTAATTTGTCCTTATTATAATTGTACCTAACTGCTTTAGCATCCCTTAAATTTATGCATGTTCATAATGTTTAACTGTGACCAAAAGCTGTAAGAGTTGGCAGAGTTTCAAACTTTTATTACATCTAGAGCACCGTTGTGACATTTCTCAGGGAGAAGAAAAACAGGAGTAGTAGCAGCAAGCAGAGGAAAACCCTGAACTGAAGGGCGGGGGGGGGAAGCACTTCAAAATACAGAATAAAAAAAGTACATGATGAAAAGCAGGAAATAGATCTGAGAAGTGAAAAGAAAATAATTGCAGTCTATTTATAGAAGACTTACTATAAAAACAGTAAGAGGGAAGTAAGGAAATTGACCTGACATAAAATCACCATTGCTCATGCAGCCTATGACTTTAGCCCTCCGTTACAGAGCTGATGAACTACAATGAGGACTGCACAAAGCATAGTCTTCACCAAGGGCACAAGTTGTGATAAAGTACCCTGCACCTCAGAAGGTTTGTTTTTGTCAGTTTTCCTATTAAGAAGTAATAGTTGCTTACTGAAACCAGAGGCGGGCGGAAAAGGAGGAGGGGAGGGAGCAGCCCTGAAGTTCTTCGCAAACATATCTGTACCCTGTGAGCTACAGTTAAACCTAAACCTCATCTTTGCTAACAGTATGAAATCCCATTCCAATTTCCATGGAAATCACCAATATCAGCACTGACTTCAGTGGGTTTGATTTAGTCCAAATGTCTCCAAAAAATGTCGGATAAAAAGCTGGTAGGATTGAAACTAATACTATCTCATTCTTCCCCACATTCATCCAAAAAAAAAAAAAAAAAAAAAAAA
>Ga0065711_1035796_pt1 | contig 21824 bp, 13 predicted proteins | sample Hoacrofraction12_FD_59098 | JGI IMG/M metagenome (GOLD analysis project Ga0065711, IMG submission 59098) | Hoatzin crop microbial communities from Cojedes, Venezuela - Epithelial fraction 12 v2 (version 2) | ecosystem: Host-associated > Birds > Digestive system > Esophagus > Crop | place... | reverse complement strand
TCTTGACCAGTTCTAGGCGACTCCCAGCCCCTATCAGGAACTGACCCCTTTGTATGGAGATGCAGGACTCTCTGCTTCAGTTAATTTAGACAATAGATAGGCACTATCAGTTCTCTTTAAATGCACCGCAACTATTAGGTAATGCTTCTTCTACTAAAATCCCTTTTAACCCCTTCGTTCAAAATCACATCCTGAATGAAGTTTTGTCTTGTGGCTGCCTGAGATTACTCTGACTTTTCACACCATGAAGGTTGTTACAGTTTGACTGTGGCCGGCAACAACAGGGCCACGGGGCTGCCCTGCCACCCCTCCCCCCTTTGAGGTGGGGAAGAGAATGGAAAGAAACAGGCAAAAACTCTTGGGTCAGGATAAGGGCAGTTTAACAGAACAGCAAACAAAGTGAACAGTAACAACAACAACAACATGGATAAGGATAATACACAACACAAACAGCAGAACACACAGAGCCGCTCTCACGTCCTGTGCCATGTGCGCTCCAGAGCCGCGACTGATTTCCCACCGCCCAGCTCCCCCCAGACAGAACCCAGCAAGACAGCACATGGTATGGAATACCCTGTTCTGTTTGGCCAGGTTGGGTCAGCCCGCCTGGCTGTGTCCCCTCCTGGTTTCTGGTGAAAATTAACCCTGTCCTGGCCGAACCTAGGACAAAGGTCAGGTTTTTAAATAGAGGATTCCACATAGGATTTTTCCAAACTATCAAGTACTTTGATCTAAGTACTTTTCAAAAGCCAAATAGGTGCTTATCTTCCTTTGAAAATCTGACCTATCTTTATGAAAAATAGAAGATACCTACTTTAACCTGATTTGTCAAAAGATCTGTAAAAATAAGTTATATCAAGAGTCTTTCTAGCTGGATAGTATGTGTCCAGTGTTTTCATTACTGTTTGCTTATGTTATAGCCATGTTACAATTCTTTTTTTTTAGTGAAAAATCCTTCCTATTTTTTTCTCCAAAGTTTTTAAGCAAAGATGTACCAAAATTCTGTATTTCATTTCATTTTCAAAACTAAGCTTTGGATTGTCTTGATTTTGTACCATTATACATCTGCTTGGAACTTTGTTACTAACTTCATGTATCCATATCAATGGAGGGAGGATAAGCTCAACAGTGCTTCATTCTTTATATTCCCAAGGTGAAACAGTCTTCCTCAAAATGCAAACCCAAAAAAACAACAACAAAATTCTTCAGGGAACTGTGTAAGAATGTAGAGAAGATGTTTTTACTGTGGGGGTGACTGAACATTAGCACCAGCCCTGGAGATACTCAAAACTGGACTGGATGTGATCTGGAACAAAGCGATCTGGCCAACCCTGCTCAGAGCAAAGGGCTGGACTAAGTGGTCTCCAGACATGCCTAGCAGAACTCAACCACTCTGCCATCCTGTAGAATGGAAAAACTATCAGGAGAAATGACAAGCAAAAAATTATCTCAAATGTGCTACAAGATCAATACCTAGGAAGGTATACTAATCTGACTTCTGCAAGCATTGCTGTGGTCCATGCACTTCTTTAGGTCCATTTGCTTGGATCTGTCTATATATTCTGTTTCTAAATATATGCAACATTTCTAAATTAGATGTTCTAGGATATGAAGAAAGAGTTTGTGTGCTAATACATGATCCTACTTGTACCCTGAGACAGGGAAGTGTTCAAATTCCTCCTTTCTTACTTCAGGGCATTGTTACTCACACACCTGCCCTCTTGGCACTGTGGGGCCCACCCATTTCTTGGTCCATAGGACCCTGCTTCTAACCTTGATGGAGGTGGCTTCATTATGGATGAGGCTGGAGTCCCTGTCCTCTTGGTGTCTAGCCACTGTGCCCACACTCACAGCCACCCTGCATGAGGAAGAGATTCATAAGGTCAAACTTTCAGGATTGGGTGGGAATATTGTGACCTACATGGTCCTTTCATGTGCTTTGAGAGTATTTTGTCATCTCTTATCATGCATATAAGAAAGCTGTAAAGCCAGACACACTGTGTCCTGTCCTTGCCTGAACAAGAACAAGTCATACTGATCTGTTTATTTTAAGGTGGGAAGAGAGAGTTTGGGAGGGGCAGGGTGGGAAGGTGTATCAGTGGGAGAATGCTCCAGAGCACAGGGGATAGGTGTGCGGTACAGTCCCACTGATGGGTGGCAGATGGTTCGCGAAAGCAACATGAGCTGAGGCGTTGCCAAAGGCAGTCCCAAGGGATCCCCTTTCCTCTTCGCTTTCCCTGTGTTCTTGTTTAATCCATTATCTTTAAGGTGTTTTTTAAAAGCCAGTTATCTAGAATTGTCTGTTTCAGATCTGATATACCTGTAACTTAAAACACAATAATCAAATAAAGAACATATAGTTAACACTCCAAAATCAGAATAAATAGGTAAAATCCAAATCATTATAACAGCAAAAAACTGTTTAGCTTTGCCTTTTAGGACAAGCGTTTGACAATTTGGACAAAGCAAAGTCACTCTCTTTGAGATGTCTATTAAACCTGCCTCCTTCTTCCTCTACATGGTCTTCAATATGTAGTGAATAAATGAATCAACGCAAATTAAATAACACAGTGAATCATTAAATCTAAGAAAAATACTCATATTTCTCTGATTGAAAATTGTTGTTTTATTGTATAAAATACAGTATACGCTACTTGTCTAATTAAACTATTGAATATGTTAGTTTTACAGAGCAGGCAAGAAGGAAGTCTAATGATGACACAAGGACAATGTTTGTTTTCAGAATAGCAATTTAAGAATTTGTAAGACAAACAATGAGAAAAATTATTTTTTCGAAGACTATAAAGCTGACATACTCTTCTAACACACCAATATCCTATTTCTTCCACTGTTTGTCAGATTACCATTGTTTTTTTTGCCTAAAAAGATACTATTCAAAAGCAATCAAAGCCATAAAAGCCTCAATTCTTAATGCATATTTAAAAATCTGAAACATTTTCAAAACTGTTATTCACCCAGCAGCACCTCTTGACTCCAATCAGGAAATATCTTCATAGCTACATTCAGAGATTACTTGAAATAATTAGTGGTTTTGAATATTGTAATGACTGTAAATATCTTGCAGGAAGACTGAGGTGAAATTCATTAATAAACTACAGGTAATTTGTTCAGCTCTTTCTCTGTTTCCATGAATTTTTGGGATTCTTATATACTATAAAGTTCAGTGCTTCATGCAAGCTAATTAGATACATTGACCACCTGTAAGTATTTAATATTTCTTCCCTTTGTATAGATTCACCTTCAAACTTACTGCCTTTTTTTAATCTTTATTTGTATATTACTGCGATCCACACTGTTTTGTGTAGGCCATAACTTTTCTGTAAGTCATCACCAGCCAAGACGTAACATTCAGCTTGTTTTTTTAATGTTACAAAGCTTGTGTGGCCACCTTATTTATGTGTCTGTCTTCAATTCTTACAGTCATGTTTTTGAACTTTTTGACTGATTACAAATAAATATGAAAGAAAAGAAGAAATCTAAGCAGCTACTTGCATGTAACTTTCGAGTATCTGTAGTCTTGGTTTTGTCACCTGTCTTCATTGTATGAAGATAAAAAGAAAACATAGTTTTTTCTTATGTTTCTGTGTCACCAATCATTTATAAGCCATATTTAACTGTTCTTAGCAGATAGACCTACAAAAATATATTTGTTACTTAGTGTAATGTCAAATTGATTGGTGACTAAACCACATAGTTTTATTTTAATTTTTACTAATTTAGTTTAATTTAAGTATGCATATAATGTATTTTAACTCCACAGACTATATGTGTATCAGTCTGAGAATAAAAGCAGAATTTAAGTAATTAGGTTATTTCTGTTCTCTGTCCTCATTCTGCCAATCCATTTTAATTGCAGCTTCCACTATACTACTAGTAGTTGACCTGTGAAATGTGAGGTAGTACTCTTTCAGAAACATGTCAAAAAAGACATTTATCTTATGAACAATTATAAAACTGATTTTAAAAAAAAATCACTTTTATTTGTCACTGAATATACTTTTTCTTTAAGTAAAGAAGTTTTGGTTGTTTTAATGTGTAACTTAACAATATTACCTCTCCTGTCAGGGACATACATGATCATTTCTTTATCCATGGGGTTATTTTCAAAAGTACAATGGAAGTTATACACACAATTTGTTTTATTTCTGCTCATCACAATGCTCCCCAATATGCGTTGAAAACAGATGCTGAATTCTGAAACCCACTCCCACCTCCCTTCATCCACCAAAGCAAATGTCCAAGCAGACAGAGTATTTTCACAGTATGAGACATAGATTGCTAGGTCATTTTCCTAATCAAGGCCTTTAAGAATCCAAATCCAGTTACATAACGTGTAAACTTTTCTTGTCTGATAACTGCAAATCTAAGATGACATGTAAACTCTTTAACTTCATACTTTATATTCAGGCAGCCAGAGACTGTGTTTATTTCTGTTTTTTTTTTTTTTGTTTAAAGTGCTAATGAAACTATACCTTTTATTGATTCAGATGAGAAGACACTAAGTAGTAGGAGCTTGCTTTTTTGTGAACAAAAATCACTTAAGTAAATCTGTATACTGAAACAGTTTCAAGTTGAGAATTAAATATCCAGAACTTGAATTTATATAAAGAATATTTATATGCATAAACATCTTCCAGCCAATCAAACTTCAATGTAAGAAAACAAACTAATTATTAAAGACACTATATTGTTAGATATAAAGATAAAAATGTGATCACAGAGTATGCACTGATTCTGTTATTGTTAACTATTATCCTCATCTAGACAGGTTATATGACTAAGCAGGAATTATGAAAGACAGGGGACTGAAAAATTAAATTTTTCTAATAAAAGATTTAAAATTGAAATATTTTTCTTGTTGATAACCAGTGATACGGTTTAGGAAGTGATGATTAAAGACATTGTGCATGTTGGTACATAAATGAATCTGAAGAGATATGTCTGTGACAGAGTTCAGTGAGTGATAGCTATGTTGAAGATCTGGACATTTTTGGATGGTTTTTGCAACGGTTCTTTGGCATGTCAAAGTTTGCTGTGCGAGACATAATTGGAATGTAGAGGGTGTGCAGAAAATGTGGTATGACAGGACTGAAATACCTGTGAGTTTCCAGAGGAATGTGAAGTTTGTAAGGTAGCTTGAAGCAACCAAAAGAGACCATGTGGCCTTGAAGGCTGCTGCTTACCCCCTGTCACTTAAATATTTCATTAGAGAGACAGGGAGGAAAGCACAACTCCTCCCCCCTCCCCTGCCTCTGCATCTTCTGCTCTGCACTGTTTTGACTTACCATGCAGACAGATCTCTAACTGGACTTATCTCCTCTCTCAACAGAGAATACAAGGATAGCAATGTCCAAAATCCTACAAAAGGTGGGATTACAAGGTGCAGTCCCAAAATACATGTATGGCCTTGCAGTTGCTTTGCCTCAGACTTTGGTTTATTCTTCTCAGTCTATCTGCATCTCGTCTCTCAGTCTGGGAGTATTAACATTGCAGAGGTTATTCTTTTCAGAGTTTACAGGATAATCAAACAAAAGAGAAGACTCTCAACTTCTATTCAGACCTTTACCTTGAGACTGACTTTTACCTTAGATTTAGCAGCAATTCTTGCAAAGTTCCTTTCAAATTTTTATCCTTCCCTCCTAATGTTACTAGTCCACGCTTTTTTTATTACTGTAACCTCACTCTTTCTTCTCAGGACCAAGTCCTATAGATTATTCATTCTGTAGAGTTTCTGTACCACTGAAGACCTTACCTGCAATCCTCCTTTCTTGTTTTCCCTGTATTCTTCTTCCTCATTTAAAATAAAAAGTCCTGACAATCTTTCATGAACTGTATCAGTATTTCAGCATCTCCAGCTGAGAATAGATGCAATTATATACATACACACACACAAGGAGGTTGTAGCTTAGTATTGTGTAAAGCCAAGATTCTGGTTTTTTCACATCATACTTCTTAAAATAGTCCCTGGATATCAACAAAGTGAATTCTGTAGGACACAACAGACAATATATAAATGCCATTTCAAGACTTTTTCCAAAACAAGGTATATTTTAAAACAAAGGTAATATTGGATTTTACTTTGATGCCAGGGCAGGGCAGGACAGGGAGAAATTGATTAGCTTAAGGTCCTGTGGCTCAAAATATTTTGTTTTCTCTTTCCTCTCAAATCCTGATGTTGAAATAAAGTTCTTGTGTTGTTTATTAAAAGATGAAAACCTGCAGCAGTATTATAAAGCAGTTGCAGACGAAAAATATTTTTGGAAGGATTATGTGCAAAAATAGTCTTAAGAAGTAGAAGATAGTTATAGTCAGCCCTGGTTATAGAGTTTATCACTTCTGTGTTTGAAGATCTGTTCTCAAGAAAGGCATTATTTTAAAAATTAACAGTTATGACAGTAGGGTGCATACTACTAGCAAAATTATCCTATAACATCGTAATCCTATAACAGTATTATAATCACAGTCATGTGCTGGTTTTCACTTGAACAATTACACACCAACTGATCTGATCATATCATCTTTGCCATTAAACTTCATGCTGTTTTCCCCAAGTCCCATAACATGCTCCATTGATCTACTGGCAGTATGTGAAGACCCAGAAAGAAATGTGATGTACTATCTGTCCCCAAATACATTCAGGTTAAGCCAGAAAGTTTAAAGAATGGTTGTGTGGGAGAGCTGTTGAGGTGATTTTTTTACTGCATGAAAAGTAGCAGATTCTTTCTCACTCTGCTGTTTCAAATGACTATTTGTTGGAGAAGGAATTACAAGATCAAATATTAAGGGCTAACTCCATCATGCAAGCAAAAAGCTTACATGCATAGAAGAAAACAAAGGAGAGCACAAAAGAGTTGTGAATCAAGAGATGACTCAAAGGAAGCCAAGTAACAGGAGAAAATCTAAACATTGTTGAGAATGGGGAACTCTCATGCAAAAAGGTGATAAACATCATTAACACAATAATGGTAATGCACAGAGGAGAAGGAAACATGAGTAATTGGACCTGAAAGCTGTGTGTACAATAAGAGGCAGTCCCAAGACCAAGACATGTGTTAAGATTAAAGGCTGAATGTATAATTTAACATATGTGAGCTTGGATCTTACTCTCCAAAAAAAATGGAAGTTAGTACTTGAGCAAAAGGACTGGCAGCAACATTTTAATACTGTTTACATGAGTGGTCTTTCTCCTATCTAAGCAGTGTCAGATTTAGGGTTCTGAAAGTGAGAGAAGTTGGCTTTTACTGCAGGTCACACAACTGGCTGTCTTGGCTGCAAAACAAAACCTCCAAAGCCAAACAAAAAAACGCAAAAATCATTCCTCCGATAATCTAACTACCTTCTCCCCTAATAGTAAATGAACAACCATTAGTCTACTGTTCATCTCTTTCTGAACTGCTTAATGTGATTGGTTGAAATTGTTGCTAACAACACATGAGGTGTACAAGGGAAAGGACTCCAGGTTCAGGAAAATGAAAATTGTTTTTCTTGTGAAGAATGAATGTATTATGAGTTTTCTTGGGAGAAGGTAAGTTGTTTTATTTTTTAAAAAGTCATATAGAATTTATTGCACAGCAAGGAACTGATCGTGAACATAAGGGCAAAAGCAGAATTTAATGTTAGGGGCTGGGAAGTGGTTATGAGAGTGTGAGGTGCCTATGTTCATGTGATTATTAATGAGAATTGATAATGGTTTGAGTGGATGCAATTAACTGATTTTGTTCTCAGGGATAAACTTGATTAGCATGGGTTTAAAAGTGGACAGCTGGCTTTGGAGTTAACTAGTTTTCCGTGCCTGAGAAAGCAGAAAATGTAGCTGCTGCACTGGAAGATGAAAGAACCATCAAGAAATAAAGCACACAATAGTGCTGTGGACTGTGTCATCTTTAAAAAGGACAAAAGGAACTGATGGTACTGTGCCACTGAAGATTAACCTACATTTGGGTGTATATGAGATGACATCCAGCACAGTAACCCACTCAGAGGCAACTTGATTACAGCAATGAATTTTACAGAAAGCCCTGACTGAGAGGTAGTTCATGGGAGATTGTCAGCACTGAAAGGAGATTCACACTGTGGAAAAGGTCCTTGCTATAAAATATACAGGATATGGGATTTTCTGAAGCAACACCAAAAATATGAACTAAGTTTTCTAGCATTCATGATTATTGAATGTTCTAAATGTAATTTTGTGCCCATAGCCCAGCTTCAGTCCCTGATGAGATGTTTTTCACAAACACTACTTTAATCCAATGCATGCCTGTAAACTACAGTTCATAGCACAGAAACTGTTTCAAAGACTTCAAGCTATGGTACTTCCTTAAGACTTTTCACAAACTCACTGTATTTTAGCCCCCATCAATTGCCGTTCCATGAGCACCAAAGGGACAGAAAGCTCTACTGCAATGTGTAAACACAGCCCTGCTGCAACACTCAAACAAAATATTTTCAGTGGATTATCTGTCAAAAGGATATTTCTTGGCAAGAGAAGCTTGAACAGAATATGTAGTCTATAGCATCATAACTTCTACAGTATGCGTTTACAAAGGCATTTACGACAGGTTACAACAGAATTCTATCCATTTTTGCATATGGGTGTTTTTCCCCACAAAAGGTGAGATCATTGCAAGCAATGAGAATGAAGTCCTTTTATTCAAAGTTCACCAGGTTCACTGGTGTTAGATTAAATTCTCTCTAGGAATCTCACCTTTGTCCGAGAGACTAACCTGTGGCAGCATCATAGCTTAGCTATAGGAGTTTTCTAAGAAACTAGAGGAAACTGTGACAAAGTATGCATATGCCTTTAAAAAAGGACCCATCTCAGGGATTTCTGACATTAAAGCTTTTCATTTCGTGAGACATATTTGCATCTGAATTGCAGTCATGTCAATGTATAACAATTGTTAGTAAATATTGAATCACTTACGCAGTTGTATATATGTAAAAAGAATTCACCGCTAAATGAAATCTTCACTTATCACCTAAAATGAAAACAAAAGTAAAATTTTTGTAATCACAAGTACACAAATTTATGAGATTCTAGATGGATAATTGTTGTTTACAGATCTTTTGGGAAGAATATCATTTTGGGGAGCTGACAGTAGAAAGGTTTATGGTAATTCATCTCTATTTTCACTTTCACCTGGGATTTAACTTGATTCCCTAGAATAACACTTACTTTGAGGAAATGTCTTTGGTAAGTACCCTGCTCAGAATCAAAGGAAAAAACACCAGAACATATTACTGTGAAAGCAGGTCTGAATCTTGACTTTATTAAAGCCAATAGCCTCTCCTCTGAACACCTCTTCTATGAGGAAAGGCTGAGAGAGTTGGGGTTGTTCAGCCTGAAGAAGAGAAGGCTCTGGTGAGACCTTATAGCAGCCTTCCAGTACCTGAAGGGGGCCTAGAAGAAAGATGGAGAGGGACTTTTGACGAGGACAGGCAGGGATAGGATAGGGATAATGGCTTTAAACTGGAAGAAGATAGATTTAGATTAGATATAAGGAAGAAATTCTTTGCTATGAGGGTGGTGAGGCACTGGAACAGGTTGCCCAGAGCAGCTGTGGATGTCCCCTCCTTGGAAGTGTTCAAGGCTAGGTTGGATGAGGCTTTGAGCAACCTGATCTAGTGGAAGGTGTCACTGTCTATGGCAGGGGGGCTGGAACTAGATGATCTTTAAGGTCCCTTCCAACCCAAACCATTCTATGATTCTACGATTCTATGAATAGCATGAGGGAATAGGCTTAGATTTATATGATGCTCGTCTGAAAATGAGTAGTCACATTTCAGGAAAGGAAGTGTATATTTAAATGCAGTAATTTAAGTAGGAAGAGACCTCTGATCACACTGTCTATCTACCCATGCAGAGCAGGGCCAATATATTTCACGTTACTTGGGGCTTAATGTGGCTGTGGTCTCAGTGTCTCCAAGGAGTGGTAATCACATTCTTGCCAGGCAATCGCCTTTGGTGATTTGAGTATCATCACTGTGAAACATTTCTAATATCAAACTGGAATTTCCCATGCTCCAGCCTTTCTTTCTGCATCTGTGTACCTCAGAATGCTTCTGTCTCCTAGTTTTCTGAACCTTCCTGCAACTGTAAGCTGTCTTCCTGGTCCTCTTTCTTTACAAATAAGGAAGGCTTTCTTTGCTGCCTCAGCTTCTGCTTGTGTAGCATGAAGCCTCTTTCTGTTCCTGTCAGTAAAATAAAAGAAAAATGTGAAATAGTATCATACAAACGTGAAAGCAAAAGTAGAAAGATGACTAGATGACTTTAAATGCTCCTGAGCATAGCATATGTATGCTCCTGCAAGACATTGTAAATGATCTTCCCCTTTTAAGAAATTTTTTTTCAGGTTTAGGTGAATTGTTCTGATAGATGTTAATGTTGTTGATAGATATTATTGCTTTGATAATCACCCTCGTACCCCCTCCCCCTCCTCTTCCCCCGAGAACAGAGGAGCTTTTACTCTAGTATTAGTATGTAACATTTACATAGGAGCAAATTTCTCCACTGCCCTCATTTGGCATCATTTAAATGAACAGTTCAGAGGAAAACAAAGTGAAAAAAGTCATCTTTGCATTAGGCTTTTAGATTTCTACTTTTATTTAAATAAACTATCACATCAAATTGGTCCAGGGCTGATAGATTTCAGGAGAAAGTCTTTAGTGATGAAGTCCTTTAAGGTTTCGCTAAAAAGAAAAGTAACACAGGCATAAAGAGCAGCTATCATAAAAATCTACTGCTACTTGAAAAGAAAATACTGTAAGACTTGAATAAGAAAGACAGGCTGTGAAGAGTCACATTTGCAACAAGTAACTTACAACCTAACTTTCCAGTGTCACACACGTATGTGGAGCAAGCTCTTGACAGCACTACAAAAAACATTAAATCTGCTTTAAAAGTTTTTGAGGATAATACTATGCCTAAGAATGTTTAGAAAGTGTTACTGATTTCAGGCGGGCTCAACTTTTGGGCCAGGTCAATCTCATACTTGACTTGCAGCATCCCAGATGACAGTGCCCTTTCTGAAGTGTCATTGGAACTAAGGCAGATCAGAGTTGCTATTTTTGCTGTTTGCATCTATATATTGAGCATATTCAAGGGAGGAAAAAAACAAATATAGCTGCAGTCTGAAAATAATTTTGGGACTGTAGTCACAAATAAAGTGAATGACTGATTAAATTCACTGCAACATAAATCAATTACAACTTTTGAAGTCAAACCTACTAAATGGATTTTTCTCAATGCCAGAAGAGCAGAATATTGTATGGAGTTTTAAAATCTTTTGTAAACAGATACTACATGGTTATTTATTTCCAAGGAAAGACTAATTGCAAGCAATTACAACAAAAACAAGTAGTTTAAAAATAGCTCCAGCAACTCCTACTTCCAAGAAAACACATTTCGACACAGTCAGCAAAACACTAAGTGTGAGTGAAAATTTTTATGGAAGTGTTGTAATCTTCATTTACCCGTGAAAAACAATGATGGATGCTTTGTAAGTACAGAGTTGCACAGTGTGGTATTCTGCCACCTATCCTAAATATTGCATTGTCAATTAGTAATTCAGTGCATTTCTTCTATGCCACTGGGCCAGCAATTAAATGTTAGCAAAATGAAAGACTGCTGACTGAGTACAGATTTTTTAATTACTAAACCTTAGACATACATATTATATTCCTAAATTGCAAGCTACAAGGAGAAAATAAAGTTCTGGAAGCCAAAAGACTAGTGGGAAATGAATTAAGATCAAGAGGAAATGCTATTACACGGCAGTGTAGGGAAAATAAATGAAATTTATCAAAAACTAGAAAATAATTTTATAAATTTCATTTGGAAATAGCCACATGAGGAAAGACTCCACACTAATTTGCATAATTTTGCATTTAATCTCACTTTTATTTTTTAACCTGTTTTTCTTTCTATGTTATCTTTAGGCATTTTATGCTGACAATAATTTTAATAATACCTCTAGAAAATATTATGCTTTTGATGGGTAGGTATTAATATGAGTACATATGGTCTTAACCTCTCAAACTTTACAGAGAGCAATGTGCCATCTTAAATACAAAAGTACGTTTCAGAAATGAGTGAAAAACATTACACTTTCAGTTTAAGAAACTAAAATTTAAGTTAATTTTCTTATCTTTATGTGGAAAAGTAAAGCAAAAACCTTAGTATGTGTGCACTTCTGCCTATGCAGGCAATTTATCAGAAGTACCCAACTCTACATGATACTCTAACTGTATCATTGTGTATAGGTTTCTAAATACTGAATAACTTGCAGCTGATAAAGGCACCTTATATATTCAGAGATATGTATTCACTAATATTTTTTGACCTTAAAAATATTAATTTATCTGTGCATGTGTAAGCATTGGGGGTTTTACCTTGTTATTTACTATATATGATTTGGGTAGCATTTCAATGCAGTATATAGCTACAGATTAAAATCTTTAGAAATAGATTTTCCCTGTTTCCTGGAGCACTGAAATATCAATTAATGTATGACGACTTTCCCAGTTCTTAAAATCTGATAGTGCCTTGTTCCTTACTGTATTTTTCTTTTGCTACACTAAAAATGTAATCTGATAATAAAGATTCCAAAAATGTTTCATGTTTCAAAACTTATTTCCACAATACTTTTCTTTTATATTACAACATTGCAAATGCATTTTCTGCTGTAACTTTTGAAAGTATTTTCATCTGCCATTAGTAAGAAGCTAGGTAACTGCAAAAGATTCAGGCATATACAACCATTCTAAAGAAAATGGTAAGAATTTCTGAAAAAGCGTCACAAATTTAGCAGCTTAATGATTCTGGGTTTGCTTTGTCTTAGTTTTATTTCAAAGGAAGCTAGCAAACAATTTTTGGTAGTGTTTCACTGCAAAGTGAAAATATTCCTGAAATTATGAAATGATCAGAGGTGACTTCTAAGAGATACATTTCTTTAATAATGTACCACTAAGGATGTTGTCTGTGATTACTAGCAAGCCATTGTCTTTCTGGAACTGTTGCAAAAGACTAGTAGATTAGATGCCAGGATATTTCATTTTCAAATGTTGGGTTGCTACACTGGAAAGCGTCAATTTTTTTGTTAATAAAGTAAAATGAACTACTATAGATGTTCTTTTTCATTGTTCAGTTTCAGTATACCATTAAAATAATGACAACTGAACAAGAACGCTTTTGTATTGCGTTATTTGAATTTGGCACTAGTTACTGGTTCTGTCACGCTGAGAATAGTTCAGTTATTTTGATTTTACCACGCCAGGAACTGAGCAATTAGCTTAAACCTGAAGTAATATGAAATACAGCATACGTGTATAATAGCCAAAGACATAGAAACATCTGAACTTCTACAACATGCACACAGTACCTCTGGCCGTTACACCTACTGCTTGGAAAATAATTGCAAGACTATTGTGTTATTTTCAGTTGTGTTCTGGAGCCTCTGATGTCTGATTTTATAGGAGGACATACGACCAGCTGATTTGCTTGAGATTACCTCAGATAAATCAATGCTCTATTCTTTTATTGTTCAGTACTGTATATCATAGCTTGGAAGACAGTTTAAGTACCACAGAATCTTTTCATTAGTTCTAGCTTCATCGTCGCTTATAAATCTCCTTTGTCCCTCCAAGTCTGCTTTTCCTTCATGCTGCACAAAATGGAATAAAGAAAAGATAAACTGGCTTAAACAGATGGACTTTAAGGTTGGTTGTCAAAAAAATCTCTTTTTTTTTAAAACTCTACAACAATAATTATAAAAGTCTTCAGTCAGCAACCATTTTTTTTCTAATGTCAGTCTTCAATCCATTGCTGACACCCCACTATTGTGCACTCAAATGAGGCAAAAGACAGGAGAAAAGGGATCTGCCTCCTTAACTGGTCAAGCAGATTTCTGGAATTTCAAGAAGATTTCTGGAATTTTCCCTAGCTTTTGGGGGAAATGCTGCTTCTGCAGTCTATTTCCAAGTCAGCTTATCAGAAAACTAGATCCCCTTTAGCAAAAACAATCCCTGGCTTCTGCGTCTTACCTCTTTACCTTAATAGCTGTGTTTCCCTGTTCTTATCAAAAGATAGGTATAAATTCCGTGAATGAATCAAGTTCTCCATATAATATTTCCAGTGGGTGATTATTGATCTTCCTGTTCCTGATGATCCACTTGTCTCCTGGTCTTACCTACTTATGAAGACATATCAGCTCTTTGCCAGCCATACCCTGTAGCATTTTAGGACAATTTTATTACATTTCACTTCAACTAATATTGTCTATCTCTTTTTACGTCTGCAGTAAATAAAGTGTAAAGCTTTTCTTTTAAATATAAATACTGGGGGTGGAGTGTAATTGTTTGTTAGTTTGACATTGCTTCTCATAACAGGAACAATGAATCTGAAAATAAATGAGGGATAAATAAGACTTAGCACTAATATGTATGATAGTGTGAGTTTAATTTCTAAAGTGCCATGTTAGACTAAGCTTAATCTGAAAAATTATTGGTCTTCTAACCACTTAGTTTTAAAATTGCTTTCTTTTGCTCTCTAATTTCTGCCTAATTCCTGAAGGATTGGAGTACTTGAACGGCAGAGTTTTAACATTTAATTGTTATAAAAAGTCTGATGATTGAGTGGGAAGAGGGCAGAGAGAAGAAGATAAAAATAAAGAATGGGGAAGATATTATGAAAGACAATAGTGGGAATAAATCTCTATTAGAGTCGTCATATGTTTCCAATATTGGCTCTGCATTAAAAGAAAGAAAATTAATTGTGATTTAGCAAGAGGAATACATTTCAGCAAGAATCCCCTTTTTAAAAAGAAACTGCAAACTATTAAAATCGAAAGAGGGCTTGTACAGGGTGACAAGAGGAAATATGAGGCATACGACTGCCTCATTGGAGCAAACAGGAAATTTCATTACCAGAAGAAAATGAAAATGGAAGAAGAAAAAATGATCATTGTGTTTACAAACCACTGAGTTTGATTCAAAGCAGAATAACAAAGCATAGCACCATTTTTACTCTGATCCTCATTTTGGCTAGATTACACCTTGGCATATATATATATATATAATATTAATGAGTCGTGGACAAGAATGTAGTACAAATGTTGAAGTTTGTTTTGCTTTTATAAAAATTAGCATAATAAAAATACCTTTATTCCATTTTTAACAGACTCATATCCCATTCAGATGCTGTATTTCTATATTGCATTATACTATGATCTATAGTGCCAATATGACCTCCTTCTACAAGAAGGTTCAGAAGGAGGATCCTGGGAACACCTGTCAGCCTGACCTTGGTGGTGGGCAAGATTATGGAGCAATTTATCTTGAGTGTGCTCACTGGGCATGTGAAGGACAACCAGGGGATCAGGTCCAGTCAACAGGGGTTCATGAAAGGCAGGTCCTGCTTGACCAACCTGATCTCCTTCTATGACCAGGTGACCCACCTAGTGGATGGGGGAAAGGCTGTGGATGTTACCTACCTGGACTTTAGTAAGGCCCTTGACACTGTTTCCCACAGAATCCTCCTGGAGATACTATCTGCCCATGGTTTGGATGGGTGTACACTTCACTGGGTAAAAAAACTGGCTGGATGGCCCAGTTCAGAGAGTAATGGTGAATGGAGTTAAATCTGCTTGGCGGCCAGCCACTGATGGCAATCCCCAGGGCTCAGTTTCACATACAGTCTTGTTTAAGGTCTATATCAATGATCTGGATGAGGGGATTGAGTGTTCCCTCAGTAAGTTTGCAGATGACACCAAACTGGGCGAGACAGTCAATCTGCTTGAGGGTAGGAAGGCTCTGCAGAAGGATCTGGACAGGCTGGATTGATGGGCCAAGGTCAGTTTTGTGAGGTTTAACAAGGCAAGTGCTGGGTCCTGCACTTTGGTGACAACAGTACCATGCAATGCCACAGGCACAGGGAAGAGTGACTGGAAAGCTGCCCAGCAGATAAGGAGCTTGAGGTGTTGGTCGACAGCTGGCTGAACATGAGCCGTCAGTGCGCCCAGGTGGCTAAGAAGGCCAAAGGCATCCAGACTTGTATGAGAAAAAGTGTGGCCTACTTGAGTAGGGAAGTGATAGTTTCTCTGTACTTGCCACTGCTGAGGCCACACCTCAAATACGGTATTCTGTTTTAGGCCCCTCACTGCAAGAAGGACATTGAGTTGCCTGAGCATGTCCAAAGAGCAATGACGCTGGTGAAGGGTCTGGAGAACAAGTCTTATGAGGAGCAACTGAGGGAACTGGGCTTGTTTAGTCTGGAGAAGAGGAGGCTGAGGGGAGACCTTATCGCTCTCTACAACTACCTGAAAGGAGGTTGTAGTGAGGCAGGTTTTGGTCCCTTCTCCCAAGTAACTAGTGATAGGACAAAAGGAAATGGCCTCAAGGTGAGTCAGGGGAGATTTACATTAGATATTAGGAAAAATTCTTTTTACTGAAAGAGTGGTCAGGCTTTGAAACAGGCTTTCCAGAGAAGTGGTTGAGTCTCCATTCCTGGAGGTGTTCAAAAAATGTGTAGATATGGCACTTCGGGATATGGTTTAGCAGGCAAAGTGGTGTTGGGTTGACTGTTGGACGTGATAATTTTGGAGGTCTTTTCCAGCTTGAATGATTGTATGATTCTATGATTATATTATTTTATACCAATAATTTAATTTCATTTAACCATATGAGGAGTCTACAGGCTTCCTAAGTCATTTCTCCTTCCTCTCCTACCAGAATTCACACTCGTTAGAGTTGTGCTCTGGAAAAATTTTTTAAAATGAGAAGTAATATGTCAGTTTCCTTTACAAGGTTTTGAATCATACTTTCTACATCAAACAATAGTTACTCAGTAAACCTATTTTGATGTACGACAACAATATTTCGTATCCACATGCATGTCAGTTCTACAAAAATACTAGGAAATTTCACAAACAAAGTCCTCCATTAGCATAGAGAAGTTTGCAGAATGGTGTCCAAAACCTACTAGTTATGTGATGGTACCTAAAATAGTCAATAGGCTTTATTAGTTTTACTTTAGTTGTATAGCACTCAAACTTTCTGAACGTGCTGATCAATGATTTCCAAAGATAATACAATTTAAACTAAGTTTCCAATTCATTTATCATGTTCACTGAGAATTTATCATGTTTCTCTGAGAATGTATGTGTACCGTTTTCTTGTGAAAATTGCTATTTAGGGGAAATATTTTTCAATGGATTGACTGTAAAGTATACTCAGTTTCTGAAATGATAACTGATCAACACAGCTGAACATCTATTTTTTTCTAAAATATTCTCACATATGAGAGATCTATATCTGTAACATGAGAATTAGTGTCTATCATTTCAGAGCAAACAAAATTTCTCTTTACCCAGACCGACATTTTGTAGAATATGAGCAAAGAAATAAAACAACAAAAAAATGTTCTCCATTAAATTTGGGCATAGATGTGCATATTTGTATGTACTTAACACCATCAACATGCATATACATATGCGTACAATGTTTTCTTGTTGTCAAATGTGGGTCTATCCTCTACATCAATTAAGAAAAAAGAATCAAGAAACTTTATTGCAGAAGTAACTTTACAGGGAAGGAAATGCACCTTACAAAGCTAATTTTGTAATGCAGAATTTTTAGGAAGTGAAATAGTAAGAGCTCTTCCGCGGAGTCTGAATGTTAACTTAATTTAAGCTAAATGTACAGACACCAATCTTGAAAGTTAATATCCTATAACTACACCCATGAAGATTTAATTTTTTGTGGACCACAAACCTGTACATCAGAATTTACGTAGAAATTCAGAAAATATACAAAAAACAAATCTTAAAATGTCTGGCAGCTTATCTGGTAAAAAAAAATAATGGTATTTTATAGCCACATTTTCATTTCTAAAAACGATAAAGTAGTATATTTCACAGGGAATAAAGTTAGGTTACTGGTAAAATCTCTGTTACAAACATATTCAAGATAAATTCCAGGTTCAACTATTCAAGTATTTGAAGGGATTTTGTGCACTACAAGAATCTATGCTGAGATTTATTGTAGAGAGTTTTAATTTTTTTACTGAAGAGGCTCTTCACAGTTTTTTTATTAAGCTTAAAGGTGATCTTAGTCCATGTATCAACAATTGTGAAGACGTGCAGTGTCCTAACATATTAATTTTAACTATATTTGTTGTACTCCAGAGAGTCAGATCTTCTTGGCATTCAGCATCACATTCCACTTAGTCTAAAGCTGGGTTCAAGATTCACTTTTATCAAATCTTTATTAATATTAAATATATTAATCCCAGGATATTCAACGACATTAGTCTCCCATCTAAAGTTCAGGTTTACAAAGTGAGCTATAAAGCACCCTACATGAACTTACAATTGTACAAGTTTATTTTATGGTCCACAGTTCATGCATTAATAAGATCACAAAACTCACGGTCAGGATCTTTAGAATCATTGTAACTGTATTGAATTATATACCCTGCATAATTTTGTTTGGCCTAATAACTATAATGGAGAATGATGAGAAATACAAAAAAAAAAAAAAGAGAAAATAGGGGAAAAAAAGAGAAAATGGAACACCTTATCTTAGGATCTCAAATATACCAAATCTCATATATACAAAAGTCAAATTTTTACAAAGATTTAAGTCATAATCTCTCAGGTAATCTGCCATATACTGACTTTAAATGTACAGCTTTGCATAAACCTGCATGTGTGTAAGTTACTGCTTATTTGTATATGTCAGTAAGGAATTTGTTGGTGTTTTGAATCTATGTTCATAACTTAATTTTGATTTTGACAAATGAAAATACTAGCTTTTTTCCCCACCTCTCTTGGGTTATCATTTCAACATTAACTTCCTTCAATAATAGTTGCTGAATTATTTTTTAAATAGGCAATGATATTTGAAAAAATAAGAAACAATATTGAGGTTCTAGAAGCTTTAAAAAATTCTATACACTTTTTTCCAGACACATTTTCTTTTGGATTAACATATACGAAACACACTATTTTTCAACTGTGTTTGGGATCATTAAACAAAATGTCCTGGGATTGGATTTGATAGGGCTAACTTGCATAAGAAGCCAAGAGGGCACACAGCCAGGACAGCTGACCCAAACTGGCCAAATAAACAGGATATTCAATACCGTGTGACATCTTGCTCAGTGTTTGAGTGGAGGAGCTGGTCAGGGAAGGGTAATCACTGCTTAAGAGTGAGCTGGGCATTGGGTGGTGTGAAAATTACACTGCCTATTCTTCACTTTGTATATTCTTTTTGTCAGTATTACTGTTGTTATTGTTCTCTTCCTTTGCTGCTCTGTTAAACCGTCTGTATCGTAAAGCATGAGTTTTGATTTTCTCTTCCAATTCTTCTTCCCATCCCACTGCAGGGGAGGAGGGACCAACTGGCTGTGCTGTTCTTTGTTGCTGGCTGGGTCTAAACCATGACACAAAGGTTCCATTTGTGTCATAAAAACAGTAAAGTCCTAGTACTTCAATGTGTCAGGATGCAAATCTGAATGCATCAGCAACCACAGTGTTCCCATAAAAACTGAAGCACAGGTTGGAGAGAATTTGCACAAATTGCAGGTGAGGAAGAATTTGGTGGAGAAGGATTGTTGCTGAGCAGTAGGGGCCCGGCTACATACAGGCCATTCTGTAGCATCTATTTTGAATCTGACCAATTTTCTTGCAAGTGAAACATGATACTGCCCCAACAGCAGAAAACCAGCATGACAGGGAGTGGAGAATGAGCTGTTAGTCTTCTGTGTGCCATAGTATTTTTGAGTATATTTGAAAATTGATTATCAGAGCATTCAGGGTACAAATTCTCATGAGCAGCTGTATGAAACAAAACAAGGGAAAAATATTCTTGGTACAACTCCAGAATCTGCAACACTAAAAATACTTTTGCTCTGAAACTTTGTCAGATCTTACAGTCTGAATTAGTTTGATCCGTACTAATGGATACCAAAGGGATATATTTCCTAGGTAACAAAAAACAGTACAGAGTTGCTCCTGGCTTTTGCAAAATGTCAGCCTGTGTGAGGAACTGGAATATATCCCATGACCTTAAAATGTTTATGAGTAGAAGCACTATTTCAATGCAAAGGTCACTAGGCAGCCAGTGTTCGCAGCTAGTTTAGCAGCTTAGTGCTTCTCTCCAGATGACAACATAATTTAACATCTCGCTGATGCATTGGTCATCCAGTAGGTATTTCAAAGTAGACATATGTCAACTTGCTGGAGGCATCAGCTGTTGAGTGACACCTTTCCAATGAGCAGGAAGATAATGAGGATGATTTTGAAATAGCCAAAAGACAAACACTTGGCTGAAATGAAGGTTTAGGTGTTTCTGTGTGCAGTTTGCTTCATTAGCCCAAACTGCAGTCCTTTGGAGATTTCTGTAGAGAAAAGGGTTATGTTTCAGATTACAAATGAACTGAAAATTCCAAGACATTGTATCTATTTGTATATATCTGAAACTTAAATATACTCCAGAGTCCTGGGTTCAGCCAGGACATGGTTAACTTTCACAAGTCAGGAGGTGACACAGCCAAACCAGCTGACCCGAACTGGCCAAAATAACCCGGAGTATTCAATACCCTGTGTCATCATGCTGGATTTCAGGGGGGTGAGCTGGCCGGGGGAGGGAAGAAGTTAACCATGGCTCCGGAGAGCACAGGGCATCAAGCAGTGAGAAATACTCTGTGCATTCTGTAGTTTATTTTATATATTCTTCTTATCAGTATTATTGTTGCTACTGTTCACTTCGTGTGCTGTTCTGTTAAACTGTCCTTATCCCGACCTATGAATTTTTCGTCTTTTTCTTTCCATTTTTCTCCCACCCCAGTGGGGGGAGGGGTGATAAAGCAACTGAGTGGTCGTCTGTTGCCAGCCATAGACAAACCATGACAGTACTTTTGGCAGCCAGCGTGGGGCTGGGATAACGTCAGGGCTGACCAGAGTGTGTTAAAACCACAACAGCTGTGTTCAGTGCGACCAGGTAAACGACCTGCTCAGCCTGGTGGGAGAGCTGAAAGAGGAAGTGGAAAAGTTAAGGAGCATCCGGGAGTGTGAGAGCAAGATCGACTGGTGGAGCTGCACCGTGCCGTCCCTGAGGCAGAGGCAGCAGGAGGTGGCTCCATGAAAAGCGGAGAACCCCCTACCCTCTTGCCACCGAGCAGAAAGAGGGGACCTAAGAGATGGGGGGGAATGGAAACGGGTCCCTGCTTGGGGTGGCAAGTGAATCCCCTCCCGGCCTCTCTCCCCTGCCCTGTTGCCCTTAAGCGACAGATACGGGGCTCTGGAATGTGAGGAACCGACCACAGAGGATGTGGGCGAAGGTGCAGCTCCATCCAGGGGGTTGCCCAGGACGAGTCACTCAGCCCCATGTATTACGACTGCCTCGGCTAAGAAAAAAAGGAGGGTAATTGTCATAGGTGATTCCCTTCTGAGGTGAACAGAGGGCCCGATATGCTGACCAGACCCATCCCACAGGGAAGTCTACTGCCTCCCTGGGGCTCGGATTAGGAATGTTGCTAAGAAACTCTCTGATGTGATGCGGCCCTCTGATTATTACCTGCTGTTGGTAATGCAGGTTGGCGGGGACGAGATCACAGAGAGAAGTCCCAAGGCCATCAAAAGGGACTTCAGGGAACAGGGGAGACAGGCTGAGGGATAAGTGGTGCAGGAGGTGTTTTCCTCCATCCCAGCAGTGGCAGTGAACAGCACTGAAAGGGGCAGAAAATCTCACCTGGTTAACAGATGGCTCAGGGACTGGTGCCATCAGTCAAATTTTGGCTTCTTTGA
>Ga0065711_1035798_pt1 | contig 21825 bp, 13 predicted proteins | sample Hoacrofraction12_FD_59098 | JGI IMG/M metagenome (GOLD analysis project Ga0065711, IMG submission 59098) | Hoatzin crop microbial communities from Cojedes, Venezuela - Epithelial fraction 12 v2 (version 2) | ecosystem: Host-associated > Birds > Digestive system > Esophagus > Crop | place... | reverse complement strand
TTAAACTAAAACAGGGTAGGTTTAGGCTAGATATAAGGAAGAAATTCTTTACAATGAGGGTGGTGAAACACTGGAACGGGTTGCCCAGAGAGGTAGTGGAGGCCCCATCCCTGGAAACATTCAAGACCAGTTTGGACAGGGCTCTGAGCAACCTGATCTAGTTAGTGGTGTCCCTGCTCGCTGCGCAGGGGTTGGACTAGATGACCTCTAGGGGTCCCTTCCAACCCAAAACTTTCTATGATTCTATGATTCTATGAAACAAAAAAACACAGGTGAGGTAAATGGCATTTACTTACCAAGTGATGAACCAAAAAATTGTCCAGGGGAATTAGCTGGAGCTGAGTAATGGCTATTCAAAATGTTAGCTGGCAGCAGACAAGTACAAGCTCGTAGCACTCCATTAACTGGCAGATTCATACTAACAGTGGCAAAAACCACAAAAGATAACCAGAAGTTAAAACAAAAAAATGAACAATGAAAGAAAACTCCAACCTGTATCTAGAATGCCTACAAGAGAGTGAGGGAGTCTTTTACAGAGGATAGATGATGTTCCATCTATGAATCAAAAAAACTGTCATTTTTTCATACTTCAGTGTCAGTAAAATAGTAGTACTGAGCTCTGCTTAAGAATTGAAAAATCAATGGGGAAACATATTTAATTAAACAATGTATTTAGCATTCTAATACAGAAAATCAGTTTCATCTGGAATAAGATCATCATCTAAGTATTCATTTACGAGTCTCACCTCATAACATATCTTGCCTGCCTTATCATGCAGGGTTATAAGCACATGTAACTTTAATCCATATATTTTTTTCTCAAATATTTGTGCAATGTAATCTAACTAGAATGGATAGTAATAAAAATGAATGTGTGGCTTTCAAACATGCTAACCATCAGAATAAAAACATTCCAGAGACTATGATACATACACAGCTGGCTAATATATAATAATGACCATAACACTATATGCGCACTGCTTGACCTTAAAATAATTGCATACTTACTATGTTGAGAGGACCCCCTCTAAGCTCTAGTAGCACCGAGGAACTGACCAATGTTACAGATCAGTTTGGCACTGTTTATAGTGCTGCACAGTAAATAATCATCCCTCTCATTATGTTTGAATGTCATACTGCAATCCAGCCATAATAAATTGTATGAAAGGGTGTATATATGTATATGTGAGAACTGTGTTATGGGTGATTTTTTTTTCCACTCTGGAGGAGAAAAAATATTTCACAATGAGGGTGGTGAAACACTGGAACAGGTTACACAAACTTATGGAATCTCCATTCTTGCAAGTATTCAAAACTTAACTGAATATGACCGCTGAGAAACCCATCTCATCTCACTTGACTGAGCTTTTAGCAGAGTTTGGACCAGATGACTATCTGGAGTTCCCTTCAAAATTAAGCCTAGGAAGCTTGGAGTCTATGCAAATCCCTGAATCTTTTTCCTCATTTGACTTGATAGACTAACTCCATCATGATATGCAATGGAAAAGTAGATCTTGCTCTTCTCTAAAGGCTGTCACCCTAATCAGCTATTTCAGCCTTCCTTTGATGTATCCTGAGTCACTTAAATAGATGAACTACTACACTTGTGCTCTGTTCCACTGTAGAAAAGAACTTGATGAGAACAGAAAAACTAAATGGTACAGAGATCTGTGGGTTTGGTCATTTAGAAATTCACCAGTGGTGAACAGAACTTTGAAAACAGGATTATCCTTAAGAATGGAGGGGAAAATCAGGGTCATTAAAGAAATCATTAGATGTATGCTGACAGCAACTTTGTTTTACAGTTACACAAATAATTGTATATAATATACATATAAGTAATTTTATAAATATAAAAATATGAAATATATAATTATAATATGTATTAGATAGAATTAGATATGTAATTGACAACATTGTTAATTATAATTGGTAGTATAATCCGCTACTACATGCAATAGAAGGCACTGCAAAGACACACAAGCTTGTCTTTAAGAGTCTCACGCATTCACTTTTAGGTGTATAGCATCTGGCAGAAACGCTAACCTAGAACCCTGGGGTGGAACAGCCCCAGGCAACCCCATATGCTGGCAGCTGACCAGCTGGGAAGAAGCTTTGTAGAAAAGGAACTGGGACTCTTGGTGGACACCAAGTTGAGCGTGAGCCAGCAATGTGCCCTTGCAACAAGGAAGGCTAATGGTATCCTGGGCTGCATCAGGGGGAGTGTTGCCATAAGGTCAAGGGAGGTGATCCTGCCCCTCTGCTCTGCACTAGTGAGGCCACACCTGGAGTGCTGTGGGTATTTCTGGCCTCCCCAATACAAGAAAGATAAGGAGATACCATAAAGTCTCCAGCAAAGGGCCATCAACATGATGAAGGTACTGGAGCATCTATTACGTAAGGAAAGGCTGAGAGATCTGGGACTGTTCAGCCTCGAGAAGAGAAGGTTCAGGGAGGATCTTAAAGGGCACAAAGAAGACAGAGCCAGGCTCGTCTCAGTGGTGCCCAGCGACAGGACAAGAGACAAACACAGGAGCTTCTGTCTGAACATCAGGAAACACTTTTTCACTGTGAGGGTCACTGAGCACTGGCACAGCTTGCCCAGAGAGGTTGTGGAGTTTCCATCCTTGGAGAAGCAGCTCAGATAGATACAGCTCTAGGTGATCCTGCTTAAGCAGGGGAGATGGACATGATGACCTCCAGAGGTCCCTTCCAAACCCAGCCACTCTGATTCTGTGAACTTCAACACAGCAAATTAATAGTTTATTAGCTCTGTTTAGAGCTAATAAACCTTGCCTCTCAGTAAGGTTTATTATCTGAACTGTCTGTCAAAGGAATAAGTATATTGAACAATATTTTTTCCTGCCATCCCTCTTAACAATACAAAGTCTGTCAGCATCTGAGCTCTTATTCATTCAGACACAAACCATCTCTTCATATTCCTGTCTAGCTCCCACACATAGAGATGTCTGGTCTTTCTATTGTCACACTCCGATATCAACTTGTAATTACAGTAGAACACTGAAGAAAGACATGGATTAAAAAAGTAAATACTAACCTTCATTATTTTCTCCTAATTTTGGAAAGCCTTAGTTTGAACATTACCACCAACTTCAGGTAAATGTTTATTTTGAATTACAGTCTCCTCTTTGGCAGATGTGGCTTGTGGACCTGAACTTTTAAGAACCTTTCAGAAATTTGTGAAGTTGGCATAGTTCAGGTACATCCTTATCCCACTGAATTAAAGTGGTCACCCCTCTCATTGACTGTTCTTCTTATAATGCTTACACTGTAGTTTCATTAATTTGTGTATTTGTTTGTAATCTAAAACTTAAATGCTAAAATTGTGAAATCTAAATTGTGTTTTGCCTCTGGTTTTATTTCAACATGAAATTTTGGAGCAGGAAGATTCTAGACCTGTCCATAAAATGAGAACCAGAAATCCTTCTTACAAAAGGTCTTCTAAATTAATACAGTGTTCTCCACTCCTTGGCTATACCTCTAGTCTACTTGGATGCCACCAGGGGTGTCATACTGCTATGCATTTCCATATACTCTAGTTTCAAACAGTTTTGGAATTATGCCAGAAACCATTAATTCTGAGTGTCACTTTTTGAAGTCATAATACTCTTTATGATGGAACGCCAGGTTAAATCCAGTTGGACGCTGCAGTTCTTCCCACTGAATTTCTATTTTGACTCTGCCCCTTATTAATTCCTCTAACAGACTTCATTACTTATTTCTGCATGAGTATGTGGATAAATATACAAATGTATGCGTAGCTATTCCACTTTAAATGGTTTTATCTTCATCGGTTATCTTTAATTGTTTGGGTTTTTACTCTGAATCTGAAGTGCTTACATACACTGATTCTTATAAAAATATCCCTCAGTTAAGTTCTGTGTTCTCATATTCACCACTGTCATAATTGTTTCTAGATGTACTCTGTCATCATAGCATAATGTGATCCAAAAGCTCAAATACTAATCTGTTCCTCTATTCTTCAATACAAAACACAATTTAACAATTTGAGCTGGCTCCAATTTCCAAAGGCATTTTGTAATCCCTGGTGTTCAAACTGAATCATATGCAATACCATAGAGTTTTAGCTGCATAGCACATGAATATTATTTTTTTTTTTTTTAAATATGTAAAAAAATTTTAAATAATAAGTAATGACAAGAATGTTGGTTATGTTGAACATACACTGCAAAATAGATCTGACCTATATTTAATACAGTGTAATAAAACAGCTTGATAAAATATTACAAAACATTATCGTACAGCTGTGAAATTCTGGAAATCCCTTAGTTACACCAAAAGAAATTCTAAAAATATTTTTTCAAGTTATCTGTGAATAATACAAAATTTAAAAATCAACCACTCTAATTTTTTATTGTGTTTATGATACTTGGTTTATCAACATGCTTGCTATTTATTTACACATAGTTCTGTGGCTAATTTAAAATTTATTTGAGTTTAACTTTGATTGCACTATTCCATACCACCGGTTTCCAAATTCCACAGCATGAGTTTCTTTATCTTAAAAGAAACAGAAATACTAAGCAAAAATTAAAGAATTAGAAGCCAAGGTCAGTCTGTTCTATACTAGGTTTTTATTCTAAAAATGATATAGTTATACACAGATATGCACATAGACCCTAAAAGTAAAATTCTGTAATTTCTTTTTATTGCTTAATTGAATAAGACTACAAGACTAAGGATATAATCAAAATAATTGTTTCAGTGCAAATCTGAAATATCCTGACCACCATTTAGTGCAGCTCTTCTATCACCGAGTCACCAATTAAGCAATTTGTTAAAATACGAAGTCTGATCCTCCACAGCAGAAGACAGTATTTTCCTGAACTAAACCATTCACAGCAGCAAGCTGCCTAGAATATAACTGCACCTCAGGGTTTCTTTCTTGATGTTTTTGCCCTGTTTTAGGATACAGACATATCCAGAGCCCCAGTGTAGTTTCTTTGACAGATCTATATCTTTGGGTGGCAGTTGTGCACAAACTTAGGCTTTAGCTTTTTTCCTTCTGAAAGTCACACAGAAAAAGCATATGGGGTTCTAGTTCATATGAGAAGTTGTATTTATTTTCCATAAATAATATTTAAAGATGCTTGGAAATAAGCTTTTTTTCCGTTAATGTTCACTGGCTATGAATAATGGGAGTCAAAAGCGTGACTCAAGTGGATACATGACTTTAAATTAGAAGAACATTCATAAACATTGTTTTCAGCTCTGTTTTAACTACTGATGTCTATAGGCAACTTCAGTGTACTGCTACTACAGATGAAGTACCTAGGCTTCAAAAGTACTGTGCAATAAAACTTTAGTATGATATATAGATTAAAAAGAACAATTCAGTCTTTAATGTGTGAACTAAGTAATGTAACGATGAATCCATGGTGACCATTCAAAATGAATTTCAAGAAAAAGAACAGTTTATTTGCTTCATAAAAACCTGTGAAGCATTCAGATTGAATAACGTAAGCAGAATGCTGCAATATAAATCTTCTTAATTTACATCTAGGGCTTCATTATGCACATTTTATAGCACTCCACAGAACTTCAATTTACAGATTTTTGGAACTTTACCAACCCCAAAGAAGTGCTAAACATGACTGTTGGAACACTTAACCAAAGTCAGTCACTGGAGATTTCCTTAATGAGTGCAGAATTATCATTTATTTGCATTCTTAGCAATAAGGCCTATTAACAAGATACTGGCAAACGCTATTTGAATGCTAGTCTTCAGCAAACTATTCACTAAAATTAGTAAGTCAATGTACAAATTTCATAGTATGTAACTAAATTGAGCCAGCATTTGCTCAGCTCATTTAGGTAAGTAATTTGACTCAAAATGGCCAGTTACTGAACAATGTGCAGCTGAACAGACTCAAGCAAATAACTCTATTAAAACTATAGAATGTATCTCCAGTCTTCGTCAACTTTTACTGTTAATTTTCCTAAATACAGATTGGTACACAGAGAAAGAAATAATAACTTGCCACTACAACCTCTGTATACAATTGAGAATATTTTTGCTGGTGAAGGTACATCAGTGAATTCAGTAATTTTTTTACAAACCTCCCACTGAAAAAAACAAATTATAGTCTGTGCATTACACCTCTGCAGACCGGAAATGTTCAGTCTTCATTTCAGCTTTAGAATCTACAGTGATTGTTAATGGCTTGGGATAAGGAAAAATTTGATTTAAGAACATAAAAACCGACACATGCTGATGGGGCAAGAGTTACTTCTATGAGGATATTTAATATTAGTATACATCTTAGTGAAATAAACAACCTCTCTGATCACATACACACTGGAGTGTCTAATGTTTCTTACACCACACACAGCTGCGTAACTCATTTCCATTATGAGCTGGAGAATGCATTTATCACAGCGAAAGAGCAATTCCTTAGAAAACTATTAAAATTACAATTGTGCATTATGTCTGATGTCAAATTCTCCATATTCCTGGACTCCACCAAAAAACAGTTTAGTCTATCAAAGTAAGTTTTGTTTCTCTCTCTAAAATATAAATCCTTATCATTTATTTATTTACTCAAAACATTAGTTGTTTTCCCTTCTTAGAAGCGTAAGTTTTAAATAACACTGAAAGTAGGACACACAGAACATCTAGTGGTCAGGTCCCAAAGTGCTCCACAATAGCACTGAGATGAAAGTGCAGATAGGTTGGTTTGGATCTTAGCTGCTGTTGTATTTTGGTTGGTTTGGGTTTTTTTTTCAGACTTCACTTTTCGCTGTACTGAAATAGTCAGCTCTCAAGCTCTCTGCAGTGTAAATCCAGATGACAAATTCAGGAAACCAGGAATAGAAAGGGATTTGGTCCTTGTTTTTCTACAGGGCTTCAAAGCAGGCAACAAAGACCCCATAGACTGCTCCATTAGCACAGATAATTTAGGAAGCATTTCTTTGTCTTGATTTATTCTACTGCACTACAGTTTCATATCTGAGGTGGCACAAATTGACTTTGCAGTTCAGAGCAGGTGTTGTCTCTGGTATTTTAGTCTGGATTGAGTAGCTGATTAGAAGAAAATACATTTCCTTTCCTATTTATACACCAAAGACATCTTTAAAGAAAGGCAGGGAATTGTAGACATCTATGTCCCAGTCTTACATGCAGCTGGGACAAAGCCAGCATCTGGGTATCAGATCACAAAAGGTCCCACAAAGCATACTTGCCATTCAGTGTATACCCAGTCACTGTGCCAAACACTCAGGCCTCATGGCAACATTTAAACTGTTAAATTCCAAAAGAGAGATTATTTTTGAAAATAGTATGACTCTAAATATGATATGACTCTACATCCATTGTATATCAAAATGCAAATACCCAAAACCCAAAAAAGGTGACGCAAGAAGATTTACTTGCTAATTTAGGATATTCAGCATGTGGCATGTTCTCATTTAACTTAAATGTAACTGTTTTTAATGGTGTAGATGAACTTGACTGCAATGATCCTTGGAGCTTCTATCATGACACATTCTGCTGGACCATGCTATGAAAGTATGTCATGCGGAGGTTAGAATTTGCATAAACATATAGCTAGCTTTTTACAAAAACAAGCATTAACAACTAGATCAGCTGCATTAGATACTGAACGTTTGCAATTTCTTTTTAGACTACTGCTATCCGTAAACAGTGGGGAATTTATGAAATATTTATACAATGTATAATGAATGACCTCTAAAACTGCTGATTATCATTTTGTTGCTCAATAACCCTATGAATGTCTCCAAAGACAAACACTGAAACATGATCATGTGCTTAAAGCTTTAGGATACATTTAGTTACAAGGACTGCATATTAGTATGAAGGTTAAGTCAATGCACAGAGTATCAAAGTTGGTGAAATGTACCTAACTTTCACTACTATGGACTGGACCTGATATATGCAATTTAAAAGTAAGCAAGGACACGGAATGAAAAACAACCCAAACTCAAAAACATGCCTCTAATATGTGCAATTGCCTGTTCAAGTCTGTGATCATGATTATGAACAAAATTTTTAAAATGGGACCAAAAGAAATGAGAAACAAGGTGATGATACAGACAGGCCTGTCAGGTTTAAGTTCATTTCAGCAATGTGTTAACTCCAAACTGTTATAGAGATGTATTTATTTGTCATCTTAAAAAACTGATAGACATGCCAAATTCTTGATCAGCAAGCATTAATTGTGAGATACCAAATAGGTTTTTCTTTTATTTTCCAGGACTCCTGCCCCCCAAAAATATGAGTATGTAATCCAGATGATCTTACATCTAGGAGATATAAAATGGTAGCATGATTCAAAAAAATGGATTATTTAAACTTCAAAACAAACAAACAAAAAACCCCAAGAACTGCTGGTGGTATCATGACTGCTTCTAACTCAGAAGATCAGAAAATAAAAATGTGTCTGTAAAAATAGGTAGAAATAGGAGGAATTATTTTAAAGAGTATAATATTAGCAGAGTAACTGGCAACATGAATGGGGAATATCATTATCATGACATCTTTTATGTGTATATGCGTGTGTGACTGTATATGCATGCATATGTATTGCCTGTCTATGACATTTCTAGTGCTTTTTTATCTATGACTGCAGTTAGTTAAACATTTCTGCACTGTATCAGTGGATAGGACAGTTTTCAGTTTCATACTAAATTCACAACAATAGCTCAATGGTTTATACTCCTCTACAATGCAATTACCGATTTTCCTTCTTGATAGATACACTTTGGAAGCTAAGGCATTCCAATATAATCAAGAGTTTAGATGACAAGCACCTTTGTATAAGGAACTCAATTCTTTTCTAACATGTACCTTTAGGCTTATCTTATGTTGTCAGAGGCAGCAGCAGGCAGTAAGTTTTACTCACCGTTAAAAATAAGAATGCTGCTGTTTTCTTTTAAACTGACATTTTATTACCAGCAAAAATTGTATCAATATATGACTCCCAGGCCCAGAATAGCCATCAAATAAATCCATGCTATCAGTAACTCTTACACTACTGCTGCTAGGGACAGATTCAAATACGTACACTGACAGGTCCCTGAATTAGTGTTAATAAATACGGCTGCTTACCAAACTTGGTTTCCAGACAGATAAGGTTTTAATTATCCAACATCAATCACATACTGTAACAGCACTACAATACTTAGGGGCTCTACTAAGATCACTGAAGAGAATGTAGTATCAGAACCCCAGGAATACTGACAGTTGCTTAGACTTTTGAAGACTATTTTTAGTCAAATGAAAGACTTGGTCATTAGTTTCAGAAGAACCCATCTACATAGTGTATTTATTGACCTAATGGCTGATATGTGCTTCAGGTGAAACCAGCCCCATGCAGGAGGCAAGCAGAAAACATAAATAATTCCCTTCTTATTCTGAAGTTTTAAGTGGAACATGAGTAGAGTACCATCCTTCAAATAAGGATGCATTACACAACACAGAGTATCTTGGGCTCTTTATTTTGCTGAAGAACTACAGGTCTAAAGATGCTGAGATTTTCCTTTCTGTTAATTTTGAAAATCATAGTTTAGTGTAAAATTAATTTCCAAGAAATGTTACATTTGTGGAAGTCTCAATTTTAATTCAGTAGTAGTGGCATGTTGAAGTGCATCTTTCTGATTCTACCCATAGCTGCAAATCCAGATGCCCAAGTACTGCTAGTAGCATTTGTCTGTCATGCACAAGCTGTTATAGCAATACTTTGAGATTCAGGAAATTTCTGGGAAGACAATGAATTACAGAACCATAGAACAGTTTGGGTTGGAAGGGACCTTTAAACGTCATGTAGTCCAACCCCCCTGCAATGAGCAGGGGCACCTTCCATTAGACAAGGCTGCTCAGAGTCCTGTCCAACCCAGCCTTGAATGTTTCCAGAGAGGGGGCATCTACCACCTCTCTGGACAACCTGTTCCAGTGTTTCACCACCCTCATTGTAATAAATGTCTTCCTTGTATCCAGTTTGAATTTACCCTCTTTTAGTTTAAAACCATTACCCTTGTCCTATTGCAACAGGCCATGCTAAAAAGCCCATCCCCATCTTAAAGCCCACTTTAAGTACTGAAAGGCTGCAATAAGGTCTCCCTGGAGCCTTCTCTTCTCCACACTGAACAACCCCAGCTCTCTCAGCCTTTCCTCATAGGAGAGGTGTTCCAGCCCCCAGATCATTTTGGTGGCCCTCTTCTGGACCCGCTCCACCAAGGCCATGTCTTTCTTGTACTAAGGACTCCAGAGCTGGATACAAGACTCCAGGTATGTTCTTACCAGAGCGTAGCAGAGGGGCAGATTCACGTCCCTCAACCTGCTGGCCAAGTTGCTTTTGATGCAGCCTAGCATACAGTTGGCCTTTTGGGCTGCAAGCACTAAGCCTCCTAGAGCTGGAGTAAGAAGGCTTAGTCAGTAGGCTCCCCTTGATCGGGAGGATCTCCTTGATTGCCTTTGTTGCCTCGTTCTCCGATTCTTACCCAGAAGCTTTTGACCTGTTCATGGCTATTCTTCAGAGACAGCTCTTCATACTCTGTCAATTTCTTGATGTAGAGGGCAACACCTCTGCCCCTCCTTCCTCGCCTGTCCCTTCTGAACAGCCTGTAGCCATCAATAGCCACACTCCAGTCATGGGATTGGTCCTACCAAGTTCCAGTAATAGAAACTAACAATTGATCTATTCTTTCCAGAAGGCTATATGGACTTAATCACTGAAATCACCTTTTTACTGCAAAGGAAGAGTATTTTATATAAATATGTAGGTATGAATATACTCCAATAGATATAAATATGTGTATATCCAAACTGTATCCATGTATAAATATAATAAAAAATATGAGATAATAGATAGACAAGACAGATAACTTGTTTTCCAATTGTATGAAATAGCTTTACCTTTTTGAATTATGATAAAAAAACCCTAAGTTACTAGCCATAGAAATATTATATCTTTTCTGTTGTTCACGAATAACACACTCCGCTCTGTGATAACTTTCCAAAAAGCAGTATCTGATATAATCTAATAAATTTCAGCAGGTTTTTAATTGATCTGTTCAACACATCTGTGTCTTCCAGGTTAAGTGAAATCAAATCTTTGTTCTAAATGTTCTTCTTTTTAACACCCAATGTACTTGGTGGCAAATACTTATTTGAAAGAATTCTAATTCCCTTTTTTTCCTGGAATCCTTTTTCTACCGTCTCTATGGGACAGCAGTTAGGTAAAGAGGAATATGAGTTAAATAAACACACATATTTTGGCACGTTACTAACACACAGCGCTGCAGTCTTCTGCATCCTTACTGAAAAGCTTATTAGCTGGTATCCAGTGCAGTATTCATCTCTCTGCAGAGCTTTCACACTGGTCTCTTTACAGTCTACGATATATATGAAGCCGTCTGTATCTACAAACAAAAATGTCGACAGAAGGGAAAGATATGGGGAAAAAAGGTGTGATACAACGCTGAAACAGACAGAAGTTCCATCACCAGTGGAAGACAATACTCAACTGGATCCATCATTTTTATGCATCAACATTCATTCCCCTAAAATTTATTTAGTGATATGTATGGAGGGCAAAAAAAAGAAAAAAATAAATTAGGCTATTACACTAAAAGTGTCCTAAAGGTTATTCTTGTAAAGATGCCTACAGTCTGGCAGAATCAGACCCTGACAGAATGACTGTGAGGTACAGTATGAATTTAAGAATCAAGACCAGACCTGGGAATCCTTTAGTTTGCCACATATTCAGCTATGGCCTTTTCTATATATTTATATATAGAATATATATATATTCTACATTTTCTATATATTACCAGTTAAAAATTAATGTATGCATATCCTCAGATGTTGAAGATGTTTTGGTGAGGAACAAATATTTACTGCATTCTTCAGCCAGTATTTATGGTAACTACAGAAGCCTACAGTATCATGCACTATATGAGCAGGTTTTACTATCCTCTATGGCACACAGGGTTTGATTGGGAAGTAACAGCCATAAGGAAGTAGGACGACAAATTCCAAGAGCAGTAAAGATCTTAAATCTACCGTGGCTGCATTCTAAAATTGTATTGAGAAATTCTATACTGATGGCTACATAAAATTTATTGAAGATACTTTACCATTTCTTAACATTTAACTGTTTGCTTTTCAAGATGACTGGGAAGAACAGCAGTGACAAATTATGAGGACACGTATGTGTAACAATAATGAATTTTAACTTTCTTGCCATTGATTCAAAATTCTTACAGTTACTTCAGGTTTTACATTTTAGATATCCATTTAAAGAGATGTACCCAGACCTCTGCCTACACTGATCATGAAACCAAAATTACAAGCAGCAGGTTTTAAAGAGTTTCTGACTAGACAACTATAGGCTAATTTGCCATCTAATTAGCCAGCTCGACTTGGAATGCAAAACTTCTGTATGGTGCAGCACTTCAAGGTACAGGCTTCTGCGGCAGACCGTATTAGCTCACTGTAGTTCCATGGAAACACAGCAATTATTTTTCTGGATCATAATTGGCTTGGTGTTTTAACCCTGTTTCTACTTTACTAGAAATACTGGTATCATGTTTCACAATTTAGAATTGTGAGCTCTCTTAGATATTTTTTTCTACCACGGAATTACATTTATTTTCACACTGGTGAAAGAGAGTGCAGAACTAGTTCTGTTATCTGTAGGAAATTCTATAAACATTGCTGGAATAATCCAAAAACAAACTAGAGAACTTTATTGTCAGGTTTGGTTTTAATCAACATGCAGTGGACAAAAAAGTTACTCTTTAGAGTTACATTCAGCTTCATTTCTTGTTGATATGGTACTTGTGATACGTAACATGGCTACAACATTTTCTTTCACTGTCACTCTTCCTAGCGTTTTTGTGGGTGAATTCATTTTATTTCAGTTGAATTTTGTTGTCTATTAAAAAATAACTCCAAAATCTTTGCTCTAATAAAAACTAAATACTTACCCGATTCACATTTTTTATATTTTGCAAGTGTTCTAATTTTCAAGCAATAATCCTCCTGCTTCTTCTTGACAGCCATAGAAAAATTAACCTCCTTGTAGTCAGATCTGATTTGTTAGAATAATGCAAACTCACTATTCAGGCTTTTTCATTTAAAATTTTTGAAAAAAAAAAGAAAAGGGATAAAATATTTCTTATTTCTGAAGTTACCAATAGCACAATAGTGAACTGCTGCTCAGGCACTCTACTGCTATGCCATTAATATCTGTTTCAATTTTTCCCTGTTGTGTTTTAATATATAAGCTTGTGGGTGGTGGAAGTATTAAGATAAGAACTTAAGAATCTTTTAGTATTCAGAAGATGACGACTTTGCTTTTTTCAGTGCTTCTCTTTACCAAAAAATACCCTCACTCAGCTTTCCACATCTGAAAATATTCCTGTCTTACTATTAAAAATGATCATTACCTTAAATATTTTAAAGATGTTAATATTACAGTATGCATATATTACTACTGATAACCTGAATGCAGAACAGCTGTTCACCAAATCCCTGGGGCACTCCAGGCTAGCAGAAGCTCTCTTAAAGGAGTACTTCATATAGCACTGTCAACAGCAAAATGCTGGCCAGTGCTGCTATAGGAGATTATGGACACAGAGAATATCAGCAAGTTCAGAAAGACGAAATTCCTGCACAAAAATCCATAAATGTATACTAAAAGCACAAGCCATGAATGGACTCTTTAATATCCTAACAAAAGAAAAGGAGAATAGACCACAAAAACTATCTAGACTCCCATGCTCATCCAAAACAATACCTCTTCTAGGCTCAGTCTGAGTCAGAATAATGAGCTAGACGGATCACTGTTCTAACCCAGTAGGGCCTTTTACACTGTTTCATATTCTTCCTCACCACAGCTTCTTATTTCTCACTTTAAACTTTTTTCCCTCTACATCTGTATATGTTACTATTTCCATGTCCCGTATGCAGGCAGGAGTCACCCCTTTTGCGTCTCCTTCCAAATACAGTTGAATTCACTCTCAAAAGTGGCCCTAATTTATGGTGACACAGGGAGCATGCTTTCATGGTAGGTGACATTAGAGAAGGCATTCCCACTGCATTAGATTACTTGATCAATGCAGTTCTCAGTGCCAAAAGCAGTTTCCCGAGATGGTGTAGCTGCAAAAGAGGTCACAAGAGAGCTCAGAAGACGAGTTTCTCTGCACTATATCATGAATGGCTAACTTCCCAGGACCCTGCTTTTTGTATATACAAGGGCAAAGCCTTCGATCCTAGGTAGAAACAAGGAAGGAGTGATGTAAAGATTTTTTGCCAGAACATTGGGAGTGCCACTTTAACTGGATCATAGCATCACAAGATAATTCAAATTAGAAGGAACCTCAGCAGGTCTCTAGCCCAGCCTCCTGCTCAAAGTAAGGTCAGCTATGAGATCAGACCAGATTGCTCAGGGCTTGATAGAGTCCAGTCTTCAAACCTCCAAGGATAAAGACTGTACAACCTCTGGGTCCCTCTGAATGGCAGCTTTGCCCTCAAGTATGTCTACAGATCATCTCCTCCTTCTCATACACACACACACACTTTGGTGTCACCTGCAAACTTGATGGTAGCACGCTCCATTCACCTGCTCCAGGTCACCAATGAAGATGATAAACCGGACAGGTCCCAGGATAGCCCCTGCAGTACTCCATTTTTTACATGCCTCCAGGCGAATTATGACATATTAACCACCTACCCTCTGAGGACAATCATCCAGCCAGATTTTTAATGTAGTTGCATAACCACTCATACCGTAATAATTTAGCTTTGATAAAAAAATACTGTGGGAGACGCTGTTGAAAGCCCTGTTAATGTAAATGATATCCACTGCTCTCCTGTCATCCACAAATCTATCATTTCATTACAGAAAGCAATTGTGCTGGTCAGGCATGATTTACCCTTGGTAAACCCATGCTGACTGTTCCAAATCATTTTCTTCTCCTTCATGTGCCCAGAAACGTGTTCCAGGAGGACTCACTCCACAATTTTCCCAGCTGTGTCAGCTAAACCAGGACATCTGGTCATTTCAGCCTAATTCCACTTTCAAATTAAACTCATAGTACAGGTCATAATAAAGTGAAGACAAACACTCACCTTCAGACAACAGCATCTGTCCCACTGACAAAACCGGGATGATTTCACAAAGTTGGAGTGTGTATACACAAGCACGTAAGTGATAACAAAATTACCTTTAATAACAAAGACTTATTCTTTGTAAGAAATTTCAGTGACTGAGAAAGGATCATGAACACGGGTGGAGAAGGTGTAGACAGTTATCAGTGGAGTGTGTTGCATTTCAAATTTTTTAAGTGTGGAAAATGCCATATGTAGCTCTTTTAGATCTATGGCATTTCTTCAGTTTCATTACTCTCTTTTCTATAATCACTTGCTGAAAGTGTACAATTGTCGTAAGTTTTCCAATTAGACAGACAAATATACACATTGCCAGGGTACAGCTCCGGGCATTGGGCCCATCCCTGGGGACAGGCCAAAGCTGTGCTAGAACACCGGCCTGCCGGTAGGAGTCAGGATCAGGCCCGGTGAGGGGACAACTCTGTTCAGATTTAGTGATTTTTACACAGAAGGGGAACTATTCTCATTCTCTCAGCTGCTACGTGTCTTCACTATTCTTCATTAGCAGTCTCAGGCACCCCTGCCTGAATTCCACAAACACATTAAAAAAACCTGATGTGCACTTATAAATGTATATGCTCCACATTTACACATTTTGAAAGTAGAAATTCAAGTAGGTTTGTATGCCTTCAAAATCAAGTATCACAACAGTATTTTAGAATCACTCATGTACTGTTCATAACATCTCAAAAATTGCCTAAACAAACTCTATCAACTTCTCATGTTTTCTCATTCCCCATGTTCTCATTCTCCCGCTATGATGGTCATAAAAAATGAAGATGAGGTTAGAGTAATTTATACAGAAAGAATTTTTCAAGTTCATCTGTGTTACAGTCCAGTATTATTTTCTCCCAGTACCTTAAGACTGAAGCAAATTGTTTATACTATTATGAAAGACTTCTCTGTTCTCACACCTACATTACTGCCATCACTAAATCATTGGCAAGTCATGTGTACAGTGACAACCAGTCACCCCCTTGGTTCATTTGGAACAGAAGGATAACGAGCTGACAGTTCAGGTTTGTGACTTTTATCTGTGATTATCGTACTAATTTTTATCTTTGAAGAAATTTAACCATCATTTATTTCATCATATTCCCAATCTATTTTTTTCTGTTTTCTGCTCTTTAAAAAACAGATAAAGGAACCCTCAGGAATAGCCTATTGAAGCAATCAGATGCTCTGATGTTAACACAGAAAATAACAGTTGATGTGCATTTGTGGTTTTTTGGAGTGCCCTGAGTTTTTTGGTAGCAAGGCACTGGTTTATCAGTCTACACAGCAACGTGCACAACATGCAAAGTGTCAGCCTGTCAGTTTTTAATGGATGAATCTGTAACAGAGCCAGAAAGCCTTAAGGAAGTAAAAGGGGAGGGAAGTTTTAAACAGCATGTTTGACATAGAAAATTAACAGCGTTTGTGTAGACTATTCTTTTAGTTAGCAGTTTATAACATAAAAAACTTCAAATCAGAATCTGTTAAGAGTGAACACTGCATATTCTAGAGCGCAAAGGTTTTCACTTGTTCTTGCCTACAATTTTGAAAGAGAGGCTTTGTGAAGCCACTTTATAGCCACTTTCTTGCTGCTACATTATTGCTTAAGATGAAAAACATTGCTAGTCTCAACTTTGTAGCCAAAGTTCATATTAACTTGAACTGTATTTATGAACGATCACTGCTCTGAAAAGCAGACTCAAATTGACTTATGTGTCTGAAACTGCTTTGACTGCTAATTTTTATGAAATTCTTAGCAAGTGGTCCTGAGTACTCCTTAATTCTCATACCTGAAATCTGTAATGCAGCTTGTAGCCAGTCCAAAACGTGCATGAGATAAGTAATGCATTTAAAGAAAAGGTGTATTAGATTGCAACATTGCAAAGCATTAGTATTACTCATAGGATAGCAGTAAACTGAACCCAACCTAGAAAAATCACTACTCTGAAGACACCATCCCACGTATTAGTCTTTCTTGTTTACCGTATGTCACACAACCATACCAAAATACTTACCTGCTCTACATTTTAACAACTCATCAGCAGAGTTGGAAAGGTAATTACATGAGAAAGATTACACACATCTTTGCTTTCTTACAATTACAACCCTCAAATGAAGTCAATAACTATAATAGTCTATTGATCTATGTTAACAGCTGATATATATAAAAGGAGACGGTGGAGTAAAATGTTCTCATTGGTTCATGATGGATGAGAAGGACCATAATTCACCAAGATGTGACATATATAGGTTTTTTGCTCCCAAGGACTTCTAGGGGAACAATAAAAGACTTGTTCTGATTTGAATCAAAACGATTATGTCACCATAATTTGTTCTCAGAATTACAGCCATGTGTCTTGTTGCTGTTGATTACACACGCCCAGCCCTGTGGTGTTCTTTTTCCATGTAGTTACTCAGTTCTAACTGAAAACAATTTGTCCCATTAGAGAAAATCTAAATATTTCAAACTCTGATCAGTTTTTAATCCTTAATCCTTACTTTTTTAACAACTAAGCAGGGCTTTAATGACTTGGTCTAAACATCATGATCATTGTGAACAGTAATATTCTTAGGTGCTAAAGCAGTTACGTTTCTCTGGAAAGCAGAAAGAGATTGTCATGCTTCTCTCCTTTACAATGTGCATGTAAAGCTGAACAGCTCAAGTTTTAAGGCTGGAGTTCTCTACTTCTACCTACCATTCCTACATGCAGGAAATGATGTGCCAAATGAGACATTAATTACATCTTATTAGCAATTGTCCTCTTCCCTGTATCAAATAGTTTCTTGGTGTATGTTTCAAGCAAGGTTTAAATGCAGTTTTACATTAAATAATAAAGCAGTATGATCATCATTGGAAAGGAAAAGCAGTACTCAACATATGTCCTCAGCAAAGAGTTTTCATAATTGCACCTTCATTTTGGAGGATTCATTTGTGGAGGTGAGGACAAAGATGAATAAAGGTTTCCCACCTTGTGACAAAAAATTAATGCTTTTTAAAGGCATTCACATGTCATTAAACTCCTTCCATAGTGCTGTGACAGAGGTCAGTAAATTTCAGTATGGATTCTAGAACTACAGAAGTTATGGTGAGATACCTTTAATCAGCTTTCCTAAAATTACAATAACTGTATCTAGTATAAGAGGATACATGGCTGGTTTTGAATCAGAACAGTTCATATAGCCCACAGCTCTAAGCAACGATCTGAAATGCCAAATTTGGCAGTGGTCTGGAAAAGGCAGAGACATTCACATGTAGTAAATTATGTTTCTTCCCTGTATGCATAGCCAGACAAGGAGATGAGGATAATTGAAATGGGATGTTTGATGTCTCAGTAACTTTAGAGATACTTTAATAATACAGTTCCTTTCATCCAAAGGAATAACTTTGAATCACTTCAAAGCACTTCATAAACACAGCAAAATAAGAAGACTGAGGATTTCAAAACGTAACAGATTAGATAAAAAGAATAATTTAAGTGAAGTTGTTGTTAGTGGTCTAACAAATCTTCATGAATAATAGCCAAGGATTTCAAATATGACTAATGAATTTGGATGTCTCTATTCCATATGGCTAACATTAAACATGTTAATGAATTTGATTTTTAGAGGAAGTACAATCACTGTATTTGAAAACTGTCCCTTTTTCTGACTGAAATATTTAGTTACTTTTGGAAAAAAACGTCAGTTAACTGGACTTCTCACATGTCACTGCCAGCTGTGTTTCATTAATGCAAGGACTTCATCCTACCTGTACTTGCAGTAATTTTATAAAGGATTATTTGAATTCTACATATGACAACATGGAAACTTTCTGTATCTGTAAACTTGAAAAACTATAAAAACTGTATATTTGTGTATATTCACATAAAAGAATACCACTTCTACTTATATTTAAAATATTTGTATTTTTGTTAGTACATATTGAGATTTATATCACTTGGCTTAACAAAAAACAATGATTTGCTGTATATCTGTATATTTGCAAGTCCTGAGGAGCGGCTGAGGGAACTGGGATTGTTCAGTCTGGAGAAGAGGAGGCTGAGGGAAACCTTATTGTTTTCTACAACTACCTGAAAGGAGGCTGTAGTGAGGCAGGTGTTGGTTTCTTCTCCCAGGTAACTAGCGATATGACTAGAGGCAATGGCCTCAAGATGCACCAGGGGAGGTTTATATTGGGTATTAGGAAAAAATTCTTCACTGAAAGGGTTGTTAAGCACTGGCACAGGCTGTCCAGGGAAGTGGCTGAGTTACCATCCCTGGAGGTATTTAAAAGACATTTGATGTGGCCCTACTCTACACTACCAGAGATTAAGCATTTAAAAAAAAATATATCTATCTACCTTCTCTTGAATACAGTACGAAGACTTCCAAATTCAGTTGTATAAAACCTGAATTTAAGTACTGTTTGCACCAGCAATTTGAAACTGCAGCAACGGATGAACATTGCTGCTGATTTTGTTAAGTCTGCCCCACTCTGCCTATTGTGAGGTCTCATTTTCACTTAAATCACACTTTAATCATTTGTATTCAAGTATTTCATGCTGACAGGATTTATCATTCCGCTATAATTTACTTATTTATTTATTGCAATCTACAGCAAAATCATACCTATTTCTGAGAGCAGAACAAGGAGAAATATGTCTTCATCCAGAATAAAAAAAGCTGCTGCTGCTGTTTGAACTGAAAGCCTTTAATACTTTTATAATTTAATAGGTGAAAGACTGCATCTGGGTACCAAACCACCTTAAGCTGACAAATGCCCAACAGACAACGGCACTATGTTCTCTCAGTCTGAATTGCCACACATAGCCTTTTAAGGCAACTTTCAAACTACTCCTATGTGCTCAGTACAGAGTTAAATTTCCAAAGATCTTGAAGCGTCTGAACATGTTTGTACTTTCCCACCCTTTCTAGTGATGAGCAGATTCCATGGCAGTACTTGCTGAGTACTCTTCAGGGGTCAACACAGGAACATACTAGGAAAAATGCCAACTTGCTTTCTAATTCTTGCTCAAAGATTTTCACATCCTGAATGGGATCTAAATCTTAATTTTGATTGACTCATGTACTAGCAGCCTGTGAAATTAAGGTTTTTGATCCATATGCAGCAGGAAGGCTGTGAGAAATAAGTAGGACTAGAGGTGTATAGGTAAAGACATTGAAAATAGCTGGACGAGAACACTGAACCTGCAGATCATGAATGGGAAGGGATTCTGAGACTAAAGGGACCAGAGCCCTAAAATACAGAGGTAGGAAAGTGAAATAGTTGAGAGATCTGTGCACAGTACCACCACAACAGTATTACATTGTTGCCTTATGCTGTACACAGGATGGATAATGCTTTGGTAAACACTCAGGGTGTGAAACAAAAGCACAAATTGCAGTAGGATCCCCTCCACCGTTTGTTTCACCAGCTGGAAATTACACACATCTGACACAGGAAATTACAAGAAAATAAATACCATTCACGAAGATAAAGGAATTGAATGTTGCCCTGAAAAATGTGCATGCCTGGAATTGCACTGTTTTTTTCACAGTATTCTTATGAAATATATAGTAAATCACAAGCATTTTTCCACAGTTTATCACTAACTTGATATTTCTCTATCCTTGAATGGCCAACTAAGTGGCCAGCGCTTCTCCAAATCACAGCTCAGCAGAATGAATATCTGTGCTCTAAAACACTAACTCCCACTAAAAAATTTAGAGGTACCAAAGACAACACTGAAAACTAGTGGACATTATTTCCCAGTACATCTGTGTGTCCCTGAGCCTTATCTGTAAAAACAGATTTAAGATAAAAGCATATTATGAGGATAAATAAATGTTCCTGAAGTACTCCCATACTATAGAGGCAAGTACCCCAAAAAATCTCATAAACAGTTCTTTCTGACTAGAATTTGAATTGTATGCAGGAGACAAGGTCTTTGGCATGCATTTAATAATCAAAGGAAATAAAATACTGTTTAGCTGCTTGTAAAAACCCATGATTAACAAGGCAAGGTGTTGTGCAATAAACAGTCATCATGTAGCTAACAACTGTTCACACAAATGTAGCAAATTAAGATTAAAATCCTAATTTGATCATAACTTCATTGTGGACTGTTTGACTATGCCATCTTCATAACAATAGTTGAGGTTGACGAAAATTAGGACCAATCCAGAAAACTGGGGGGGGAGGGGAAGTTGACTGTAAAAGAAAGCAGAAAGGAAGCTGTACCAGTGATAAACTACTAATGCACACTCTTGCACATTAGACCACTGAGAACATGCATTGTACACACCATGACAAACATAATGTAGTTCCTGCATGCTTCTCTCCAAATGAGCTGCAAGCCTAAATAATTACAGGACATTCTTGGATCTAGAAGTGAACAATACAGTACACATAGTATTTTTCCCTGACATACATGCCAGTGAAACAAAGAATTTTTTTTTTAATTAAAATTTCTCTTAAATACAAAGACAGGGCTGAAGATGGATTTAAGAGCACTGAGAAGGTACGTAACCCTAACATTAATACTATCTTTTTCACTGTTACCTGTGATCACAGAATCACAGAATGGTAGGGTTTGGAAGGGACCTCTGTGGGTCATCTAGTCCAACCCTCCTGCCGAAGCAGGGTCACCTACAGCAGGCTGCACAGGACCTTGTCC